>OLOW01000376.1_pt1 | contig 29684 bp, 29 predicted proteins | sample 1672801 | NCBI WGS metagenome assembly OLOW01 (sample SAMEA3136725, study PRJEB25190) | human gut metagenome | biome: human gut; feature: human-associated habitat; material: faeces | place: Austria | collected 2013 | reverse complement strand
GGAACATCCAAATTCCGGCTGGAGCAGGTGGCAGAGACTGCCCAGGGCGGGATAGTTCTGGTGCAGTTCCACCCATCTCCGCCGAAGTGCCTGATTCCTCCACTCCCGCGCACAGGGGTTGTGTTGCGCCCAGCCATAGTAGCCGCTGCGTGAGATCTCCAGGACCCGGCATGCCTGCTCCACAGGGGTTCCCTGGCAGTGCAACGTCTGGGCGCAGCGATGTTTGTCCGCTATGGTTTGGACAGGATGCCGACGGGTTTTTTAGAATGTCAATGACCTCATCTTTCTCGACAAGCTACTTGCGCATGGAGCGGATTTTCTCCTCCAGTTCCCGGATACACCGCTGTTCCCGGTTGGCACGGCTGACCTGACCCATCTGCACCCCTGCAGCCAACTACGCAGAGTGTCAATGCAGATACCCAAGTCCCTTGGCTCTCGTCACTGCTCTGTTACCATCCGTACTGCGCCGACCTTGAATACCTCGTCTCACCGAAACGGCGGCGTCCCTTTTTTCTTCTGCTTTTGTTCCATTTTTCGACCCCTGTTTGATTTTTCTGTCCGCCAATTCGGGCGTGGAGGCACCCGCTTTGCGGCAGAACCATCGGTTCCAAAAGGCAGAAAGTTTTCCAAACACAATGAAAAAGGTACTATGATCCTCGATATGGGAGATCATGCCCTCGCAGGAAGGGTCGAGGGTTTTATCGCCGCTCGAAATGATGCACTTTTTGGAAAACTGTTGGATAAAGCAGCAGGACTTCTGGATGATGAGGCAAAGCTGCATGTGGATATGCCGGAAGCGAATGTAAGTAAAAATTGACCCGTCATGTACCTTCAGAACAGGCACGGCCTTTTTCACATCCCGCCCGCTCATTTCTACCTACTTCCGCCCATGAACATCCCTGACCGAAAAAGCTCCCCAAAACCAGACACGCGATTCCATCAATCCCCCTTTATCGGTTGTCATCCGATCGCAGCCGAAAGGGGGCATGTCCGCTTGCGTCCGGATTGACCAAAAAAGCGGAACAAAAAAACCGGATTTGCTTTCACAAACCCGGTCAAAGATGGTCAAGGTGACAGGATTTGAACCTGCGACCTTTTGGTCCCGAAAATTGATCTCATAGGGCGCTTGAATCCCTGACAGTCCGTTTGAATCACTTGTTGACAGGATTTGTTCGGATGGGAAAGCGCCGTCAGTTGGGGAATTTGCGTGGCAGACGACCGGACTCAAGGTGCCAGCGGTCATGGACAACCGATGCCTTATTCCGCAGCACTTCTCGTGTAGTATACCGCACGCCCGCTACCATGCTTAACGAGCCCTCCTTCTTCAATCAGCCTTTTGGCGGCGTTTTCCGCGGAGAACTTGCCGATGGTGCTTGCGCACTGCCCGGCAATTCGGGCGGACCTCCGGAGAAACAATTGCGGCAGGGACCCATCCGGAAGCCCTCCTCGACGAATCAGAGGTTCCATGCTATACTGAATGTGAAGACAGCAAATGGGAGTGTTCAAAGCATGATCAGGATACTTTTCCTCTGCCACGGCAACATTTGCAGAAGCCCGATGGCCGAGTTCATTATGAAGAATCTGGTGAAGAAAGCCGGTCTGGAGCAGAGATTTCAGATCGAATCGGCAGCGACCAGCACCGAGGAGATCGGCAATCCGGTGTATCCGCCGGCTCGCCTCAAGCTGTCCGAACATGGCATCGACTGCTCCGGCAAGAGAGCCCGCCAGCTGCTGAAAAGCGACTACGAAAAATACGACCTCCTGATTGGCATGGATCATGCCAACCTGCGAAATATGAAGCGCATCTGCGGCGGCGATCCTGCCGGCAAGATGCATCTTCTGATGGATTTTACCAATCGCCCCGGCGAGGTAGCCGATCCGTGGTACACCGGCGATTTCGATACGACCTGGCGGGATGTGGAGGAAGGATGCCAGGGACTTCTTCACAAAATCATCCATAAGCAGGCGTAAGTGCGAGGATAAACAGGTTGTGAGGAAAACCGGGAGCAGCATGCTACGGAATTCCAACCGGGGCGACTTTATCAGCTTGACGGACAGTGCCCCTACGATACATCATGCAAAACTCATCCGGAATACGACTGAGTTCCCGGTGCTTGGGAGTCCCTTTACAACCCGGAATATAATCGTGTCGAATAGAAGGCAAGCCGGTCTGCACAGCTTTGTGATGACGCCTCAAAAGTGGGGGAGGCAACCGGCGCTTTCGGCATCGTCTCCAAGGCCGGTCGATACGGCGGCACTTATGCTCTGATGTTTCCGCGCGAAACAATCATTTTTGAAGGAATCCGTAGCTCCCATATGATTCGTTTTACCCGCTGCATCGGGCCTATACATAAGGCCGCCCACGCCTGAAAGCACTCCCGGCGTGGGCGGCTCTTTACCTGTCGATTGTCGACGTTTGCCCTTCAGTTATTCTTGCTCCAGCTTGGCATCCACCAGGCGTTCATACTCGTCTACCATCTCGCTGAAGAAATCCAGCGCACGCTGATAGGTTTCCTCGTCCAGCGGATCGACACCCGCGATGGCAAGCAGTTCCTCCGGCGACCCCGACGCCCCCAGCTTCAGGAAAGCAAGGTAATCTTCCACGGCGCGCTCTTCGCCGCTGGTGATCCGCTCGCAGATGGACGCGGCATAGGCGACGGAAGTTGCATATTGATACACATAATAATTGTAATAGAAATGCGGGATGGAAGCCCATCCGTAACGGCTGTCCGGGAAAGACTCAATCGTGTCGCCGCGATACTCCTGATAAAGCTCCGTCCACAGGTCGCTAAGCGCCTCGGCATCCAGAGCTCCGCCGCTTTCAACCGTCTGGTACATGGCGTCCTCAAATTCGGCATATAGCGCCTGCAAGAAGAAGGTGCCTGAAAACATAGATAACATGTTCTCCAAATAGAACATCCGTTCATCCTCTGTGGCGGCATGCTCCATCATATAGCTGTAATAGAGCAGTTCATTGGTCGTAGAGGCCACTTCCTGCGTAAAGATGATGGGCTCCGCATAGATCGATTCCTGATTATCCTTGGAATAGCTGCTGTAAATAGCATGACCGAGCTCATGTGCAATGGTGCTGACGTCCGAAGAATATCCCAGATAGTTGAACTGCACAAACGGCAGGAATTCTTTTCCCAAGGAGAATGAAAACGCGCCCGTCAACTTTGTATCCGTTGGATATACATCCACATGACCGCTGTTGATGATTCGGTCGTAGTAGCTTATATACTCCTCGCCAAGAACGGAAAGAGCCTCGCGCACCTCTTCGACTGCGTCCTCATAAGAGGTTTCCTCCACGGTGTAATCGGAAACGTAGGCAGCGATATCGAAGGGATACTGTTTCTCCAGCTTCAGGCCGCGTTTGTGCGTGTTGAGATAGCGCTGATAATCCGCCGCGCCCTCATGCGCCGCCTCGATCATCAAATCGTAAACTTCGGGATCAACGTCCGACGCATCCAGTGCCGCCTCGCGACTGCTGTCATAGTTGCCGATCTGCGCATAAGCCCAGTTTTCCGCCACGGTCATTTCCAGCAAGGCGGCAAATGTATTGACAAAGGGTACCTGCTTTTCCAGCTTCGTCTGATTGCACAGCGCCTTGAAATCCCGGTCATATTCGTCACTGTAAATGATTTGATTGTAAAGCTCGTCGGTTAACGCTACTTCCGTCCCGTCAGGCATGGTGATCATGGGGTCTGGCACTTCAATGCTATCCAGAATATTAAACACATTTTCCGCCCGTCCCATCGCAGGGCTGAGAATTGCCAAAACCGTATTCGTTTCCTCGCTCAGAGGTTCATATTCGGGGTCCACCATACTCCGAAATGCGTAGGTAAATGGTTCAAGCAATGGATCGGCAAAGAACTCCTGGCGCGTTTCCAGCGGCAAGGAATAGAGTTCCGACTGCAAAACCGCCGCATAGCGCGCTTCCTCGCTCTGCAGGGCGGTTATCTTCGCCAGCAGCGCGCTGAAAGTCGAGTCGGCAGGATTGAGCGTATATCCCAAATATGCGTACAGATAGAGCCGCGTCTCCAACCGCGTCAGCTCGCCCATGTAGGCAAACTGCAGATAGTCGTAAATTCCCTGCGCGGTATTCAGCGTTCCCTGATAGGATTCATACTGCGGTAAGATCTCCATGGCGCGATCATAGTCCGCCTGCCATGCGTCCACATTCTCATAGATTTCCGTCAGATCCCATTGCGTGGGAAGCGCCTCTTCTGCCATAACCACGCAACTGCTCACTGTCAGGATAATCGCAAACAACGCTGCTACCCATTTCCGACAGGTTTTCATGTTTCTTGCACCTCCTAGGCATGTTTTTACCAGCGGTTATTATACCACCAGCATAACGAGCCGCACAAGATTTTTTGACGCGGGCTATTGTAACGGTTTGCAGGCGCTGGGAACAGAAACGCCGTTGCGTTGATGCTGAAATGATCAGGTTACCGTCTTTGATACAGGCCCGCATCCATCAAGTTCCGAAAGTACCATGCAATCAGGCGCTTTCAGTCAGTTGCGCCCTCCAAACGAGCAGGCCATTCGCACTCAAACGAAAAGAAACAGATCGGCATGCAGGAGAATGGTCCTCCTCCCGCATGCCGGTCTTGCGTTGCGCCGAATGCTTCTGCATCTCGCCCAAAGGTTTCAGGTTCCGTGGAAAGGAATCACGGTTTCGTCACATGGCTCATACGATCCATTTCATCCTCGACCATCCGCATCAATTCGCTCATGCGCATGTCGAGTGCTGCTGCGATGCGCCAGAGCGTTTCTACGTTGGCCTTCTTGCGGCCATTCTCAATCATCGCCAGATGGCTCCGGGCGATGCCTGCCAGCCCGGATAAGGCTTCCTGAGACATTTCACGTTGTACCCGGAGCCGTCCGATGATCTGGCCAGTAACCCTGTAATCGTAGTTCATATTCAAAGCCCTTTTCTGATTGGCGTTTGCCATCATAAGAGGCCTTGTATTTTTCGCGAACTCGAAGCCGCCGCGCCTGGCTCACAGTTGCCCCGTGCCGGGACGCTTGAGGGCGCTTTCTCAAGAAAAAGGCTGTTGCCTCAACGTGGGGCAACGTGTCGCGTTTGCGGGCAAAAAGAAAGCTGCAAACGATTCTGTCAGCGTTCGCAGACGAAATAGTCGGGGACTACCGTTATCATCTGTTCAGGGATTTCCCAAAGAACGGAGGATGCATCATGAAGAAGGTACTGCCCCTGTTTCTGACACTCTGCCTGCTGGCGGCAACCTGCCCCATTGCCATAGCCGGGGAAACGACGGACTTCAGCGGCTATAGTGACAAAGAGCTTCTTGCATTGCTCGACGATGTGCAGAGTGAGATAGTAGCCCGGAAGATTGAGAAAACCGCACGCCTGCCTGCAGGAACCTACATCGGCGGCCGGGACATCCCGGTCGGGTCATATATCCTGACGGCTGCTGGCAATGAGAATGAGCACGGCATCATCTCGTTGCGCTCAGCCAATGACTCGGAGGAGGGCTATTCCTTAAAGCTCTATCAGCACAAGAACGGCGAGGAAACGTATTCGGTGTTCGTCACCATCGAGGATGGCGACACGCTGACTTTGCCGTTCCCATACACGCTGACCATTTCGGGTGGCGTGATGTTCAAATAAGGTGCATGCAAAAAGCGGGCACTGTGGCAATGAAAAAAACTGATCTCGTAGGGCGCCTGAATTCCAGACAATCCGTTTGAGTCATTTGCCCGCGGAATTTTTTTCCGGATGGGAAAGTACTTCCGGTTGAGGAATTTGCGTAGTAGACGACCAGACTCAAGGTACTAACGGTCATGGATAACTGATTCGTTATTCAGCATCGTTTCTGGTGTGGCATAGCGCTCTTCAGCTACTATGCAATATGCGTACACCTTCCTTAAGCAGCTGTTTGATAGCGTTTTCCGCCAAGAATTTGCAGATGGTGGGGCATAGCGTCATGAGAAGCGTATTAGTGAATTTGCCGATCTTCTGCCTACAGACCCTACGGACAATCTCCCAGCGAAGGCAACTTTTCCGAATCCATATCGACCCGATCCTCGAAATTCCAGTACGCAGCACGGATAATCCGTAGTATGTACTTGATAAATGGGGGTGGGTCTTCCGTCTTCTCGTGCCAGCCAGTCCGGCATTTTTCCAGAGACTCGTAATAAAGTTGTTTGTTCTGTGCGAGCTTTCTTTCCAACGGGATATACTTGCCCACTATAACCGTTGCGCTATAGCAGAAGTGTCGTAAGCAGGAGGGCGATTCTGCCTTTGACAGCACTAGACGGATGGATTACAGGAAATCGTGAATAAAAGTCGGAATCAGGATCAACGTATCGACAGACTGCGCGTCCAGCCCACGATATAAACATGCCTGTGAGGTATACCTCAGCCACCTTGGGAGCAGGGGGGTCCTGCAGTAACCTTTTGGATAGAAGACTGATGCCGCCCTATACGCACAGGTCGCCGCTCAGGACGGGCAATGACCAGAGCCTGCAAAACGTCGATAGCGTTGGTAAAAAGTCCATATTCACCCTCCCTCTCATTCATTAAATTTGTCGCGTTGGAAAGTCGGTTGATATCAATATCATGTAGATCCAAAGGCTCGTCCGGCTTCACGATGGCTGATCTGCGATTCATGTACAGTTCATTGTCAGAGTTGTTTTTTCTTGTCGGCGTCGTCAAGATACATGTAGTGGGGATGGCAGGTTATATCAAGCTTGTCGCTGAAAAACGGCCGTACGTCTTGAAGGTGCAAGATTCGCTTGCTTCCGTCCATCAGCGCGATCGCGTTTTGGGTCCTTAGCTCAAAGTCGTACTTCTTGGCGGTGGCAGAAAAGGCCCGGATGTTCTGGTCAGTGATCTCGATGTTGGAAACGTCGGTGTTGTGCTCCATCAGTTGCCGGAGGGTCTGCTTGCCGTGGTGCAGCTTGGTTCTGCGGCCGGTCACTCCTTTCTACATCTCGTCCAGCACTTTTTTCATGGCCTGTTGCAGCATCCCGGCGGAGAGCTTGGTGGCCTCCACACAGAGGGCAACGGTGCGCTGGGTGACTTCTTCCTGCATAAGTCATCATCTCCTTTCGCCGCTGCCGTACAGATCATGGCTCACTAGAGACGCATAGTAGCTGTCAATGGTGGCCGGGCGTTATACAGGGCAGCCAGCAGATATTTCTTGATGTTGCGGACATAGGTGTTGTTTTCCCGCATACGGTCCAGCACATACTCGATGTGGAAGCTGTTCAGCTTCAGGAACCGGGATTTCACCACCTCCGCCGGATAGTCGTCCCCGGCAATGCGGATTGTCTCCCTGCGGGAACAGACGGTATCCACCATGAGCTCCACCACTCATTCAGCATATCCCGATCCAGCCGGTCATCCCGGCATAGATAGTCATACTCGATATTCTCCAAAATCAGTTCCCGATAGTTCTCCCGCTCCTGCATCCAGTCCCGTCCGGTCCGTTTGGCCCCTGCGGGGGGTGGGGGCTTGATTGGATAGGATTTGATCCTTCCGTACTTGGTAAATGAGTATTTTGTTCTTCAGGATTTCTTTTCTCTTTATTTAATTGCGGCCGGTTTTCCAGACATGGGTTATCCATATCCGGGTTTTCCGTATCTGGACAAGCCGTATCCGGCTCGTCCTCACACGGTTGGCCCGTGTCCGGGGGATGTATACTCCACATCCACGATCTTGCCCTTGCTGTCTCGCAGGCGGTTGCGGACTATGTACCCGGCCCGCCACAGCTCCTTCAGGGCTGATCCAATGATGTCCGTGCCCTCCTTGCAGATTTTGTAAGACCCCTGGTAGTGTAGTCCCAGTCTTCCGGCAGGGATAGCATCATGGAGAGCAGCCCTTTGGATTTTAGGGACAGGCCTGTGTTGCGCAGGTGGTGGTTGGACATCACCGTATAGTCGCGGGTTTTCTCAATGCGAAATACCGCCATGGTATCACCTCCTTTCGGCGGTCTGGAAAAGTGTTTGTTTTTGGGAAAAAGACGGTCTCTATGCCGTCCGGATACCCCGGAGGGGAAAACCAATGGGAGGAGGGCTTCGGGCTGACTATGGGAGAAGAAATATGGGATTTTGACTTCTTTCGGTGCAGTTTTTGAAATGTTAGAGATACAATTTATAAAGAAATAGAAGAATAAAGAGATTTCCTTAAATAAAAAAGTGCCATAGAAATGAATTCTACAGCACATATCAATAGATTTAAAATGTATGACAGATTGCTATTAACAATATACAATGATATAATCAACTTACAATTAGAATGTTTATACTCGCAATTTTGGTTGAGGGGCAATCTCATTTAACTTTCTTTCAAGGAGGTAGTACTATGGCTAATTTTAAGTATATAAACCCACTCGACCAACCGACTGGCGTATTTAGACTTATTGATTGGCTAGAAAGCAACTTTCTTTGTGATGACTTTCAACACTTTTGCTGTTTAGTGGCTTTTGCTAAAATTAAACCTTTTTATAAACTTCATAATAGTATTCAATTGTGGAATGGGAAGGGGAAAGACTCTAAAGCCATTATAGGCATTGACCACAAAGGAACCAGTATACAAGCATTACAGTACGCTTTATCTAATTTTGATAATGTAGATATTTTGCATCTTAAATATGCAACATTTCATCCTAAACTATACCTGTTTTATGGGGCGACAAAAGCATCGGCCTATTATGGTTCTAGCAACTTTACATCTGGAGGGCTAGAAACCAATTTTGAAGGTGGAGTTTTGATAGATTTTGAACTGCCTAATGATCAAACTGCGTTCAATGATCTTCTTAATCAGTTTAATGTTCTCTCAGCGCCGACATGTTCGTGTGCTACAACTTTAACTCCAGCTTTTCTAAATATATTGATTTCTAAAAACCTTCTTTTAGACGAAACGATAGCCTCTCCTAGGACAACTGCTTCTGCAGCAACTCCTAGTAGTGGGGCTACACCTTCTGCTACATCTTCTTCAGGGGCACTTTTTGGAACTATTCCTATCAAGCCTGCACGCCCCATTCCTAAAAGTATCATGCTTTCCGCTGCTTCAAGTTCTGGCATTGTTATAAACCCACCCCGGAGAACAAGTAAAAAAAGTAGCGCAAAAATTGCTAAAGGGATTTCTGCTTCCACCAGTAAATCAGCTCCAAAAGCAAGTAGTTCGTATATCATACCAGTAGTTGTAGATGGTTTTGTAATACAAGTCAGCCCTCATAATAATGGAGAGATTCACCTTAGTAAACTTGCCACGGATCAGAATGCGCCATTTTTTCACTACCCTTTTACTGGTATGACTGTTCCTAAAAAGCCAAGCAATCCATCATATCCTCAGTGCGTTCCAGATCCAATTGTTAACATACGTGTATTTGACAGTACAGGCGCTCTTGTAAACACTGTTTTGAATTATTCTCTAAACACAATTTATTACACTAAAAAATCTGAAATAAGAATAACAATTACTCCCTCTATTTTAAACGGACTAAATCTGGCCCCAACAGCAAATTATCCAATTCTTGTTATGAGAACATCTGCAATTCCTGGTTGTGATTATGACCTGGACTTTTATGCAGAAGGCAGTACAGATTATAACAATTATCTGGCGTTGTGTAATCAATCTTTGCCCTCTGGAGGGAAGCCTTCCCCAAGAAAAATGGGGTGGTTCTGAACTTATGAAGGCGGTTTCTACTCGATGATAGTAGAAACCGCCTTCATATTGTTACCTTTGAAAGATTAATATGTTGTTTTCTGTAATAGAATTATTCATATGAATGTAGTTTTCTTTTGTGACGCTAATAGGAATATCTTTAACCAATGTCCATCCCAGTTTTTTGCCTGTTTCTCTCAAGACCTCGGTGGTGCGGATAATAACTTTTTCGCTTCCTGTCATTGTTTTAGTATCGCCGATTACAATGCAGATGTACCCTCTTTGCTTTACTACTTCATTGAGCGATTGTAATACTTTTGTAATGTCGCTAAAATACATATAAATTAAAGACGCCATGTTTTTCTTTCGAAATCCGACATCAGCCTCGCTGTTTTGCAAATATATTTTGCTAATAATTTGAATTGCGGTAGGAGATATAATATCTCCGTAGTCTTCATGACGGATTTTTTCTTCATACAACTGACGTGTAGTTTTATTGATCTCTCTTGTTCCTGTCATTTCTGCTTCGATCGGCATTCTGCGAGAAGAATTTAAGCCGTGAAGCACCAGCATATTTAATCTATTCGTGTCAATATAAGGCAAAGCTGTAGCATACGGTGGACTTGTAATTACAATATCCACGCCTCCTGAAGGCAAAGCCTTTTTTAACCCTGTGACGTCTGTTGAATTGCCTCGCCAAATATGTGCTGTTCCAATTGGCGTAGGAGCCATATTCCTAACCTTGTAGAAATCCATAATATTGTTATATTGTTTATCAAGGTTTGCGGCATACATTTCAATCACGGGTGCATCAGACAATTCCTCTTTGCGCCTTCTAATTCTTAAATCTGATGGCTCTTGCTGCGAAATCTCTCTAATAATGGAGCTTAAAATCACGCGAAGAAAACATCTGATTCGTTCATCTGGGATACAGGCAATTTTGCATAGAATATATCCCATTTTCGAAATGACAGGAGATGGAAACCAGCGTTTAATTTCATCAATTGCTTCAGTATCAAATATGGTTGAATAATCGACGTCATGATAGTTTAGCAATTCTTGGCGGAAAAGGGACACTTGTTTTTCAAAATTGTATGGCGACACTGTAAAAATTGTGTTTTTGGCCGTAGCAATTTCAACTGCGATTGGATTTATATCGCACCCATAGGCATCATATCCATTTAGAATTGCTTCAAGAGCGACTGTTCCACTTCCACAAAACGGATCGAAAACTACTCCGCCCTTGGGTATTTCCAAGATATTTAGCAAGGGCCTAACTAATTGTGGATAAAATTTACCTTTATACGGATGAATTCCGTGTGTCAAATATTTAGGATCTTTTCTGGTTGAACCATCAGTTTCAGTTCCTTGCTCAAGGATTTTTTGCCATGTAGGGAATAGTGTCTCATTACATTGAAAGGAATTATAAAAGGTGAGTTGTTTTAGTTTCCCAATATCAAAACTACTTTCGCAACAAAAGACATCTGACTCAAAATTGGTTATTACCTTTCGTTCCATATTGCTTATTATTTTTTCATATGGCCAAAGTTTATATTGAACTGGGTTCAAGGTAATTTTCAATTCCTCGGGTGGTTTTCTCAAAACTAATATTTGCTCTTTCGTAGCACGCCTAGCCCAACTTTTTACTGACCGCTTGTTTTCAGGGAGAGGCCTGTCAATAATTCCAAGATTAATGAAACCTAAACTCTCTGCTAGAAGACCAATTCTTTGCGCAGTGTGATATTCCTCTCCGTTAAAGACGGCATCTCCCAATACAAAGGCTGCGTAACGTCCCGCTTTTAGTGCCTCAAAACAATTTTTCAGTACTGGACACATTTCCTTTTCAAATTGCTCAAAAGATTTGTGACCTCTTTGATAGTTCAAATGTGATCCAATTTCTACTTTTCCCATTTCTCTTGGATCCCCATCTAACCAGAAAATCCGAAATCTATGGTAGAGATGATAATCAAAAGCATTGGGATACGGAGGGGATGTAACGATGAAATCTATAGACCCCTTTTTTATAGCACAATCTTCTCCTACCACAGGCTCCATAACATTGGCTGTAATAAACTGAGCAGATCTATATCCAATAAGAGAACTAAGAGCTTTGACTTTTGAATAATTTGATTTTATATCTTTCAAATATATTCTCAAAGTATCTCCGGTTTTAATCCCCTTATCGATTGCCCGATATGTTGTTTCGTTCTCTTGATTAGATACTTTGGTAATAATTTTTGAAAGTGAAGCCAATGCAACTGTTCTTGCTGCTTGAGACAGTAGCTCAGTTTTTAACAGATGCTTCAAAAACGCCAACTCACAAATTACGGTAGGGTCAAACCACTTTTCTATATTAGGGATATTAGGTATCTCTTTTTCAAGCAATGCTTTGTTCGTTTCAAAGTATTCTGAAAGGCAAATTGGGTTATCAGAATAGTATTCCAGATTAGCTATAAATTTATTTATTTGTTGCTCATCTGCTTCGCATAGTGCTGTAGTTTTTGCCTTTCCAATAATACTCCCGATCGGATTAATATCTGTACTTATACAACTTCGATCGCACAACAGGGCTTCTAGGGCTGTTGTTCCACTACCCCCAAAGGGATCCCAAATATATTCTCCTACATTACTTAATAGTTTAATAAGTTGTGCTGGCAACTGCGGGGCAAATTTTGCCGGATAAGGATGAATATCATGTGATAGATATGTTGTATCATCATTGCTAAAAGACCAGTCATATGTCTTTAAAACGGCAAGCAGCTCTCGCTCATCGCAGTCCAAAACAGAATGTAAATCTGGTTTACAGCTCAAGTCGTCTTGTGAATTTGTTGTATTAATATTATTATGTAAATCCAAATATCTGTCAAAAACAGATTTTGTTGCTTCCTTTCGTTTGCTCAATTTAGTGCCTCCTATAAAATTCTGGGCTAATTATACTATATCCCAGAATTATTTTCAAGGTAATGCAAGATATAGATGTATCAATCGTCTATCCCTTCCATCTTCAGCCAATCCTCAAAGGACTTCCTGGAGATGCGGATCATGTTGCCGATGCGGATCGTCTTGAACGCTCCGGAGTTAGCAAGTTTATAGGCCGTGGCGCGGCCGATACCGAGAATGGCTGCGATGTCATTCACGGTGTATGTTCTGCTTTGGGGCGTCCCTTTTTCGTTGGTCGTACTGGTGTTCATAAGATTAACCTCCTGTGCTAATCGTATTTTGAAATATCCCCTAGAAGCCCTCCGTCACAAGGGGTTCCTGCTAATACCTTGCTAATACGACATTTGAAAAGCCGTTGTAAGGCAGCATATTTCAGGGGAATTTGTGCAAATTGACCTGCCTCCAGGCAGCACAATTTGCGAAGAAACAATACGGGAAGATATGATATGAACAATTTACGAAATGGTACGCCGTACTCCTAACGGATTTGAACGATTCATGACCTCGCTGCATAAGTCGTTTTTGCTTTTTTACGCACTTGTCGTATTGTATCATATTATTTTCTCTCAAAATGTTTGTGCAATTTATTTATAAAATCTATATGGAAAATTCCAGATATTTATAAGTTTCATATGCATTTTAAAGGAGAAGCGTTCGAATCTATTATTTGCCCTCTCGCTCATAGGGCTAACACAAATATTATAATGGAAACTCATAAGCAAACAGGAGAGCGTGGTATGCATGCACCACGCTCTCCATCTTATGCTCTGCTATTATTCCATTCCGCGGTAACCGTGCTTTTCTGCATGACCAAGCAGATAAAGGAACGCAAAGGCCGGGATACGGATCAAATCTGTTCCATTTTTCGTATTGTGGATGCCAAAATCATCGGCGGTTTTCGTTACCACGATGGAGGCCGCAGCCTCTCCGCTCAACTCTACGATGGCGGAGTCATCCGGGATGGGGGCACCTTCCCGATACTTTACTTCAATGAGGATGTTCTTGGAATTGGAGTATTCCACCACAACATCGATTTCCTTCCCACGCTTGCCGCCGCGATAGTATCCCACCGACGCAGCCTGCTGATAGTAAAATGCGGCTACATGTTTGTAAACGGCGGTCTCCACAACCTTCCCCATTTCCACCGGGTCGCTCAGCATGGAATCGTCCATCAAAACCGCGTTGCGGATTGCCGCGTCGGCAATGTAGATCTTGGGACTGGCTTTGAGAACCTTTTTCCCCGCCATATTGACGGGCCAGCTCTGATAAATCAGGTTGGCACTTTCCAAATACGCAATATAGTTTTCAACGGTTGGTCTGGAAACGCCATTCAGTTCCTTTGCAATCGCCTCGATTGAGACGATTTCAGAAGAAACATTGCAGAGATACAGGAAGATACGCTCCAGCTCTGTTGCGTTGCGGATTTTGTAAAGGGAGGGCAGATCCCGCTTGAGTACTTTGTCCACCACATCTTCCCGCATGACCTGCTGGGCCAGAATGTCGTTGTCGGCCAGGGCCAGTTCAGGGAAGCCGCCTACTTGCAGATAGCGGTTAAAGTGATTCTGCACCTTGGAGAGCTGCAGCATGATCCGGGTGCGCTCCTGCTGGGTTTTATATACCAACGGGGTGATCTTCAAGTCATCCGGAAGGTCGGGGCGATCTATGTCCAGCAGCTCGCAGTACTCATAGAAGGACAGCGTGGGAACCTGGATGGCAGACCATCGTCCGGCGCCGCTCTCCCGGCTCCCCTTGACCAAAACCGGACTGGCCGAGCCGGTGGCCACCACCTTGGTGTCCGGCTGCATATCATAGATCGTTTTCAGCCATTTGTCCCAGTCCTGCGCATGCTGTATTTCGTCAAAGAAGTAGTAGACATCCTGATCCGGACAGATATTTTCGTGATAGCACTCCAGAATCTCGTTCATGGCGCTCAGTTTCAGCATGGGATGATCCATGGAGATATAGACGATCTTCTGAGGCGGCACGTCATTCCGGAGCAGGGCCTCGATCATCTGGTACTGTATGGTGGTCTTTCCCACTCGTCTTGTTCCGGTTAAGACGACTGTGCGCCGGATGTCGGTTTGATTCAGGCGCTTCATGGCCTCGTAAAAGGCGAACCGCTTATAGGTTTTGGACAGTTTCGGGTTTACGACTCCCGTTTTCCACCAAGGGTTGTAGGAGACCAGCACTTTCAGCAGCCCTTCCTTGCTGATGATAGCCATATTAGCACCTCCTTTAACAATATAGTAGCACTAATCTTTATCTTTTTCAACTATTATTGATATTATACTTAGAATAATTGCTCTCTGATATTGACAAATGAACCACTATATTATTCGATTCTGAAGGTAAGTATCCCTTTGCTTTGCCACCGGTATCCGTTGTGCCGGGGTCCTTTGTTCTCTTGATTTTTTTCATGCTCCCGCCTGCCAAGAAGTTCGTCTTTTTTTGCAATCGCGGGGTCATACCAATCCGCTTTTGCCCGCGCCCAAGACGCCCATGCAGAAAGAGCCTGCTCCGAATACGCTTTTTCCATAGCAGAGACATAAGCGTGAATTCTGCACGCGTTCTTACCGTGATGATAAGCGATCAACCGCTCTAGAATGATATTGTAGCTCCGGCTTTCGCTGCACCGATTCTCTTTTTGATGGCGAAGTCGATTGGAAGCACGCTGTTTCTCATGCCCAGGGTCACCATCATGGGAGAGATGCCGAGGTAGTCTGCAGCAATTTTGACTGTGATTTTCGCTAGTACCCGGAGCTCATCGTCCGTATACGTTCCTATACCCTTCACCTACTCGCTTGAAAAAATGGGAATACCGTACTCCCACACAATCCCTGCATTAAAATTTTCCGCTTCGCCCCGCACCATATTGCGAACACACGTTCCCATATGATATAATCTACCCATTCACCGCTTTTTTTGTCAGAAAAACCGAATGTATGCGAAAGCGAGAAAAAGTATATGGAAGATAAGCTTGTATTTGATGAAATCAATGAGCGGGATATGCGGGAAGTGCCGGATGTTGTAACTGCCCTTGACGAAACGATACCGTCCCCGGCCCGAATTCAGATGGCAGAAACCGTTGAACTGCCGGAAATACAGACGATGACCGGCTATATCCGCAGGCATTATGAAGAAGAAGTCCTCGCGGCGCTTTCGCATAAGATCCGATGCGGCGAGCTGGGTGTGCAGTGCGGCGGGAAGCTGCTGCGGGAAACCTCACATACGGCCTCGGGGAATGACGGTAAGGAAGATTTGAGCAAAGATCCGTTTGTCATGCCCAGTGATGGCGGGGCAACTGAGGAAGCGGCTCATCGCAGCCGCAACGCGCCGCTTGTAAGCATCACGCCCCTGACCGGCAAGATCGCCTGGATGGGGTTTCGGCGTGTGGGGCTGTACTTTGTAGAAGCGGATCTGGTCATAGAGGTGGAGGCCGAAATCCGCTGCGGCGTGCCGCAAAACTCACAGCGCGTTACCCAGCGATACCGGGCGGATATGTGCATCGGCATGGAAAGCGGCATTGAGGTGGAGTACGGTAACTTCCGTATCCACCGTTATGAGGAAGACCGGGACGGAATCAGGCTGGACGAATACCTCATTCCGGTCTTTCATTGGGAGGACATCGAAAAAGAAGCGGAAGACATCATCTTCCGCATCGCTCCGGAGGCATTGCACGACCCCGCATATCTGCGACCCGATGTGTTGGCTGAGCGGCTGGGACTGAAGATCATCGGCCTGCCGCTGTACCGGCGCGACAGGACGGCAAGCATCCTGTACTTTGACGCGGGCGAAGTGCTGGTCTGTCAGGATGTTCAGCAACCGCAGCTTCGCCCGGTCCCCGTGCGCGTGGAGGCAGACACCATCGTTCTGAACACCACGGGCAAATTCAACGGCAATCGCGCGATCATGCATGAGTGCTTTCACTATGTCGAACACCGGCTGTTTTTCCAGCTGCAGCAGCTGCACAACAGCGACGTCATGGAAATTATCCGGTGGAAGCGCGTAGACGTTCAGAAACAGGAGCGCAGCCCGGTGGAATGGATGGAGTGGCAGGCGCATGTGGGGAGCCAGTGCCTTCAGATGCCGCAAACGCACCTTCGCAAACGGTTGCAGGAGGAACTGGACGGTGAAAACCCGGCAGGCCGGCATATGGGGTATCGGCTGCAGGCCATCGGCCGCGCGTTGGCAAAGGAGTACGGCGTGCGCAACTACCAGATGCGCAACCGGATGATTCAGCTGGGATATACGGCGGCCAAAGGTGTGCTCAATTTTGTCGACGACGGCTATATCGAACCGTTCGCGTTTTCGGCCGACACGTGCCGTGGAAGCCGGACATTCGTCATCAGCCCAAAGGAAACGCTGGAGGAGTATGTTCGCAACCAGGCTTTCCGGGAACTGCTGGACACGGGGCACTACGTCTATGCCGACGGGCATATTTGCGTCAACGACCCAGCGTATGTGGTGCTGCGCAACGGCAAGCTGCGCCTGACCGAATGGGCCAACGCGCATGTGGACGCCTGCTGCCTGCGGTTTGTGCGGAGCTACTACCGCGACAACAGGACGCGTTACGTCTATGGCCAGCTCAACAGCGACGAGGAGTATAACGGACGCGGCCTGGCGCTGTCGATGGAGCAGGGACATGAAAACGTTCTGATGCAGGCGCGTGCCATGTCGGAGATTCTGACCGGGCTGCCGGGCAGTTTTCATGGTACGCTCAAGGCACATATGAAGCGACTGAACGTGACCCGTGAAAGACTGGCGGAAGAGGCATTTCTCTCCGATTCAACGATTAAACGCCTTCGCAGCGCGGAGAAAGACGATTATTCATTTGACCAGGTGATTGCGGTCTGCATCGGGCTTCACCTGCCGCCCGAATATAGTCTGGATTTGATTCGCAAATCCGGAAGAATCCTGCGGGATACGCCGGAACACCTGATTTACCGGGCTATCCTGCAGACGATGTATAGGAATAAGATTCAGGACATTCAGGAGACGCTCAGAAAATGCGGGTGCCGGGAACTGAACCTGAAAGAGTGAACGAGTCTTTGAAACAGGGGCGAAACCATGCCGCCTGACGTGCGATGCCTGGCACGGCAGGCGGCTTTTTGGATGGCTTCTTTGGATGGCTGCGGCCAAAAGGTAAAAAAATTTTGTCGGAGCGGGTCTGGTCATGACCCGCTGCCGCTTCTTTTTTGCCCCGGAAACGCCCAAATCTGCCGTGTGATATGCCAAAAAACGCATCCCGGAGGGAAAACGTGCGATCAGTGCCTTGCAAAATGAAGGAAATCCTTCATTTTGCGGGTCTCTGCCGGACCTGTTCCCTGAGGCGCAAAACCGTTATCATCCTATTCGTGAGGTGGCCACCCACAAAGAACCCGGAAAGGACAAAGGACGAGCGCAGCACAGGAGCACCATGGCAAGGCGAGAAACCGCCGCCGGCAGGCGACCCGTGCAGCGAAGCCGATGAACCGGCAAAAGCCGTGCGTCCCGCGTCATGCGCAAGCAAGCGCCCGGAGATTTTTGCGGGAGGTCACGATGATGTTTGATGCGACACATTGCTTCGTCATGGCGGGCCATATCGTCTCCGTCGACTTCACGAAGCAGGGCTGGCGGCAGTTTGCCGCGGTCAATCGCAGGCTGGCTGCACGATATATCCGCGCGTTCATCCTCAAGCGGGAGCTTAAGCAGTACATTGCCGCGCACGAAGCGGCAGGCGTGCATCTGGATACGCAGTGCCAGGAGGTGTGTTATGACAGCGGCATCTATTTGCTGCTGCGCAGGACGCAGGGGACGTGGTACATCACCGACATCGTCCTGACGGACGCGGCGGCCGGCTTCGTTCCCATGTTCATGTGGGAGCGTGTCCGGCGCGGCGCATCCGGGGCTTTGCGGCGTGTGCTGCTGTGCTGGCAGAATCCGACCGCGCGGCCGTCGGGCGGGGAGGCGGCGTGCCTGTGAACCGGGAAGAACGCGAGGAGCTTGCCTTCTGTGAACGTTGTGGGAAGCGTGCCGGATGCACCCTGTACATGGATGGACGCCTGCGCGGGGAGTGCGAGCTGCTGGACGACCGAAAGCCGCTGAGCTATCGGAACCATGAGGGGTATGCCGATCCGACGGCCTACTACGCCCTGTTGAACATCGAGCGCGGGAGGAAACGCGGAAAGCGTCCGCTGCAAAAGCGCAGGCCGCGGACGCAGGTCGAACACTACGACTGAGAAAAAGGGGGAACACCATGAGCAAAAAGACCTACACCCTGACGGCGGAATCGGTCCGCCGCGGCCATCCGGACAAGCTCTGCGACCAGATCGCGGACGGCATTTTGGACGCCTACCTGATGCGCGACCCAAAGGCCCGTGTGGCGGTCGAGGTCATGGCGTCCAACGGGCGCATCACCATCGCCGGCGAGGTGAGCGCCGGGGCGGAGCTTCTTGAGGAACGGGTCATGTGCGACACGCTCGAGCGGATCGGTTACCGAAGCGCCGACCTAAGCGACGACGGCGAGCTCGACGTGACCATCGGCATCCACGCACAGTCCCCGGACATCGCGCAGGCGGTGACGCGCACGGAGCCGGGCGCGGGCGATCAGGGCATCGTGACAGGCTACGCCACGGACGAAACGCCGGAATACCTGCCGCTGCCCGTAGTGCTGGCGCATCGCATCTGCAGGATGCTGGACGAGGAACCGCTCTCCGGCGCCGGCGTGGACGGAAAGGCACAGGTGACGGTATCCTACAGCAGCGGAACCCCCGCGGCGGTAACGGCGGTGGTCGTTTCCGTGCAGCACGCGAAGGACGCGGACCCGGATGCGCTGCGCAGGGACGTCGAAAGCCGGATCTTCCGCAGGGCCATCCCCGCAGACCTTCTCACAAAGGAAACGCGCCTGCTCATCAACCCTTCCGGGCGCTTCGTCAAGGGCGGTCCGGCGGCGGATACCGGACTGACCGGGCGCAAGCTGGCGGTGGACCAGTACGGCCCGGCCGCGCACATCGGCGGCGGCGCGCTCTCCGGCAAGGACCCCACCAAGACGGACCGCAGCGGTGCGTATGCGGCCCGCTGGGTAGCGAAGAACCTCGTGGCCGCGGGTCTGGCGAAGCGCTGCGAAGTGCAGATCGCATACGCCATCGGAGAGAGCCGCCCGATCAGCGTGACGGTGGACGCCATGGGAACGGGCCTCGTTCCCGATGCCGCGCTGGAAAAAGCGGTGAAGGAGGTCTTTGATCTGCGCCCCGGCGCAATCATTGACGCGCTCGCCCTGCGCCGGCCCATCTACGCACCCCTGGCCGCATACGGTCACTTCGGCCGGCCCGAGTTGGATCTTCCATGGGAGCGGACGGACCGGCGCGCGGCGCTGCTGGCCTCCGTGGTGAAACAGGGATATCCGCTGTGAGGCTTCCCATGAGTCAGGAGGGATTGGCCGATGCACCCCATCCGCGCTCCCACCCGGAATCAGGTCCGTTATTCCCCGTCATCGCACCGGTGGCGGATTTTTTGCACCCGTTTTGCAAGGAAGGAGGTCCTTTCATGACCATACACATCCAGATGCTTCAGGAGATCGCAACGAACGCGCAGGCAATGGCCGAGGCCGCGCATGCGATGGCGGCGTCTATGCAGGCCATCGTGGACGACTGCGCCCGGCAGCTTGCCCTGCGCAAGGCGGCGGGGGAAAGCGAGGAAGCCGTCATGAACGAAGCAATCGGGCAGGCCGCAACCGGCAAGCCCTCTGCGCCACAGACAACCATCGTGGAGCTGCGCGCCTTTGTGGCGGAGCGTTCGACCCCGGAAAACCGGCCGAAGATCAGGGCCATTCTGGAAAAGCACGGCGTGAGGAAACTCACCGAGCTTCAGGAAAGCCAGTATGCCGCCGTCATGGATGAGGTGGCGGCGCTGTGAGCGAGATCCAGCACAGCACCCGTTCCCACGCCCGGCTCAACGCCTCCAGTTCTCATCGCTGGATGATGTGCCCGCCGTCGGTGAAGCTGTCCGAGCAGTTTGCGGACAAGCCTTCCCCGTATGCGGAGGAAGGCACCTTTCTGCATGAGCTGTGCGAGCTGAAGCTGCACCGCTATCTGGGGGACATGACCCCAGAAGTGCTGGAAGCGCAGTACGCGGCGCACCGCGACAGCGACTTCTACAGCGACGAGGCCGAAAGCGTCACCGACGAATACGCCGCATTCTGCATCGAGACGATTGAATCCGTGCGCGCCTCCTGTCCCGATCCGCTGATTCTGGTGGAGCACCGGCTGGACTACGGCGAGTATGTGCCGGGGGGCTTTGGCACGGGCGATCTGGTCATCGTGGCGGACGGCGTGCTGGAGGTCATCGATTTCAAGGGCGGGCGCGGCGTGCGGGTGGAAGCGGAGCGCAACAGCCAGCTCATGCTGTACGGCCTGGGCGCGGTTTTGGAGTTTGACCCGCTGTACGATATTCGCACCGTGCGCATGACCATCGTGCAGCCGCGGCTAAACAACCTCTCTGCCTATGAAACGACTGCCGATGAGCTGATCCGCTGGGCGGAAACGGAGGTGCGGCCCAGGGCGCTGCTGGCGGCGAAGGGCGAGGGCGAGTTCTGCGCGGGCGAGTGGTGCCGGTTTTGCAAGGCAAAATACACCTGCCGCAAGCGCAGCGAGTACCACATGCGTCTGGCCGAGCGCGATTTCCGGCAGCCCGACCTGCTCACGGACGAGGAGATCGCCGACATTTTGCCCGTAGCGGAGAGCCTGCACAACTGGGTGGCCGACCTCATTGCCTACGCGACGCAGCAGGCGGTAGACGGCAAAACCTGGCCAGGCTACAAGCTGGTGGCCGGGCGCAGCGTGCGCAAATACACCAGCGAGGCCGAGGTCATCCGTGCCGCAACGGAGGCCGGCTACACCGACATCTACAGGACGACGCTGCTGGGCGTGGGCGATCTGGAGAAGCGCATGGGCAGGAAGAAATTCTCCGAGGTACTGGGCCGCTACATCGTCAAGCCCATGGGCGCGCCGCAGCTCGTGCCCGAGAGCGATCCCCGCAAGCCCTATGCCGACGCGGCGGGCGATTTCAGCGACAAACCGTAAGAAAACAGGGAGGTCATGTTATGGCAACGAAAGTCATTACCGGAAAGGTCCGCGCGTCCTTCGTCCACATCTTTGAGCCGCAGAGCGTGAACGGCTCCGACCCCAGGTACAGCTGCTCCTTCATCATCCCCAAGAGCGATGCGGAAACCATCGGGAAAATCAGGGCCGCGATCGAGGAGGCAAAGCAGAGCGGCGTGACCAAGTGGGGCGGGAAGATTCCGCCGAACCTGAAGCTGCCCCTGCGCGACGGCGACATCGACCGCCCCGAAGACCCCAACTACGCAGGCGCCTACTTCGTCAACGCCAACAGCAACGAGCGGCCCGGCGTGGTGGACCGCAGGCGCGTCCCCATCACCGACCCGCTGGAGGTGTACTCCGGCTGCTATGTCCGGGCATCCCTCACCTTCTATCCCTTCAACACCAACGGCAACCGCGGCGTCGCCTGCGGATTGCAGAACATTCAGAAGTGGTGTGACGGCGAGCCGCTGAACGGCCGCGTCCGCGCCGAGGACGAGTTCGACGCGCTGGACGATGCGGAGGACGAGGATTTTCTCGACTAAGGCCGCCAGAATAAACATGCCGCCCGTGGCAATTCCTGCGGGCGGCAAACCTATGTGATTGGAAACCTCAATCCTGCAGCTCATGCAGAAGGATATTCAGGTAGTCTGTACGCGTGTCCAGAACGCGGAGGATGGAAAAGGCGTCCGTCACCTCGTAGACGATCATGTACTTCTTGTGAAGCAAGAATCTCTCGTCGATCTCGCGGTGCAGTATATGGCGTAGTTCAGGATCAAGCAACGGCTGATGTTTCAGCGGCGCATAGGCCGCAGCGATGCTGGCCATGAGATTGGCTGCCGCATCAGGGTTGAGCAGCGTATCCGCGATGTAGGACTTGATTTCCTCCAGATCGGCCATCGCGGCGGGCGTATAGCGCAGCTTCATCCATCGATCCCCAATCTGGCGCGCATCTCTTCTTCAGAGACCCAATCGCTTTCTGACTTTACGGAATCACGGCCCTTGCGAATCTCCGTCATCAACTGTGCGATGGCGACATTTCGGAGCGCCTCCTGGGAATTCTGCGTGACGACAAACGGAAGACCGCCCACATTGATGGATTGCTGCAGGAAGCAGTTGATCGCGTCCGTAAGGGTAAGGCCGCTTTTTTCGTATATTTGCTCGACCTGCGCCTTGATCTCCGGATTGATACGCATCTGGAATGTACTGGTCTTGGGCGCGTTCATAACGTTCAGGGGTTGCATACGGATCGCCTCCTTGCACGCATTATAACACGGCCCACAGCGAGTGCCAATACAATGTAATTACAAGAAAGCGGGTGATAAGCGTTCTTTTGAATAACCAAATTCCGAATGCGTTACGGCGATGTCATTGCAGTAGCCAATATGTGGGACAGAATATTTCTGTCTCGAGCGTCGATATCAACTTTGGGCATACAACAACACCTCCTCATCGCGGATGCTGCTCAGGAATTCAGGCGAGAGCATTTGTGTTGTCAACACATCGGCATTCTTCTGGAAACCGTCTTCGAGATCGCAAAGAAGACTGCCGAGCTGAAAAAGCGTGCGGATTTGTCCCTTTTCAATCCGAAAATCAAGATCACTTTCGGAAGTGGCGTCGCCGCGCGCGTAGGAACCGAACAGGTATAGTGCCGCCACGCCATGTGATTTGGCGATGGGCGTTGCTATGGCTCGAATCTCATCGATCGTGTAAACCTTATCACACAAAGCGTCCACCTCCTCATCTTTATTATATTCAGAAACCGATGAGAAATCAACCGCGGCGCCTCGGCTCTGCATACGACCGTTTATGATGCGGACGACAAGGATTTCCTCGACTTAAGGAAAGCCGCGCATCGGCTACTTACCGGTGCGCGGCTATTGGATTTCCTGTTCCAGATCATCAAAGATGGGGCTGTCGAAGAACTCCCGAAGGCTGATGTCAAGGCCGTCGCACACCTGCTTGATCGTCACGATGCCTGGGTTCCTGCTCTTCGTGTTCAGCATACTGTAGATCGTTGTCGGCGGAACCCCTGCATCGTTGGCCAGCGTATTGACGGTGATGCTGCGGCTCTTGCACAGTTCCATGATCCGCTGCGCTACCGCATGTTTTGCGTTCATGCAACCACCTCCCCGCCTTTGCCGCAGGTGTTACTTGACCTCCTGATCCAGATTGTCGAAGAGGTCCGAATCGAAAAACTCGCGGATACTGATTTCCAGCCCGTCGCACAGCTTTTGGATCGTCGCAACACCGGCGTTGTTCGTTCTGCCGTTTACAATGTCGCTGACTGTGGACTGCGTGACGCCGGAGATGATGCTCACTTTGTTGATGGTGATGTTGCGCTGCGCGCAAAGCTCGTACAGCCGCTTTACGACCGCCTGTGAAATCGTCATGCCTGCTTTCCTCCATCGGAATACCGTTGAATTCATGATATCCATTCGATGATGAAAAGATTAACGGAATATCGTTGACTTCTGATGGAGGAGGGTATATGATAACGGTATATCGTTAACAAATGAGAGGTTCAACGCCATGCGAAAGAAGCTCGCATTCACCGGCCACCGGCCTGAATCACTGCCTTTCGGAGAAAACGAGAACGATCCGCGCTGTATCCGTCTCAGGGAAATGCTTCTGACAGAGATCACGGACCGGGTAAAGGCGGGATACGATACCATTTACACCGGATGCGCAAGAGGCATGGACATCGTTTTTGGCACACAGGTGCTGCTGCTGAAGAAGACGGCCTGTCCCAATATCCGACTGATCGGCGTGGTCCCTCACGAGGGGCAGGCGAACCATTGGACCGAGACCTGGCGGGAACGCTATTTTGACCTGCTGGAACAGGCAGACGACGTGGTCACGCTCTCCGCTCGCTATTTCAGTGGTTGCTATCATGCCCGCAACCGGTACATGGTCGACGCTGCGGATGCCCTCCTGGCCGTATGCAGGAAGGGTACCTCCGGCGGCACGCAATATACGGTGAAATATGCATGGCAGAAGAACCGAGAGATCGTCGTGATCGACCCCGACACGCTGGAGCGCAGACTGCTGCCGCCCAGACTCACCGCGCTCTGAGAGCGCAAACACAACACAGGCGCATCCGCGAGGGTGCGCCTTTTGATTTGGAGGTGATGCGCTTGCGCGTTATGCATCTGGACATAGAGACCTATTCCTCCGCCGCCCTCCCCAAGTGCGGCGTATACCGCTACTGCGACGCCCCGGATTTCGAGATCCTTCTCCTGTCCTACGCCTTTGACGACGCGCCGGTGGTGACCGTCGACATGGCGTGTGGGGAATCGCTGCCGGATGAATTCCTTCATGCGCTGGAGGACCCGACTGTCCTGAAAATCGCGCACAACGCGGCCTTTGAGCGGGTGTGCTTCTCCAAGCATCTGGGGCGCTGGCTCGATCCGGCGCAATGGCGCTGCACCATGGTCATGGCGTGGTACCAAACGCTGCCGGGAAAACTGGCGGACGTTGCGGTGGCTCTGGACGTTACGGAAAAAAAGATGGAGGAAGGCAAGGACCTCATCCGCTACTTTTCCGTGCCCTGCAAGCCGACCCAGGCCAACGGCGGACGCACGCGCAACCTGCCGCGGCACGCGCCGCAGAAGTGGGCGACCTACAAAGCCTACAACGCGCAGGACGTGGAAACCGAGCGCGCGATCTGCCATGCGCTGCTCAGGCATCCGCTTCCGGAACACGAATGGGCGCTGTACGCGCTCGACCAGCGCATCAACGACCGGGGCGTGCGGGTGGATCGGCTGCTGGTGAAAAATGCGATGGCGGTCGATCAGACGTTTTCGGAGCGGGCGTTCCAAAGGGCCAAGGCGTTGACGGGGCTGGAAAACCCCGGCAGCGTGAGCCAGCTCAAGGCGTGGCTCGCCGATATGGATATGCCCATGGAGAGCCTGTCCAAGCGCATCGTGCAGGAGAAGACCGCCGAGGCGGACGGCATCGTGAAGGAACTGCTGGAACTGCGGCTGGAGCTGTCCCGGACCAGCGTGAAGAAGTACGAATCCATGGCGCGGTGCATCTGCAGGGACGGGCGGGTGCACGGCCTTTTGCAATTCGGAGGCGCGGCCCGCACCTTCCGCTGGGCAGGGCGGCTGGTGCAGGCGCAGAACCTTCCCCAGAACCACCTGCCCGATCTCTCCCTCGCCAGGGACATCGTCAGAAGCGGCGACGAGGAACAGCTGGAGCTGCTGTTCGGCTCCGTTCCGGGCACGCTCTCCGAGATCATCCGCACGGCGTTCATCCCCAAGGACGGATGCCGTTTTATCGTGGCGGACTTTTCGGCCATCGAAGCGCGTGTGCTGGCATGGCTGGCGGGCGAAGAATGGGTGCTGGAGGAGTTTCGCGGCAAGGGAAAAATCTACGAGGCGACGGCCAGCCGCATGTTCCATATCCCGCAGGAGACCATCGTCAGGGGGCATCCCAACTACGAGTACCGGCAGAAAGGGAAGCAGGCGACTTTGTCCTGCGGCTACGGCGGAGGCGTCGGTGCGCTCAAGGCCATGGGCGCGAAGATGCCGGAGGAGGAGATGCAGCCGCTGGTGGACGCCTGGCGCGCGGCCAACCCACACATCGTGCGGTTCTGGAACACGCTGGGCAATGCCGCCTCGGAGGTGATTGAGCGGCAGAATAGCGTCCGCGTGGGCAAGGTGACGGTGTACCGGAAGGAAGGGCATCTGCTGATCCGCCTGCCGGGTGGGCGCGACCTGTGCTACCTCTCGCCGCGCTTTGTGACAAACCGCTTCGGCAGCCGGGGCATCGGCTATCTCGCGCCCGCGGGAAACGGGCAGATGACGCTGCAGGAAACCTTCGGCGGCAAGCTCGCGGAAAACTGCACGCAGAGCATCGCCCGCGACCTGCTGGCTCACGCCATGTTAAGCCTTGAAGCGGCGGGCTATACCATCGTGTTTCACGTCCACGACGAGGCGGTCATGGAAGTCCCCGACGGGCAGGGCAGCGTGGAGGAGGCCTGCCGCGTCATGGCCGTCCCGCCGGACTGGGCGCGGGACCTGCCGCTTCGGGCGGAGGGAGACGAGATGGCATACTACAAAAAGACATGATAAAGGACAGCCTTCACCATTTGAAGAATCTCCTTGTCCATTGCGGGCAAGGAGAATGAAATGTGTGCGTGTTAAAGGCCCAACGAATCGTTCAATATGCTTTTCAGATCGCGACCGCTGTACACGATGCGGACAATTCGCACTTCACAGGCAGGTTCATGGACAAGATAGAAAACAGTGTAGTGATCTACGATCAGCTTACGCATACCCATGGAAAACCAAGGCTCCCAGTTGACACTGGCATGGCGGGCGGGGAGCTGTTCCAGCTTGCGAATTGCATTGCGGATTCTGATTCGCGGCGATCTCCGGTTCCAGAAGCTCTGTGGCGATGTAGGTATAGACGCCAAACAAATCGTCTCTGGCAGCAGGCGAGTAAATCACGCTGTAAGTGCCCATCAGATGCCAAACTTCTTCGCAAGCGCGTGGTCGATCTCATCCGCTGTGTAGCTTCCCTTATTGAAGGATTCCACGCCCTTGCGCAGTTCGGCGTCCAGTTGCTCTTGCGTCATCCTGCCGACGACGGTAGGCGCTTTGGCAGGAATACGCGCGGAGAATGGAAGACCATTATGGAGAACAACCTGGCTATAGGTCATCTGGATAAGCGCCGACGGTGTGATTCCCAGCTGTGCCAGAATGGCCTCGGCGTTTTCCTTCAGCTGTGCGTCAATCCTGGCGTAAACGGCAGATGTATTTGCCATATCCATCAGTCTCCTTTCTGTTCACACCTATCGTATACACGATTTTACTTGCAAATGCAAGCAAATGAAATCAAAAGAGTTCAAAGGCCCAGCCGAAGGAGGTACCTACATGCAAATCACCCACGACAAAAAACTGCTCATCGCCACAGGCCGCAGCCGCAAGGCGGCGCAGTGGCAGAACAGGGAGATGCTCTGGAGCGAATTTCTGGATAAGCTCTCCCGGCCCACCCGCACGCGGGAGACGGTGGCCGAGTATGCCGCCATGGGCAAGGCCGAGCGCGACGACGTCAAGGACATCGGCGGCTTCGTGGGCGGCTATCTCAAAAACGGCAGGCGTAGCAATGCGGGTGTGGTCAACCGCTGCCTGGTCTGTCTGGACGCGGACAACGCCGACGCCGCCCTCGTGGACGATCTGGACATGACGTTCATCAACGCCTACGCGCTCTACTCGACCCACAGCCACACGCCGGAGAAGATGCGGCTTCGGCTCATCATCCCGCTTTCCCGCACGGTCACGCCGGACGAGTACGCCGCCGTCTCCCGCCGCATCGCGGACGGGCTGACGCTGGCCCGCTTCGATCCCACGACCTTTGAGCCGGCAAGGCTCATGTACTGGCCCAGCGCGCCGGAGGACGGCGAGTACGTGTTTCGCTATGCGGACGAGCCGTTTCTTGACCCGGACGCGGTGCTGGCTACCTATCCCGACTGGACGGACGCATCGCTCTGGCCGACCACGAAACCGCTGGAGGAACGCGCCCGCGCGAAGGCGTCCAAAGCGGAGGACCCGCTGGAGAAGCGCGGGATCATCGGCGCCTTCTGCCGGGCGCACGGCGTCACCGACGTGCTGGAGCACACCCTCGCAGACAGATACACACCCACGGCGCAGGAGGACCGCTACACCTTCGTGGGCGGCAGCACCACGGGCGGGCTGGTGGTCTACGACGACAAGTTCGCCTATTCCCACCACGCCACCGACCCGGCGGGCGGGCAGCTGTGCAACGCCTTTGATCTGGTGCGGCTGCACCTGTTCCCGCCGGGCGGCACGGCTCCGGACGGCGCGCATGTAGGCGACGAAAAGGACTCCGTCCGCCGGATGCAGGAGTACGCTGTGCAGGATGAAGCCACCCGGCGCATGCTCTCCGAGGAGCGCCGCAGGCAGGCGGCGCAGGAGTTCGGCGATTTGGACAATCAGGAGGCACAGCCTTCGCAGGACGAGCACTGGCAGGAAAAGCTGGAGGTGGACAGGCAGGGCAAGGTCAGGGATACGCTGGGCAATCTGGCGCTGATCCTGCGCAACGACCCGCGCCTCAAGGACATTGCTTACAACATCCACCGCAGCGGCATCGACATCCGCCGGAACGCGGAGGGCCACAGCTCCGTCCCGTGGACGCCTATCAAGGCGGGCTGGAACGAATCGGACCTGGGCGCGCTGCAGATCTATCTGGAGCATGTCTACGGCCTTTACACCCCGTCCAAGCTCAAGGGCATTCTGCTGGCCATCGCGGCGGAACGGGGCTACCATCCCATCCGCGACTACATCGAATCCCTGCCGGCGTGGGACGGCGTGCCGCGCGTGGACACGCTGTTTGTGGATTATCTGGGCGCAGCGGATACCGCCTATACCCGCGCCGTGGCGCGCAAGATGATGGTGGCGGCGGTGGCGCGGGTGTACCGGCCGGGCGTGAAGTTTGACAGCGTCGTTGTGCTGAACGGCCCGCAGGGCATGGGCAAAAGCTCGTTCTTTGCCAGGCTGGGCGGCAGGTGGTTCAGCGATTCCCTCACCATCGGGGACATGAAGGACAAGGCCGCGCCGGAAAAGCTGCAGGGCTACTGGATACTGGAGCTGGGCGAGCTGGCGGGGCTGAAAAAGGTGGACGTGGAGACGGTGAAGGCGTTCATCACCCGTCAGGACGACAAGTTCCGCCACTCCTACGGCTACAGCGTGGAGGACCACCCGCGGCAGTGCATCATCGTGGGCAGCACGAACAACGGCGACGGCTTTCTGCGGGACATCACGGGCAACCGCCGCTTCTGGCCGGTGACCTGCACCACGTCGGGAAAGCATCGCCCGTGGGAGGTGGCGGAGGTGGTGGATCAGCTCTGGGCGGAGGCGTACAGGCTGTTTCAGCAAGGGGAGACGCTGTATCTGCCGCCGGAGATCGAGCGGATGGCGGAGGCGGAGCAGACGGAGGCGCTGGAGAGCGACGTGCGCGAGGGCATGATCGCAGAATATCTGGAGAAGCTGCTGCCGGAGGACTGG
>OLOW01000373.1_pt1 | contig 29722 bp, 25 predicted proteins | sample 1672801 | NCBI WGS metagenome assembly OLOW01 (sample SAMEA3136725, study PRJEB25190) | human gut metagenome | biome: human gut; feature: human-associated habitat; material: faeces | place: Austria | collected 2013 | reverse complement strand
GTCGGATGTTATTGCACCGTATGCATGCGTGCTTGCACTTGCCGTTGAGCCGAAATAGCCGGGCTGGAAAACGAGCCGGAGCGCGGCAGCCGCTGCACCGTCTGCTACCGGCTGCGGATGCGCCGCGCGGCGCAGTACGCGCGGGACAACGGCTTTGACTGGTTCACCACCACCCTGTCCATCAGCCCCCACAAGGACGCTGCCCGCATCAATGCCATCGGGCAGGAATTGGAGGCAGAGTTCGGGGTAAAGCATCTGCCTTCGGACTTCAAAAAGCACAACGGCTACCTGCGCAGCCTGCAGCTTTCGGAGCAGTACGGCCTGTACCGGCAGGACTACTGCGGCTGCGAGTTCAGCGCAAAAGCAAGAGGGATTGAAGGATAACGCAAAACGATTTGAAATGCGCTGCGCGTTCGCTTTGCGCATCATCAGCGGAATCATTATTTATAATTTCGGGGTTCAGGAAAGTCTGCGGACTTTCCTGAACCCCATTTTCACAGAAAGGGTTATAGGGAGGCGGCGCATCATTCCTCCGGCAGCTTTGCCACCAGCAGGGTAAAGACCACCAGACCCACGCAGGGCACGATGTTGGAGGCCATACCGGCGGCAAGCCCCGCACGCTCGGCCACCATGCCGATGACCCACGGCATCAGGATGGCGCCGCTGGAGGCCACCGGCAGCATGATGCCCATGCTGGTCACGCTGGTCAACAGCATTACAGTTGTTGGTAACGGTGAAGACAACTGGCTCAACGGTGTAGCATGGGGTGTTGACGCTGAAGTTAACCACATGACTCAGGTTTCTGACAAGGTATATCAGATTAAGTATGAAAATATTGAATCTGCAGATGATGCTTATCAGTTCAAGTTTGCTGTAAACGATGATTGGGCAGCTAACTGGGGTCTTCCCGAGCAGAGCGCAGCTCCTATAGGCGAAGAATTTGACCTTACATTCAATGGTGAGAACATGCTTCTTAACACAGTTTCTGCAGGTTTTGAAGAAGATTCACTCGTTGATGTAACAATCACACTCGACATTTCTAAATTTGATTATTCAACACGTTCAGGCGCTAAGGCTACTGTTAAGGTTGAGCCTTCAACTCCTGCAGTTGATAATTTAACAATCAACGCTACATCTAATATTTGCCAGGCTAACGGTTCAGGCACATTTAATGTAGGCGACAAGGTATCAGTTTACTATCTCCTTGACACTAAGGACGCACAGCTTGAAGAAGTACAGTGGGCTCTTACATATGATAAGAACCTCCTTACACTTGATTCACTTACAATGCCTGAAATCGCTGATGGCATGGTAAATATGAATGATGTTTCAGGCAATGCTTCAAACCTTGCACTTTATGATTTTGCAGGCGGCAAGAAGCTTGTTGAGGCTGTGTTCACAGTTAACGGTACAGGTACAACAAATGTTGACCTCAATGTAGTTGATCTTACACTTGGTAAGCTCAATCCTGCAACAGGCACAGTTGATGCTGATTCAGAATATGAAGCAGTAGTTAACGGCGACATGGCTAATGATCTCTTTGATCACATTAACTCAGACGCTAAGGTTGAGGCATATGTTGAGCCTACAACAACAGAGCCTGCTACAACAGAGCCTGCAACAACAGAGCCTGCTACAACAGAGCCTACAACAGTAGAGCCTACAACAACAGAGCCTACAACAGTAGAGCCTACAACAACAGAGCCTGCTACAACAGAGCCTACTACAACAGAGCCTGCTGCAACAGAGCCTACTACAGTAGCTCCTACTACACCTGATGCTACATCTGCTACACAGGCTGCAACAAAGGGTCAGTCAACAGCTGACACAGCTACTTCTGACACACCGGCTAACGGCACAAGCAGCAACGCAGTACAGACAGGTAATGCTTCTATGGCAGTAGTTATCCTCTTAGCTCTTGTTTCTGCAACAGGTGTTGTTTACTTCACAAGAAAGAGATTCAATAAGTAATTGAATTTCCTATTGTAAGACTGTTAACGGCGTTGACAGATTAAAAAAATAATTTTTCGCCTCTCGGTTTTCCGAGGGGCGTTTTTTTATATCGTAATGTTGTGAAAATCAGTTTGAATTATAATTTCTAAAATATCATTTCTTTAAAGGCGAGTCTGCAATTAATTTACTTTTCACATAAATTTCACCGAGAATTGTTAAAATATTGATTGAAATTTTAGCCTTAATGATATATAATAGGGATATCAAACTAAAGGAATGAAAAAAATGTCTAAAAAAATCAAAAATATGCTTTCAATTCTCTTCGTGGCTGTACTTACCGTGTCTGCATTCTGTATTCCTGCAAGTGCTGCCGAGGATGACCTTACAATCAGCATTTCAACAGATGAAAAGGATTCTGTAACAGCTAAAGCCGGCGATACGGTTAAGTATGCTATTTATATGACCGATACAAAAGAAGAAGTAATCGGAGCCGCAATGAGTTTCTTTTACAACGATGAATATTTGAAGTTGAATGCCGATTCAATAAACTGTGAAAGCTTTAAAACTGCGATTGGCAACCCTAAACTGAAAAATTATTACACCTTTACATGGACAGATGTTCAGAATCCCGTAAAGCTTAACGGTGACAAGGCTCTCGTTTCTGCTGAATTCAAGGTACTCAAGGGAGGCAAAACCGATCTTTCATATTTCATCTCGGATATGTACGGCGATGATATGACATATCTCAAATCATATAAAATCACCTGCAAGCTTTGGGTGAACGGTAAAGAGGCAGAGGATAGTGCCGTTCCGATAGTAAATAATGATACGGCAAATTCCGAAAAAATTCAGGGCGATTTTGTAAACTACATTGACGGAATGGGCGAGGAAAACTCACCTAACAAAGACGACCATAAGTCGGTAGTTGTTGAGAAAAAGTACATCTCAACTCAGCAGAATAGTCAGGTTGTAGATGTTACAAAGGTTGTTGAGAGCTCTGCAAACGGTTCGGGTTCAAACACGACATTAATTATTATAATTGCAATTGTTGTTGTTTTGATTGCCGCAGGTGCAATTATTTTCGTAAAGAAAAAGGACGAAAAAAAGAAAAAATCTGCGGACAATAATGCAATGTCGGATGACGCAGATGCGGATAAATAAAACAGATAAATATCTTTTATAGGAAAATTTTTTATAATACAAGCTAAATACACAAAATTGCGATTGCAATTTTGTGTATTTTTTTGTTTTAAGCTTTTTGAAAAAGATTGCAATTTTGAAAATTTTGTTATATAATGATTTCATACCGATAGAAATCGGAAATTTTTTTGGAGGAGATTCAAATGTCAAAAAAACTTATTAGTATCATAGTGTCATGCGCTCTCGTTCTTTCACTTGCTCTTGTAGGTGTAATCGGCGTTTCCGCAGCTATTGATACAGACGGTCGTTATGTCCCAAGTGAGGGCGTAAAAGAAACACACAAAGTTTACTTCCTTATGCCTGAGTCATGGAAGAGTGAAAAGTACAATGCTCATGATGCAGGTGCATACTGGTGGAACGGTTCAGATCCATGCGGCTCTCTTGACGGTACGTCAGTAGGTCCTGCTTGGCCGGGTTATAAGATGCAGGTTGAAAATGCTGAAAATAACATCTTCTATCTTGACCTTCCTACAGATGTTCCTAATCTTGATTTCAACAACTACCTTAACGGCGGTCAAAGGACAGAAGATGCCGCAACAGGTAAAGTAACTTACGAGTTTAGTGAGGATCAGTTTAAGGCTGCTAAGCAGACTGCCGATGTTTCTTGTCAGTACTATTCGGAAGGCGACAATGAATATTATGACAGTTTGCTTGACGGCGAATTCTGGGCAAAGGCTCAGGAAGCATTTGACGGTGATGACAAGACATTCCTCGGTAAATTTGCTGACAACTTCTTTGAGGATCCTGACTGGGGTATCTCAATGTACCTCACCAACATGATTTATGTTATAGACCCTACCAACACTTCTGTAAGCGTAACAGGTAAGGAAACATATGCCGGTGAGTTCTACTTCTACTATGGTCTTAACGAAGAAACAGGCAAGTACGAGTACGGTTCACTTCCTAACTATGATATGGCTAAGGAAGCAGGTCTTGTTAAGACAGTAGATAAGAATGCTGCACCTGCTACACCTGATCAGCCTACAACAACAACTCCGTCAGGTGACAACAAGACAGATCCTACAAAGAACACAGTTCCTACTGCAGGTCAGAACCCAACATCTTCTGCAAACGCAGTTTCAACTGCTGACACAGCAAAGAGCACAGACAACAGCGCAGTTCAGACAGGTGCTACAACAGCAGTTGCAGTTCTCGCAGTTCTCCTCGTTGCAGGCGGTGCAGTTCTTTACACACGCAAGAGATTTGAATAATCTTAAATAATTATACATAATTATTTGATGCCCTCCGCTTTGGAGGGCATTTTTGCTTTTATTATAGATAAAATTTGCAGTTGTTTGTACTGCCTTTGTTCGGATAAGACCTAATAAAGATATTTTATAAAACAGTACAGTGATTTTTGGTGATTATTACAATAGGTTTCAGACGCCAAAATGCCCTGTAACACTTGATTTTTTCTGAGTTTTATACTATAATAGTCATGCTGATACAAGTATGGTGTCGGAAAATCATAAGGAGGAAATACAAATGTCCAAAAAAGTTATCAGTCTTTTATTGGCTGTTATGCTCACAGCGGCAATGATAGTGGTTGCTGCAATAAGCGTTTCTGCCGATACGGACGATGAAGGCAGTTATGTGCCTTCTGAGGGCACTGAAACCTACCATATATATTTCTGTAAGCCTGATGACTGGGAAAACAAATATACATCTGATGCAGGTGTTTATTGGGAAAACGGTTCGGATACTCCTTCAGCGTGGCCGGGTTATTCAGCTCGCAATGCTGATATCAAAAATGTTTACTGTTCTGATGTACCGACCGATGTTGATAAAGTAATCTGGAACAACGCTCTTAAAGGTACAGACGATCCGACAAATCCTGAATATAAACTTGCTTATCGAACAACCGATATTAATTTTAAGGGTTATGATAAAGGCGAGTCTGATTATTATCCCAACGGTGTTGAAAGCTTTGACAATATGATTTATATTATCAATCCTGAATTTACTTCCGAGAACGATAAGGATGAATTGATTTTTACCGGTGAGTGGTTCTACTACTACGGTAACGGTGAATACGGCAATGCTCCTAAAAAGGCAGACCTCAAGGTCGGCGATTATTACGGCAAAGACGGTGTGTTCCCGACAGAGTACAATCCATCGGGTGAGGAAACAACAGCCGAATCAACAACAGAGGTTGTAACAGAATCGGAAACAACCGAGTCTGCAACTGATGCCCCTGTTGCAACAGAGGGTACAACATCATCTGCTGAATCTTCGCTTGCTCTTACAGTAAATGCAACATCAAATTACTTCCCAATGGCAAGTGCAAAGTATAATGCAGTTACAAATCAGGTAACGGTTACATATATTATGCAGTCTCCAAAGAATGTGCTCGACACGCAGTGGCACATTTCTTATGACCCTTCAATCCTTTCGGTTGCTGATGTGAATACTGCTAAGTCGGTTTGCCCGACGATGGACGGCAGAGGTGTATATGTAAACTTCAAGAATAAGTCGGAAGGCGTTGGTTATGTAAGATTCGGTGCAAGTAATCTCGGTCTTTATGACTTTAGCGAAAAGACGCTTTTTGCAACAGTTGTTTTTGATGTTAAAGACATTTCAAAGGTTGCACCGGTTTCGACGACGGTTGACCTTGTTGTTGAGGTGCTTCGTGTTTCGGAAGTAAATCCGGACACAGAAACGACTGACGGTTCAAAAGAAGTTATTCTCGTTGATAAAGAAGTAGTTAAGAAAGCTCCTGTTGCTGCGGCAGTAAAAAATGATCTTTCAACTGAGCTTACTCCTTCAACCTATGCAGAACCGACAACAGCCGAGCCTTCAACCGCAGAGTCATCTACTGAGGCTACTAAGGCTACAGAGAAAACGCAGGAATCAACTAAGGATACAATTGCTCCTGTAACTTCACAGGATGCAACATCTGTAACACAGCCTGTAACAAAGAAAATCAGCTCAACATCCGACACTCCGGATACATCTGACAACGGCAACAATAACAATGCAAATGCTGCTGTTCAGACAGGTGAAGCTCCTCTGGCTGTTGTAATTCTTACACTTCTCATCGGCTCAACTTGTGTAATGTTCGTTCTTCGTAAGAAAGAAGAAATCCTTTAACGGCTGATAAAGACTAATAATTAAGAGGGCTGACCAAACAAAGGTCAGCCCTCTTTCTGTGCTGTGATTGAGGTTTAAAATTCTGATAAAAATACAAAAAAACAGCTCCACCGTAAATAGTGGAGCTGTTTCGTAATCTGTAAAATCAGTTAGCTCTGGTAACCTTACCTGAACGCAAACAACGGGTGCAAGCATATACACGCTTTGGTGAACCGTCAACAATAGCCTTAACACGCTGTACGTTGGGCTTCCATGTTCTGTTTGATCTTCTGTGTGAGTGAGATACCTTAATACCGAACTTTACATCCTTACCGCAGAATTCACATTTTGCCATGCGTCTGCACCTCCTTAAAGAAAACTAATTCTATTTCTAACTTTGTTATAATAACAGAAAATGAGAGAAAATGCAAGTGTTTTTTGAAAATTTCTTAACTTGTTTTTTGCTCTTGTAATTTTTGACGATATATTATATAATTAGGAATAAATATAGTTACACGATTGTTACCTAAAAATTCAGATTTCAGGAGGCTCTTATGCTCTCATTATTACTTAACGGCATCAGAAACGGCAACCTTGATTTCGGCTCGGTAATTGCCGAAATATTGGCTGTACTCGTTATTATATTTTTAATTCTCCCGTTCCATGAATGGGCGCACGCTTTTACTGCGTCACTTCTCGGTGATAAGGCGGTAAAGGGCAGAGGCAGACTTTCAATTAATCCGCTCAGCCACATTGACCCTATGGGTGCTTTGTGTATGCTTTTGTTCGGATTCGGTTGGGCAAAGCCTGTTCCGATTGATCCGAGAAATTTTAAAAATCCAAAGGTCGGTATGGCAATCACCGCAATTATGGGACCGATTGCAAATATCGTTGCCGCATTGGCAGGACTTCTCATTTACTATCCGATTATCCTTTTTACGGGTGCTTTTCCGCTTTCAACAATCGGTGATTACATTATTCAGTTTTTAAGTTTCTACATTTCGTGCAATGTCGGACTTGCAGTGTTCAACCTTATCCCGATTCCGCCTCTTGACGGCTCAAAGGTTCTGTTCGTATTTTTACCCGACAAGGCTGTTGAATTCTTTTACAGATATCAGATGTACTTTTTTATCGGTCTTTTTGTTCTCCTTTATGTAGGAGTTCTCAACACCCCGATTAACTGGCTCAGTAATCAGATTCTTAACTTCATCAGCTGGCTTGCAAGCCTGCCGTATATGCCGTTTGTCGGTTGATTTCAAAATCATTCGTAACATCAAATCATAACTGAAACTTATTTATGGAAACACAACAACTTCAATATAAGCTGTCGGCATTTGAAGGTCCTCTTGACCTTTTGCTGACGCTGATTTCTAAAAACAAAATAGATATTTACGATATCAGCATTTCCGAATTGCTCGACCAGTACATGGAGCAGATTAATATGATGCAGGAAAATCAGATGGATATCGCATCTGAATTTCTGACAATGGCGTCAAGGCTTGTTTATATCAAGTCTGTAATGCTCCTGCCAAAATATGAGGAAGAGGCTGAAGAACTCAAGAAAGAACTTTCGGGACAGCTTCTTGAATATGCCGTTTGCCGTGAAATGGCGGCAAAACTGGGCGATATTTATGACTTTGACAGCTTTTACCGAGATGCATCTCCTGTTGAATTTGACCTGACATATAACCGAATTCATCCTAGTGAGGATATTGCAAAGGCATATGTCAGCGCAGTCGGACGGGGCAAGCGTAAGCTTCCGCCGTCAAAAGACGCATTTTCGGGCATTGTGTCGCATAAAATCGTGTCGGTAAACAGTAAGATTATCCATCTTATGAGAAGGCTCTGGCACGGCAAAAGGCTTGAATATCACGAAATTTTTGAGGTGTGCGAGGGCAAAAGCGACCTTGTTGCAACATTTCTTGCAACGCTGGAGCTGGTAAAGGGCAAGCGTATCAGAATTGAGGGCAGCGGTGAAAATGCCGTTGTTCATATGATTGAGGATAAAAACGCAATGCCTTTGCCACAGGTTGACGAGGACGAAAACAATGAAAATGAGGAGGTGCAGTAATGGCTGTTGAAAATATTCGTGGTGCGATTGAGGCGATTTTGTTCGCAAACGGTGCTTCGGTTGAATTTTCCCGAATAGCGCAGGCACTTGAAATTTCCGAAAAAAAGGTTAAAGAGCATATTTCTGCACTGATTGATGATTATGAGGCGTCAGGACGGGGCATAACTATAGTATTGCTTGACAATTCCTGTCAGATGGTTTCAAAAAAGGAATTTGCTCCGCAGATTCGCACCGTTATGGATTTGAGAAGAAACACTCCGCTTTCACAGGCGGCTCTTGAGGTTCTTGCAGTTGTTGCGTACAATCAGCCTGTTACAAAGGCTTTTGTCGAGCAGGTGCGTGGTGTTGACTGCAGTGGTGTAATCGGCAGTTTGACAACAAAGGGACTTGTTGAAGAAAAGGGCAGACTTGAGCTACCCGGCAGACCGTTGCTTTACGGCACAACCGAAAACTTTTTGCGTTGCTTTAACATTTCAAGTCTTGACGAACTTCCTCCGCTCCCCGAGGGTGATGAGGACAAGGAGTCCGAAGAAAACGGTGAAGAACAGGAAAAGACTGAAAACGGCAATGAGCAGATTGATTTGTTTGCCGATCAGCCTGTTGACAGGCAGTAAAATTTAGGGGGAATTCCCTTTGCTTTGGCTATATATCCTACTCGGAATTGTGCTGTTTATTGCGCTTGTGATGTTTATTCCGATTACTTTGCGTGCATCATATAAAGAGGAGTTTTGGTGCGCTGTGTATATCGGATTTGTAAAGCTTCAGCTCGTGCCGGCAAAACCCAAAAAGGAAAAGAAGAAGAAAAAAGCAAAAAAACAAACTCAGAAAACCGAACAACCTAAAAAAGCGACAGAAAAAAAGCCGAGCCTTATAAAAAAATACGGTATTGAGTGGCTTTTGAACCTGATAAAAAAAGTTGCAGAGCTTGCAGTATCTGCATTGCAGGACTTTTTCAGCCACATACTGGTTAAAAAATTGTCGCTGAGTATCAGCGTTGCAGGTGACGATGCGGCTGACACGGCTATAAAATACGGCAAATACTGTGCCGTTGTTTATCCGGCAGTAGGTACAATTGTCCGTGTTGTAAAATGCAAAGGCTACGGAGTTGACATAAATCCGAATTTTTCGGAAAAAGCAGAAACTGAAATTAACTTTGACTTTGCCGCAAGAATTTTCGCATTCCGACTTATCGGTCTTGCCGTTAAGCACGGAATCAAGGGGATTAAACTTCTTGCAGAAGTTAAAAATGATTGATATAAATATTGTTGAAAAAGGAGAATGGCTATGGAACATCCTATCGGCAGTTTAATGGATACCACAATGGAAAAAATCAAGGAAATGATTGATGTTAATACTATTATCGGCGAGCCTATAACTTCGCCTGACGGCACACTCATCATTCCTGTTTCAAAAGTAAGCTACGGCTTTGCGGCAGGCGGTTCGGATCTGCCTACCAAAAAGGAAAACAAAGACTGCTTTGGCGGCGGCAGCGGTGCAGGTGTGACAATTCAGCCTGTTGCATTTCTTACCGTTTATCAGGGCGATGTAAGGCTTGTTTCCGTTGACAGGGAAGAAGGCACAGCCGACAAGCTCGTTAATATGATTCCCGATGTTCTCAAAAAGGTAAAGGGAGTTTTCAAAAAGGATAAGAGCGAATCCGCAGACGATTTTTCCGAAATCACACAGGACGATATTGACGGTTGATTCGTAATATTGCAACACCCCTCGGCATAGATTTATGCAGGGGGTGTCCTTATGAAAAAAATAATCTCGCTTGCGGTGTGCTTTGTTATGCCGTTTGTGCTTATGGGTGCTAAAAATGCGGAGGATACTCCTCCAACCACTTCTGCACAGGCATTTGTCCTGTACTGTCCCGACAACAACACGGTCATCTGCTCAAAAAATGCAGATGAAAAGATGAAACCTGCGAGCACCACAAAGATTATGACATCTCTCATAACGCTTGAGGAGGCGGCATCCTGTAACAGCGAAGTAACCTTCAAACAGGAAATGGTTGCCGAGGGCAGTTCGATGTATCTTAAAGTCGGTGAAAAAGTCCGACTTTCGGACCTTGCGTCAGGAATGATGATGGCGTCGGGTAATGATGCGGCGAATGCGGCGGCATATGCGATTTCGGGCAGTCCCGAAAAGTTTTCACAACGAATGAATGAAAAGGCAAAGCAAATCGGTATGACGAATACCAATTTTGTAACGCCGAGCGGACTTGACGATGACAACCATTACTCAAGTGCAAAGGATATGGCTCTGCTTATGTCATATGCACTTGAAAATGACGATTTTGCAAATCTTACGGCTAAAAAGAGCGTGACCGTTGAATTTCTTGAACCGAAATCAAAGAAAACCGCATATGCAAATCATAACAGGCTTTTGTCGCTTTATCCCTACTGTACAGGCGGAAAAACAGGCTATACAACGGTGGCAGGGCGGTGCCTTGTTTCCTCTGCAAAAAAAGACGGTGTAACGCTTGTGTGCGTCACTCTGAATGACCGCAACGATTGGAATGACCATATTTCTCTTTATGATTACGCTTTTGAAAAGTACAGGGGAGTTGACTGCAAGGACGCTGACTTTTGTGCCGATATTCCGTGCGTGGGCGGTGATAAGGACAGCGTAACGGTTACAGGGGAGAAGAACAACACAATCGTTTTAAAGCGTGAGGACTGCGATAAAATCAAGAAAAAAATCTTCATAGACAGCTTTTTGTATGCTCCGATTGAAAAGAACGAATCGGTCGGCAGAATTGAATACACACTCGGCGGAAAGCTGCTTTATAAATGCAACATTGTTGCAGGCGAAAAGATTAAATCGGATAAAAAGAGTGTGTCAATATTTTCGGCAATAGGAAATCTGTTTTCGTGACAGCTTAAATATACAGAAAATTTTAATAAAAAGGAATTTACATATGGCTAAAATTGAACCTATAAGACTTCAGAAATTCATAGCGCAATGCGGTATTGCGTCAAGGCGAAAGGCCGAGGAGCTTATTCTCGGCGGTCATGTCAAGGTGAACGGCAAAACCGCAATTCTCGGCGATAAGGTTCTTCCTACAGACAAGGTGTTTGTAAGAGGCAAGAGGATTGTTGTGCCGAAGGGCGGTAATTACCGATATATTATGCTCAACAAGCCCCGTGGATTCATTACCACAATGAATGATGAGCGTGGCAGAAAGTGTGTTGCGCAGCTTGTTGAGAATGTCGGCGAGCGAGTTTATCCGATTGGCAGACTTGACAAAGACAGCGAGGGTATGCTTGTTTTTACAAATGACGGTGACTTTGCAAACAAGGTTATGCACCCGAAAAACAATGTCTACAAGATTTACAGAGTAACCGTTCGACCGTCAATTGACGAGGATCAGCTTGTAAAGCTTGAAACAGGCGTTGAGCTTGATGGCAGGAAAACCGCTCCTGCATATGTCCATGTAATTCACAAGGAGCAGGGCAGAGTAGTTCTTGAAATGATTCTTCACGAGGGTAAGAACCGTGAAATCAGAAGAATGTGCGAGGCTGTCGGGCTTGAGGTTGCAAGACTCAAACGCACCCAGATCGGCGGAGTAAAAATGGGTATGCTCAAACAGGGCGACTGGAGAGATTTGACCGAACAAGAGGTTAAAAAACTGCTTGCAAACCCGTTTTTAAACGGCAAACAGCTTTAATTTTCCGTTTTTGAAAAATACTTCCGAAACGGTCAATCAAACTATTCGTTAATTCGACAATAAATTTACGGTTTTGGTGTAATAACTATTAAATGTGTTCAAAATTGAAATAGTACAGCGTGTTTTTCTTGTACTTTTGAAGATTATAGAGTATAATGTATTGTGTAGAAAATTAGTATGCACGCTCAGTTTTCGTGCATATTCAATACATGGTATTGGAGGATTTTAAGATGAGTATTGAAAAGATCAATCAGGCAAAGGCTGAAATTGCCGCAACTTCCGCTTATAAGACAATTACGGCGTTTTTTGATGCAGACAGCTTTTGTGAAATTGATGCCTTTGCAAAATCCGGTGAAGGTTTTGCCGAGGTTGTTGCAGGCTTTGGAACAGTAGAAGGTATGCCTGTTTATGCGTTTGCACAGAACAGCGACATTTGCGGCGGTGCTATGAGTAAGGCACAGGCTGCCAAGCTTAAAAAGCTGTATGGTCTTGCACTCAAGACAGGCGCTCCTGTTGTAGGTTTCTATGACAGCGTTGGCGGCAGACTTAATCAGGGTACAGAGCTTCTCGCAGGTTGCGGTGATGTTCTCAATGCGGCTGCGTCACTTTCGGGTGTTGTACCGCAGATCTCGGTTGTTCTCGGCACTTGCCTCGGAACAAACGCTCTTAACGCCGCAAGCGCAGACATCGTTATCATGAGCAAAGACGCACAGCTTTCACTTTCGGTAACAGGCAAGCATTCCGATGCCGCTTACAATGCTGAAAACGGTATTGCCTCAATCGTTTGTGACGACGCAGACAAGGCAATCAAGGCTGCAAAGGAACTTATCCTTTATCTTCCGTCAAATAACCTCACAATGGCTCCTCAGTCATTTGAAGAAGCTCCGGCAGAGGACGGTTGCGGTTGTGTAGTCAGCAGAACAGTTGACGGCAACAGCATTGTAAAGCTCTTCAATGATTACGGCAAGGAAGCAAATGTTCGTTTTGCAAGACTCGGCGGTCAGGTTGTAGGTATTGTTGTTACAAAGGGCAAGGAGCTTGGTTGCAAGTCTGCAAACAAGGTAGCAAAGTTTGTTCGTTTCTGCGACGCTTTCTCACTCCCTGTTGTAACATTCGTAAACTGCCCGGGCTTTGAGTCAATCAAGTCGGCAACAAAGGCGTCAGCTGCTTATGCTGAGGCAACAACAGTTAAGATTTCTGTTGTTACAGGCAAGGCAATCGGTTCAGGCTATGTTGCTCTTGCTGGCACAGGCGCTAATGCAGATGTTGTTTACGCACTTCCCGATGCAGTTATTTCACCTGTTAATGTTGAGGCTGCCGCATTTATTATGGCTCCCGAAGTTATGAATGTTGCCACAGATAAGCAGGCTGAGGTTGCTCAGAAGTTTGCTGACGAGAATCTTTCTGCTTACAATGCCGCTCAGAACGGCTATGTTGACGGTATTGTTGAAGAAGCTCAGCTCCGTCAGACTCTTATTTCTGCTCTTGATATGCTCTCGGGCAAGCGTGTTTCAACACTTTCAAAGAAGCATTCAACTATCTGATAAATGATTACTTGTTAAAATAAAAGGGGATACTAAAAATGAAGAATTTAAGAATTACAGTTAACGGCACAGCATATGATGTTCAGGTTGAAGAACTCGATGGCTCTTCAGCTCCCGCAGCAGCCGCTCCTGCTCCGGCAGCCGCTCCCGCTCCTGCAGCAAAGCCGGCAGCTCCCGCAGGCGCTCAGGGTTCTGTTGTTATAAAGGCTCCTATGCCCGGTACAGTTGTTAATGTTGTTGTTTCGGCAGGACAGGCTGTTAAGGCCGGAGATGACCTCGTATTTATCGAGGCTATGAAGATGGAAACTCCCGTTAAGGCTCCGCAGGACGGCACAGTTGCAACAGTTGATGTTGCAAAGGGTGAGTCAGTTGACTCAGGTAAGGTTCTCGTAACACTTAACTAATCAATAATTCGGAGAAAGGGATGCTGTAAAATGGCAAAAAAAATCAGAGTTACCGAAACTGCTCTGCGTGACGCTCATCAGTCACTCATTGCAACAAGAATGACAACAGAGGAAATGCTCCCTGTTCTTGACAAACTCGATAAAATCGGTTATTACTCACTCGAATGCTGGGGCGGTGCAACATATGACTCATGCCTCAGATTCTTAAACGAAGATCCGTGGGACAGACTCCGCACAATCAGAGAGCATTGCCCTAACACAAAGCTCCAGATGCTTTTCAGAGGACAGAATATGCTCGGTTATCGTCACTATGCCGATGACTGCGTTGAGTACCTTGTTCAGCGTTCAATCGCAAACGGTATTGACATTATCCGTATTTTTGATGCTCTTAACGACATCAAGAATCTTAAAACAGCTATCAAGGCCGCTAACAAAGAAGGCGGTCATGCACAGGTTGCTATCAGCTACACAACAGGTCCTGTATTCACAGATGAATACTATGTTGAGTATGCTAAGAGAATTGCAGACGCAGGTGCAGATTCAATCTGTATCAAGGATATGGCTGCTCTTCTTACTCCGACAAGAACCGAAAGCCTTGTAAAGGCTATCAAAGCCGCTGTTCCGGAGCTTCCGCTTCAGCTCCACACCCACTACACATCAGGTCTTGCATCAATGTGTCTTTTAAAGGGTGTTGAGGCAGGTGCTGACGGCATTGACACAGCAATCAGCCCACTCGCTCTCGGTACATCACACGCACCTACAGAGTCGATGGTTGCCGCTCTTTCAGGCACAGAGTTCGACACAGGTCTTGACCTTAAACAGTTCTCTGACATCCGTGCTTACTTCATGACTCTCCGTGAGAAGTACATCAAATCAGGACTTCTTGATCCTAAGATGCTCGCAACAGACGCTAACGCTCTTATCTATCAGGTTCCCGGTGGTATGCTTTCCAACCTTCTTTCACAGCTCAAGCAGGCTGGTAAAGAAGACAAGCTTGACGAAGTTCTTGCAGAAGTACCCCGTGTTCGTAAGGATTCAGGTTATCCTCCGCTTGTTACTCCGACATCACAGATTGTCGGCACACAGGCTGTATTCAATGTAATCACAGGCAAGCGCTACTCAATGTGCACAAACGAGTTCAAGGGACTTGTTGCCGGTGAGTATGGTACAACTCCAATGCCGATTGATCCTGCGTTTCAGAAGAAGATTATCGGTGACAAGAAGATTATCAAAGGTCGTCCTGCAGATCAGCTTGAGCCTGAGCTTGATAAGCTCCGTGGCGAGATTGAGCAGTGGATTGAACAGCCTGAGGATGTTCTTTCTTATGCACAGTTCCCGAAGGTTGCCCTCGACTTCTTTGAAAAGAGAAGAAATGCCAAGGTTGGCATCAACGGCGACAAGCTTGACAAGAAAAATATGGTTCACCCAGTTTGATTTGACAACTAAAATTAACATTTATGCCACTTTCGCTATGAAAGTGGCATTTTCATTTGAGCAGAATTATTTTTGCTAAATTTTTAGCAACTATATTGCATTACATATAATTAAGCGGTATAATGAAGTAAATTGAATATCTGTTGCGTATACCATTATTACAGATAGAATAAATAAAAGGTGAGGAAATAAAAATGAAAAAATTTTTAACAGCATTGATAGCATTTGTAATGTGCTTTTCGGTTGTTACAACGGCTTTTGCGGCTACACCTGATGAAGCTTCTGATTCAGACTTGATTTCAGATATTAAACAGGCTATGTTAGATACATATTATGGTGATGAAAAGCCTGAATATCTGAATGTCGAAATTCTTTTGGACGATGAAGACGAGGTATATTTCAGTTTTTCTGACAGCTTTGCTACTTCTGCAAACAGAGTTTACACCGAGGCAGGCAATTACATAGTTTCTTACCTCGAAAATTGTCCTGTGGCACTGTACAAAAACAACAGGGTTTATATGATCCCCGATGCTTATAATTCAGGCGTTATTGATGACGATACACTTGAGGGCTTGACTTATTGCGGACATATGGATATAGTTCCGAAAAGCGATGATTCAGCACTTGTTATCGAAATAAAAAACAAAGTTATCGAAGAGTGTTTTGACGGCAAATCACCTGAAACTTTGAGAATTGATATTGTTGGCAGAACAAGTGACGGCGGAGTATATTTTAAACACAGCGTAGGCGGCGGTATTGATGTAATGGTTGAAGAAACAATTGGTGACTATACTTATTATTACAACCATAACGATGATGTTATGCTTTATAAGAATGGCAATGTTTACTCAATTAAAGAGGCTTATGAAAGCGGAGTTATTGACGATAGTATTCTTGAAGAATTGTCAAAAATGAATTTTGGTTTGGAATCTAATAAACCGAATACAACTGTTCCTACTGAGCCTACAACTACGGTTGCAACAGTTGACGAACCTGTAACAGTACCCGATACAACTTCGGCAACTAAGCCTGTTTCAACAAGCGACACAGCTACAAATGACACACCGAACAATTTACAGAACAACAGTGGTGCAGTTCAAACAGGACAGAACAGCGTTGCTGTAATTCTTCTTGTTGCAATGCTTGCAGGTTGTGCAGTAATTTTTGCAAAACGCAGAAATCATTTTGAGTAATTTACAAATTAAATAATCCCTATAAAAGCCGTTCTCATTTTGAGAGCGGTTTATTTATTTTAGCTTAAAAAATTTGTGATAGTTTATCAAGATGTATTGCTTTTTATATCATTTAATGTTACAATTAACTTGCATAAAAACTTAGCAAAAGTTTTTAATAATGCGTAGAATTTGAACAAAGTGAGGGATAGACATGAAAAAGTTTTTACCTATAGCCATGGCGGCGGTAATGTCGATGTCTGCGGTTGCGGTTTCGGCAGTTTCTGCAAATGCGGTTGAACCGCTTAACACACCCGTGCAGTATGCACAGGTTGCAATGGCAAGCTTGGCAACTCCGAAAATTTCAAAAGCCGAAAGTGTTTACGGCGGTGTAAAGCTTACATGGAACAAAGTAAGCGGTGCGGCTAAATACAGAGTTTACTACAAGGGCCGTAAAGGTTGGACACGAATGGTTGATACAACTTCAACATCATATATCGACAAGGATGTTTCATCGGGCAGGAATTACACCTATACTGTAAGATGTATTTCTGCTGACGGAAAGAGCTTTACAAGCGGTTATGATTCAAAGGGGACAACTGTAAAATATATTGCCGCCCCCGAAATTTCAAAGCTTGAAAATGTAAACGGCGGTGTGAAAATCTCTTGGGGCAAAGTAAGCGGTGCGACTAAATACAGAGTTTACTACAAGGGCAGTAAAGGCTGGACACGAATGGTCGATACAACTTCAACCTCATATATCGACAAGGATGTTTCATCGGGCAGAAATTACACTTATACTGTAAGATGTATTACATCAGACGCAAAGAAATTTACAAGCGGTTATAACCCGACAGGCAAGTCGGTAAAGTATGTTGCCACACCGAAAATTTCAAAACTTGAGGTTACATATGACGGCGTAAAGCTGACATGGAACAAGGTCGCAGGTGCTGAGAAGTATCGTGTGTACTACAAGGACAGAAACGGTTGGACAAAGCTTGCCGACACAACAGGCACGACTATGCTTGATATGAATGTTGTTTCAAAGGAATTTGATTTAAGCATTGATGATATTTATTACACGGTTCGTTGTATCAGCAAGGATGCCAGGAGTTTTACAAGCGGCTACGATTCAAAGGGTACGCCTATTGGCAATCATCAGGATTGTCCCGAAATTTACAGCATTGGTGCAGTAAACAACGGTGTTGAAATGCATTGGACGGGAGATGCGCCAAAGTTCCGTGTTTATATTAAAGAAAACGGTTCTTGGAAGAAGATAGCAGAAACTTATGACAACTATTATGTTCACAAGGGTGCAAAGTCCGGCAGTAACACTTATACGGTAAGAGGTGTTTCAAAAGACGGTAAAAAGTTTACTACGATGTTTAACCCAACCGGTGTAACATACAGATATAAGACATCTGATAAAACAAGGGACGCTTATATCAATTATATGATGAATCATCAGAGTGAATGGATGCCAAGCTTGGGAAGTAATCACAATTTGTCAGGTGTTATGTTTTTGGATTTTGACTTTGACGGAGTTCCGGAGCTTGTTGCACAAAAGGCTGATTCCAATGAGTATAGTTTCCATTCCGTTGTTTACAAATTTGAAGACGGTAAGTTAAAAAGAGTGGGAAATGTTAACGACGGTTTTGCGATATACTATAATAAAACTGCCAAAAAGTATGAGGTTCACGACCTAAAGATATCTTTAAATGTAGATGACGGTTACTATTGGTCGGGTAATTCAATAATCACATACGACGGAGAGAATCTTTTTGCAAATATGTATTCGGCAAGAGGCGTAGGCGAAGAATCAAATAATAATATTTATTATAATTATTTTGACGGTAATGACAAAAATATTTCACGGGCAAAATATAACGAAATTAACCTTAAACAGTTTAATAATTGCGTAAATGCACATATGTTTACCCAATTTATTGCGACAGGTTATGGTGATAACAGCGTATGGGGTGAGAACACTACCGCTGAGAATAAGCAGTCTTTGCTTGACGCTTATAATTCTTTCTCCTATGAGAAGTATTGATTATTTAAAAATTAATAAGTTTTAACTGCAAAAGGGTTCAGCCGTAAAAAGCTGAACCCTGATTTTTTATTGAAAGTTGAAAACGAAAAATTGAAATTTTTAGATGAGTGAGGAGCATTATTTGTCTGTCTTGATGAAAATTTATGTTTATGATAATATGTTTTGACACAATAAAAGCCGTGCTATAAAATTTCGAACACAACTACAATACTACGCTCGGGCATAATATGTTTTTTACATTGCAAACTGTCTACACGAATTGGGGACGGCGGCTCGCCGTGGGGGCGAGGTACTCGCAAAAAGGGTAGCTTGAAAATCAAGCTACCCTAAATTCGTACTATGTAATGCTCGGGTGACAGAAATTTGAATATATCAAACTAACTTCACGAACTACGAGCGAGGTACTCGCATTAGTTGTTGATGAGCTTATCTTCGTCAGACCAGCTGTAGAGCTTTCTAACTTCCTTACCGAATACTTCGGCAGGAGCTTCGGCAGCGAGCTTTCTCATAGCCTTGAAGTGAACCTGTGAACCGGCATCGCTCATGTCAAGGAGGAAGTCCTTAGCAAATGTACCGTCCTGAATGTCAGAAAGAACCTTTCTCATAGCCTTCTTAGTATCCTCTGTGATGATCTTTGGACCTGTGATGTAGTCACCGTACTCAGCTGTGTTAGAGATTGAATATCTCATGCCTGCAAAACCTGACTGATAGATAAGGTCAACGATGAGCTTCATCTCATGGATACACTCAAAGTAAGCGTTTCTTGGGTCGTAACCGGCATCGCAAAGTGTTTCAAAACCTGCCTGCATAAGTGCGCAAACACCGCCGCAAAGAACAGCCTGCTCACCGAAGAGGTCTGTTTCTGTTTCTGTTCTGAATGTTGTTTCAAGAACGCCTGCTCTTGCACCGCCGATACCGAGTGCATATGCAAGTGCGAGATCCTTAGCCTGACCTGTAGCATCCTGCTCAACAGCAACGAGGCAAGGTACACCCTTACCAACCTGATACTCTGAACGAACTGTGTGACCCGGTCCCTTAGGAGCTACCATTGTAACATCAACATCCTTTGGAGGCTTGATGCAACCGAAGTGAATGTTAAAGCCGTGAGCGAACATAAGCATATTGCCTGCTTCGAGGTTTGGCTCGATGTCGTTCTTGTAAAGAGCTGCCTGCTTTTCATCGTTGATAAGAATCATGATGATGTCAGCCTGCTTTGCAGCCTCTGCTGATGTATATACCTTAAAGCCCTGTGCCTCAGCCTTTGCCCAGCTCTTGCTGCCTTTGTAAAGACCGATGATTACATCGCAACCTGAATCCCTGAGGTTGAGAGCGTGTGCATGACCCTGGCTGCCGTAACCGATAATAGCAATTTTCTTACCCTTGAGAAGGTCAAGGTTACAATCTGACTGATAGTAGATTGGTGCTGTCATGTTTTTTGTGTAGTCTTTCATATTAAAGTCCTCCTTACCGCAAACGCGGCATATAAATTAAAATATATGCTAACTGTAAGATTAAACGGAAACCGAAGCTGTGCCTCTGTCAATGGCAACAGTACCTGTTCTTACAATCTCACGGATACCATAAGGCTTGAGTAAGTCAACAAGCGTGTTTACGCGGCTTGCACATTCGCAGTACTCAACGGTAACTGACGAAGGGGATACATCAACGATTTTCGCCTGCATAATTTCAACCGTTTTGACAATTTCGGCTCTTTTTGAGGCGGCGCAGTGAACCTTGATTAAAACAAGCTCACGGCTGATAAATTCGCCCTCGTTAAGCCTTTTTACCTTAATAACGGGAATGAGCTTGTTGAGCTGTTTTTCAAGCTGTTCAACAATGTACTCGTCACCGTTTGCAACGATTGTGATTCGGGAAACCGACGGGTCCTGAGTAACACCTACTGCAAGTGAGTCGATGTTAAAACCTCGGCGAGAGAAAAGTCCCGAAATTTTTGAAAGAACGCCCGCCTGATTTTCAACAAGTATTGATAATGTATACTGCATTTTATCACCTCATTAAATTGACGGAGTGTCGGGGTGAACATCGCAAACAAGAATGAACGGTTTTTCCGAATCGACAATACCCTCGATGATGTTTTCGGCTTCCTTGTTTGAATGAGCCTCTGCATGGTCAATGCCGTAAGCATCGGCAATCTTCAAGAAGTCGGGATCACCGTTGAGAATTGTTGCGGAGTGTCTGCCGCCATAGTGTTTGTCCTGAAGTTCACGAACCATTCCGAGTCGTGCGTTTTTCATAATGATGATTTTAATTCCGAGCTGATTGCCTGCAATAGTCGCAAGCTCATTAAGCCCCATCTGAAAACTGCCGTCACCGCAGATTACAATAACATCACGGTCGGGTCTTGCAAACTTTGCACCGATTGCAGCGGGAATTGAGTAACCCATTGTACCCATACCGCCTGTTGTGAGGAATCTGCCCTCACGAATACGGAAGTTGTTTGCACACCAGATTTGATTTTGTCCTACATCGGCAACGAGAATTGCCTTTGAGCGGAACATTGCGCTGAGATGACCGACAAGTGTTCTCGGCTCAACAAAGCCGTCAAAAACGGGAGGCTCACGGTAAAGGTCTTTTTTCCAGTTCTTTACGGTTTCGCTCCACATTGTTGTAACCTTGTAATCGCCGATGCTGTCAAGCAGCATATTGATGACATTTTTCATATCGCCTACAATCGGAATTTCTGTTTTAACATTCTTACCGATTTCAGCAGGGTCAATGTCAATGTGAATTACCTTTGTGTTTTCACTCATCTGGTCGGGAGCCGCAACAGCTCTGTCACCGAGTCTTGCACCGCATACGATTACAAGGTCGGCTTCGTGAAGAGCACGGTTGGCAACAGCCTTGCCGTGAGTGCCGAGCATTCCGAGATAAAGCTCATGCTCGCTGGGCATAACACCGATGCCCATCATAGTTGAAATAACGGGGATACCCGTAGTTTCTGCAAATTTTTGAAGTTTAAGCTTGATACCAGAACTCAGCACGCCGCCGCCTGATACGATAACAGGACGCTTGCTTGCGTTGATGGCCTCAACAGCCTTTTTAACCTGAATTGCGTGTCCCTTAGTGTTCGGCTTGTAACCGATAATGTTTACGCTTTCGGGATATTCAAAACTTTCAATTTCATTTTCCTGAATATCAACGGGAATGTCGATAAGTACAGGACCGGGTCTGCCGGTTGAGGCAATATGGAAAGCCTCTTTGAAAACTCTCGGAAGGTCTTCTGTTTTGCTGACGAGATAACTGTGCTTTACAAACGGTTCACAAGCTCCCGTGATGTCAGCTTCCTGAAAGACATCTCTGCCGAGAAGGTCGGAACGAACCTGACCTGTAATGGCAACAATCGGAATAGAGTCCGTATAGGCGGTTGCAATGCCTGTGATGAGGTTGGTTGCACCGGGACCGGAAGTTGCCACGCAAACACCGGGACGATTACTGCATCTTGCATAGCCGCTTGCCGCATGAGCAGCGTTCTGTTCCTGACGAACAAGAATGTGGGTAATGCTCGAGTCGTAAACTTTATCGTAAAATGGGCAGATAGCCGCACCGGGATAACCAAAGACTATGTCAACGCCCTCGGCTTCCAAACATTTTACCATAATTTCAGCACCGCTGATCATTATGTTTTGTCCCTCCTATCCTTTTTATTGTGAGCAAAAGGTGTTTTGTAACATTAAATATACCTTTTTACTTTACCGCTAATTATACAATAAATACCTTAAAAAGTAAAGAGCAGTATTGCCCATAAATTAAATTTTTTGCAGGATTTTGACAGATAATTTGCAAAATGAATTTTAATTGATTTTTACCGCCTGTTTACTGAAAATTTAAGTCGCTTAATTTTGTAAAGTATATTCTTGAATTAAGGTCACTTTTTTTGTCTGCATTATCAGGGGACATCATTATCATCAAATTATCTTTTCCTATCCGTGATATACCGCCTATAGTGTACCCTTTTTCTTCAATATTAAATTTTGTTTCTTTCATTGTTTTGTTGGTTGTATCAAAAAGATATATGTAGTTATTTTCTGAACTTGATTCCGCCCTCTTATACAATAAATTTGTATCACTGTCATCTTCAGATGCGGATACTATTGAAAAAGTATCATCTACATCCTCTGATATGTCGGATTTTTTCAGCTTATCGCTGTCTATATATCCTATACATCTTGTTATGCTGAAATTTTGATAGAATAGATAATTGTTTTTAAAATCAAAAACCTGTACGCCCTGAATTAATTCGTTTGAATCATCTGAAATGTTGGATATATCATAGCTTTTGAGAAAATTCATATCATAGTCATAAGTTTCTATTTTTAAAGAAGCTTCGTTCTGTGAAATGCAATCCAAAACCAAAAGAGAGATTGTTTTTGTACTTTTGTCAATTGAAACTTTTCTTATAGTTTCCCCGATACTGTTTTTATCATCAAACTCTAAATATTTTAATTGCTTGAATTTTTGAGTTTCGGTATCATACAGTTCCAAAGAAGTACCGTTGTCTAGCACTTTTGTGATTATGACAAGATTGTCTGCTCCTGTAACAGTGTCATATGGAAATCCGCCTTTGTCAGAAAACACAGTCGTCATTTTGTTTTTATTAAGGTCGATATCAATAAATTCAAGAGTTCTGTTTTCTTCGTCTGTAATGTCGCCCGTGCTTGCCATAAAACATAAGTGATTATTTACATAAGCTTTATCGTGAATTTGCATAGACCAGTTTTTTATTGAGCCGAGTTTTACACTGTTTTTTTTATCTAAATAATATCTGTAATATTCCATTTCATTCGGAGAAGTTTCGTTGATTTTTGAATATATGAGTCCATCCTCAGTTGGCATAAATGCATCGAAAAGATTTAAATTATCAATCTTTTTATCGTTATAGTAAATCTCCAAATCGTAATTAAATTCTGTTTCAGAATCTGTATCTGAATCAAGAGATAAATCATCTGTATCCGTTACGGTTGTTTGTTCAGTGGGGTTATTGCTTGATGAAGAAGTGTTACATCCATATAATGAAAGTAAAAATAAAGCGGTTACTAATAATAAAAATATCTTTTTCAAATTCATCTCTCCGAAGTTTATTTATCAGTTACAAGCGCTGACAAAAACATTATAATTTATATAATTATAAAAGTCAATGATTTTAAAATACTATAATATAAGATTATGTTTAGAAAAATTTTGGCAAATGAAAGCACCGTGAAACTTGTGAAAGCTCACGGTGCTTTATCATAATAAATGATATGATTTGCAAAAAATCAATATTTCTTTTTGAGGAGTCTTGCGGCTATGAGTACGCAGACTACGCTGACGCCTGTGTCGGCGATAACAGACATCCAGATTTGTGCAAGACCGAATGCGGCGAGGATAATTACAAGAGCCTTGATTGAGAGGGCAAAGATGATGTTGCCCTTGACTGTGTTGATAACACTTCTTGCAATTTTAATTGCCTTTGGAAGCTGTTTGAGTGTGCCTGATGCGAGAACTGCGTCTGACGCTTCAATAGCGGCTTCACTGCCGAATCCCATTGCGATACCGCAGTCGCTTGCCGAAAGAACAGGGGCATCATTGATACCGTCACCCACAAAGCAAGCACCCTTGGATTTTGATTTCAAGCCCTTGAAAAGCTCAAGCTTTTGAGCAGGGAGAAGCTCTGCGTGACATTCGGAAAGTCCGAGTTCGTTTTTAACATTTTCGGCAGGCTGTTGTCTGTCGCCTGTGAGCATCACCGTGTTCTTGACACCGAGCGCTTTAAGTTGTGAGATAACCTCTTTTGCCTCAGGTCTTACTGTGTCGCTGACATTGAGCGAACCGATAAGCTGACCGTCATAAATTACGAAAACAGAATCGTCTTTATTTGCAATCTTCTTCTGTTCGTCCGAAAGAATCTTTGAACCGCCGCACTGAATAGTTTTGCCGTTATAAACTGCGCTTGTTCCGTGACCGGCACTTTCGCTGTAGTCGGAAAGCTCGGGAAGTTCAAGACCGTTTGCCTTTTCTCTGATTGCGGAGGCAATCGGATGAGCGGAATATTTTTCGCTTGCAGCGGCAAGAGCAAGAACTTCGTCAGCACTGTATGAACCGACAGTATTAACCTTGTTTACGCTGAGCTTGCCGCTTGTGAGTGTGCCTGTTTTATCGAATACGAATGTGTCTGCTTTTGCAAGAGCCTCAATATATTTTCCGCCCTTGATGAGTACACCGACTTCGGATGCCGCGCCGATACCCGAATAGTAGGAGAGAGGTACGGAAATAACAATAGCACACGGACATGACGCTACAAGACAAACAAGCGCACGGTAGAGCCATTCGCTGAATGCTCCGAGTCCGCAAAGCGGAGGAATTACTGCGATTGCAACTGCAATGAGTACAACAACAGGTGTGTAAACAGAGGCAAATCTTGAAATAAGCTTTTCGCTGTTGCCCTTTTGAGCGGCGGCATCTTCAACAAGCTGAAGAATCCTTGTTGCGGTACTGTCGCCGAAATGCTTTGTGGTTTTGACAGTAATAAGGTTACTGCCGTTGATTGCGCCGCTGAGTACCTCACTGCCCTCGCCTGCATCAACAGGAAGGCTTTCGCCTGTGAGAGCCGATGTGTCGAGAGTTGTTTTACCTTTAATAATAATGCCGTCAAGCGGAACTCTTTCGTATGGCTTGACTTCAATGATACTTCCGATTTCAACGCTTTCGGCAGGAACAATCTGTTCCGCACCGTCAACAATAATTGTTGCTGTATCGGGACGAATGTTTGCAAGCTTTTCAATGTCACGGCGGGATGCGTCAACTGCTCGATCCTCAAAAATTTCACCGATAGAAAAGAGGATTGTTACCATTGCCGCCTCAACAAAATCTCCAAGACAGAATGCCGCAATTACCGCAACAGCCATAAGCGTTGTTTCGTCAATTCTCAGCTTTAGAATGTTTTTTGCACCCTTGATAAATACCTTGTAACCCGAAAGAAGTGTTGCAACAAAACACGCTGCGAATACAACATAATGAACAGCCGCAACACCGTCAAGTGTAAGGTGGAGAATTTCGGACACTACAGCAAGTACAATTGAAATTGCAAGGAAGATTGTGTCACGGTTGATTTTCTTTTTCGTGATTTCGGGTTCTGCCTTTGTTGTGATATCATTTTTCGGAGTTTTGTCAACAACGGTTACACCGTCCTCAATGCTGTCGCAAATTGCCTGAATTTCGGAAACAGGATTCTGCTTTTCGCTTTTGAAGTTGAGAAGTTTTGTCGCAAAATTAAAGCTTACATCCTCAAAGCCGTCTGTTTCTGTAATTTTAGCCTCAATTTTGCCCGCACAATGAGCACAATTGAGATTGTCTAAAGTGTAGGTGTATTTTTTGAGATTGGTTTTCGGAGTTTTGTCAACAACAGTTACACCGTCCTCAATGCTGTCGCAAATTGCCTGAATTTCGGAAACAGGATTATGCTTTTCGCTTTTGAAGTTGAGAAGTTTTGTCGCAAAATTAAAGCTCACATCCTCAAAGCCGTTTGTTTCTGCAATTTTAGCCTCAATCTTGCCCGCACAATGAGCACAGTTGAGATTGTCAAGCTGATATTTGTACCTCATATGTCTCCCTCCTTATTCAAGAACATGGTCAAGTCCCATTTCTATGATTCGTTTCACATGGTCATCGTCAAGGCTGTAATAAATCTGCTTTCCTTCACGGCGAACACGCACCAGCTTGTTCTGCCTTAACACACGCAGTTGGTGGGAAATTGTGCTTTGCTCCATGCTGAGAGCTTCAGCAATGTTGAGCACCGACATTTCATTTTCCGAAATGGTGTACATAATGCGAAGTCGGGTTGAATCACCGAAAACCTTAAAAAGGTCTGCAAGCTCAAACAGCACATCAATGTCGGGCATTTCGGGAGTGGTTGTTTTTTCTTTGTTTTCCATAGGCGTCCCCTTTAATTTTCTCTCAGGTTAAAAGTTATACTTGAACATATGAAGATATGCTCATATGTTAATTATAATATATCATTCCCTTTTTAAAAAGTCAATAGACACACACGAAAAAATGTAATGTTTTTCAAGTTTTTTTGCCCCAAAGTTTCACTTGTTTATTGTGTCCGTTTGGAAAGTATATATAGTATAGAAAGTTAATTTTAAATTTGAAAAAAGAAGATTGAAGGTGTAAAATTATAATAGGAATAACGGAACGATATTTTTCTGTGTTCAATTTGAATTGTAAAATGCTCAGATGTCTGATGATAACACGAAAATAACACTTGTTTCAATTTGTAATAATTTTACAAAAAATTGCTTTGATTAATTACTTCTTTTTAGGAAAAAACGGTTTTAAAAAGCATGGTTGGTTATATTAAAAACAAAAAAAGCAACAAATTAATAATTTGAGTACAACTTGCCCAAAAATAGATTACAGTTTTATTATTCCGTTGACTTTACTACAATTTTGTAGTATCATTTTCTGTAAGAGAATTGTTAAATTACATCTGCGTAACCGAGTGGGTTCGTTTTTAATAAAATGTAACAAATTAGTTCTCATTATGAATTTTAGATTCGTATAATTTTTGATTTTTACTTATACACTATATAGATATACATTTTCAGATATTTAGCTTATTTAGTTAAAAGTATCTTCTACACATTAATTGGGGTGTAACAATTGGAGAAGTTCGTAGTTACCGGCGGAAAGCCATTATCGGGTGAAGTGACAATCAGCGGTGCGAAAAATGCAGCTGTTGCAATTATTCCGGCAGTTATTCTTTGTGATGAACCGTGTCAGATTGAAAATATTCCTAACATCAGCGATGTATCACTTATCAGCAGAATTCTTCAGCAGATGGGTGCTAATGTAAGACGAATCAACCGTTCGTCCTTATATATTGATCCTACAAAAATCCGCACATGCAATGCTGTGACCGACCTTGTAAGAGGTATGAGAGCGTCATATTATCTTCTCGGCGCACTTTTGGGCAAGTACGGCAAGGCTAAGGTGGCTCTTCCGGGCGGCTGTAACTTTGGTGTGCGTCCGATTGACCAGCATCTTAAAGGCTTTGAGGCTCTCGGTGCGACAACTCAGCTTGTTGACGGTGCGATTATAGAGGCAGAATGCGACAGCCTTGTCGGTACACATGTGTACCTTGATGTTGTGTCCGTAGGTGCAACAATGAACATTATGCTTGCCGCATCAAAGGCAAAGGGACAGACCATTATTGAAAATGCCGCAAGAGAACCGCATATTGTTGACCTTGCGAACTTCCTTAATTCAATGGGTGCAGATGTCAGGGGCGCAGGTACGGATGTTATCAAAATCCGTGGCGTTGAGTATCTTCACGGCATTACTTATTCGATTATTCCCGACCAGATTGAGGCAGGAACATATATGTGTGCCGCCGCCGCAACAAGAGGTTGTATTACGGTAAAGAATATTACACCGAAGCATCTTGAATCAATCAGCGCAAAGCTGCGTGAGATGGGTGTTAAGATTACGGAATATGATGAGGCTCTCAAGGTTGATGCGTCATCTGCTCCGCTAAAGCGCTGTAATATCAAGACAATGCCGCATCCCGGCTTCCCGACAGACTGTCAGCCGCAGTTTGCCGCATTGCTTATGAGCGTTCCCGGAACAAGCATCATCAACGAGAATGTTTGGGATAATCGCTATCAGTATGTCAGCGAGCTTATCAGAATGGGTGCGCAGATTTCTGTTGAGGGCAGACTTGCAATCATTGAGGGCGGTGTTCCGCTCACAGCGGCTCCCGTTAAGGCAACCGACCTTCGTGCAGGTGCGGCTATGATTATTGCCGCTCTTGAAATTAACGGTACAACAGAGATTTCTAATATTCAGTTCATTGAGCGTGGATACGAAGATGTTGTTGAAAAGTTCAGAGGACTTGGTGCAGATATCAAAAAGGTGTATTTTACAGGAGACAACGAGCAAGAGCTCGGTGCCTGACTAAAATTTAATTAGAAATCAAAGCCGTTTTCTTTGTGAGAACGGCTTTTTTGTGAGATAATTTACAAATTTTAAAATTTGTGTTATCATATTCGTTACACTAAAGATAAGGATTGATTGTTTTGGCAAGAGCAGTACCGCTGTTCAGCGGAAGTAAGGGTAACAGCTACTACATAGGTTCGGCAAGCGAAGGCGTACTGATTGACGCAGGTCGTTCATGCAAGCAGATTGACAAGATATGTACCGTAATCTCCTCTTTCGGGTTATTCACACAAATAGAGGTTACTAATACACCACAGGGTATGACATAATTATTGTCTGTGCAACATACAATATCCATAGGATGTGTTTTTTATTCAGGTTAATACTGTGTTTCTACTGTCTATGTTTTTTTAGGATCAACGAGAGAATGAAATCTATCTCTTCCCATTTAAGCAAATAGGATAGAGTTAGATAATAGCAGATACCTATAATTATACCGACAATGAGTTTAAATAATAAGATAGGGATAAAACTTACGCAAACGTATATGATTAGTCCCATCGATATGGATAACAAGAGTATAGGACATAAAGCCTTAAGCTCTTTTCGCAGGTAAACATCGGGTAAAAGTCTTTTAGTGAATCTTGTCAATACATAGATGTCACATAAGGCATAAGCAGCGATACCGGCGCACATGATGGTGATCCCAAATGGAATGGTAATGACTAAGATAGTAACCGCAATGAGCTTTTTTATGATCTCGGATCGCAGGGAATAATCACTTCTCCGTTTTACGTTGAGCAGATCCCAGTTCAGGCGTGAGATCGGGTCCCACATATAAGCGATACTTAATATTTGTAAATATGGTATGGTATGTACCCACTTATCTGTCAAGATAACACGAATTAATGGATCAGCCAGTACACATAAGCCGATCATCAACGGGAATATGATGAAGGCTGTCATACGGATGAACATGAAGAACTTTCGTTGCAGTTCCTCGTTATCATGCTGTATTTGGCATTCTATCGGATAAGTGACCCGTGTGATGATGCTTGTTATATTAACGGAAACGTATTGGGCAAGAGAAGTAGCCCTGTTGAAGTTTCCCAGATCAGCGGATGAAAAATATTTACCAATTACCAATGAGTATAGATTCATCCGGCATAAGTCCTTCTATTGGCGACAATCTGTATGCTTTCTTCGTAAGATC
>OLOW01000368.1_pt1 | contig 29800 bp, 26 predicted proteins | sample 1672801 | NCBI WGS metagenome assembly OLOW01 (sample SAMEA3136725, study PRJEB25190) | human gut metagenome | biome: human gut; feature: human-associated habitat; material: faeces | place: Austria | collected 2013 | reverse complement strand
AGCGTCCCGCGACACCTATCGCCGCCGTGCTGACGTTGCCGAGTCCCACGGTCATATAATATGCTCTTATTTTTCTATCTTTATTTTTGGTAAAAACTCGATATAGTAATAACCATTTTCTAAGGTTTTATGTATTTTTATCTCATTTGAAGCTTTGGCCGAAGCCATAGAGGCATAGTTTTCAGATGAGATGGATCCGAACATGCGCAAATCTAAATGTTGAGATACCTTTGTCATTGCAACTCCCATTAATTTTGCAATGCCACGGCCTTGCAAATCTTTGTGTACCATCTTTCCTCGAAAGCATTTCCCATTCACAAATGCTCGCAGGAAGAAATAGCCTACGAGCTCGTTGTCGGATAAAACCAAAAATGTCAAGAATGCCTTATTATTCACCACCTTCCTGACCGCTTTCTCATCAAATTCATGAGGTCGAAAGAATTTAAAAGCTCCTTCGGGTTGCTCTCTAAAGAAATGCACTAAAATATCTACATCATTGTTCGTTGCCAAGCGGATGATATACTTTGGGCTTATACCTTCCAATATCTTATTAACTTTGGCTAATTGTTTCTTGTGTAACATATAGAATAGAGACGCGTTTCCCCATTCTATTGCCTCCCACAAGAAACTGAATTTGTCTTTTATTATATGTGCTAATTTGTATAACATTTTAGTTGCTTATATGCAGTATTTCATTATGATATTGTATGTATGTTGTACGGTATAGTTATTTAAATAGAATTGGTAGCCGTTTTCTCCCATTTGCTTGATGTCTGAGTTTATCATTTTGTTGAGTTTCTCGGTAAAAGTATTCACATCGTTACTTGGAGCCCAAATACCATAGCCATTCTTTTCGGCAATGCTACCTGTATCGCAGTTTGGATCTGTGCATGCAAGGATAGGCTTACGGCTCATTAAATAAGATAATAGACGACTTGGATAATTAGGAATTGTAAACCGATAATCCAGAAAGATCAATCCTACGTCACATGCTTCAGTCAAATAATAGTAGTCCTCTTTGGGTAGCCGCCTAAAAAGAGATACGCTCTGTGGCTTCTCTTCATTCACAAATTTCTCCAATTTGTTGTATTCAGTACCATTACCTACCACAAGAAAATGACAATCGGTTCGGTCTTTGTTGGCTCGAAGGCATTCAATTAGAAACGGAATGCCTTGAGGTTTTCCAAGGTTCCCACCATAGATGAAGATTGGACAATCGATAGGTAGGTTGTACTTCTTGCGAATCTCGACTCGTTGTTCTTCGGAGAGTGAAATCGATGCAACAAGATTGCAACTGTTCGGACAAATCTCCACTTTTTCAGGTTTGATTTCGGGATTATGAGCCAATATAAACTTTACATTGGCCGGACTCATGCAGCCAATCACATCCGAAATGGCATAGAGTTTTTTCTCTTTTTTGCGGAATGAACGGTACAACATACCCTTCAGCCCATTCTTTTTAAGTAGCCCCAGATCTACAGCATTTTGATGCAATCTATCAAAGAAGAAATGCTGACGCTTTATGATGACAATGAAAAGCTGCAGAAAGAAATTCTAAAGCTCAAAGAGAAAGGAGGTGATCCCGCATGATGAAACCGTCTAAAAAGGCTCTTGCGGCATTGCTTTTCCTTTCTTTGACTTCCAGTACGTCTGTATGGGCTAGTGATGCCACGCAGGGACTTGAAACGCATACCTATGATTCTTCGGGTATTTCTTATGATGCCAAGACAGATCGCTGGTATTATGAAAATACGAATGGCTCTATTCATGAATGGGTCTCCGGTGATGTTTTCCGAAATGTGGCAGTGGACAAAGTGACAACGGGAATTGCCCAAGAAACAAAAGACCGTCTGGCATCTGTTTCTTCGGAATCCTCCTCACAGAAGGCGGCTGATGCTTCTTTGCAAAAGTCCATTGATGAGATCTCCCAGAATGCCATCCGCTATACCGATGACGCGCATTCTTCCATTTCTCTTTCAGAAACCGGTACCACGCTTTCTCATTTGAAGGACGGAACCGTGGCAGCCGGTTCCATGGAAGCGATTACAGGGGGGCAGCTGGCTTCTTCTGATCAGGCGATTTCCAAGGAAACGGCAGACCGCAATGCCGCTGTTTCTTTAGAAGAAACGGTGCGGCAAAGGGAAGACGATGCACTTTCAAACCGCATAGGGACGCTTTCAGGAAAAGAGTCGGTCTATCTGTCTCCGGATGCGTCTTTGATAGGAAATCTTTCTTCTTTAGATGCGGCTTGCGATACTCTTTCCAAAGATGTGGCATCAGAAAAAGCCGCGTCTAAGGAAGCGATCGATGCGGAAACATCCAAGCGGAAGGAAGAAGATGCCAAAATTGCCGGTGCAATCGGGAATGCTTCTTCTCAGACGAATTATATCAAAAAGAATGATTCGCTCTATGGAAAGCTTTCCACGCTGGACCAAAAGATCGATCCGCTGAAGGAGAAGATGGAAGAAGAAGCCAAGAAAAATGCCCATGCTTTTGATGCGGAAACACAAGCGCGAAAAGATGCAGATGCAGCGTTTTCTGATCGTCTGGGTGCGTTTGATGCGGCAAGGGAAACCTTTTATCTGGATCCTTCCAAAGACATTTCCCGCAATCTGGTTCTGCTTGACCATGAGAATGCAGCTCTTGCAGACGCCATTATGCAGGAACGGAGAGACCGCAGAGAGCAGATGGCAGGGATTAAGGAACGTGCATCCGGCCGCATTGATGCGCTTTCTAAAAAAGCCCATGAAATGGGCGCAGGCGGCGCAGCGCTTGCCGGTGTTCAGTTCGATGCCTACCGCGAGGGTGAGTCTAAATGGTCTCTTGGCGCAGGGATGGGAAGTCATGGGTCCGCTAACAGTTCGGCGCTCGGTCTTTCTTATCACGCAAATGAAAATGTCAGCGTAAACGGGGCGTTTACCATTGGTTCTTCGGACACGATGTGGGGCTTGGGATTTTCTGTTCGTCCGGGCTCCCCTGCTTCTTCCGCGGATTTGACTCCGGAAATGGCTCTTCTCTATGATATCGATCGGCTTGATCGTATCGCCAGAGAGGACGCACAAGCGATGGAGCAGGCATTGGAAGATGTCAAGCAGGGAAAGGAGCGATAACATGAAAAATTGTCATATGGCAAAGGGCATTGTCCTTTCTCTGGCACTCGGGGCTTCGTTTCTTTCGGTGTCCCCCATTTTTGCCAAATCCACTTACATGGATGCCAATGGGCATGCCATTCTCCGGACCAATGATGCCGGACGCCATGTTACGATTGGTATCAAGTATAATCCGGAATTGGATCGGTTTGAATCCTATTTTGATGGGCATCTCGACTCTGTGGTGGATGCGGCAGACTGGGCGGATCCTATGATCGCCAAAAACAATGCAGCTATCACCAAAGAAAAAGAAGATGTGGCGGCTGCCGTTACGTCGCTTTCTTCTTCCCGCATCGAGGCAGATACAAAGCTCAATGCAGCAGCGGATGCTCTTTCTGACGGGTCTATTGTCCATTATGATGGGAGAGATCAGTCGTCTGTTACCTTTTCCGGAACCAATGGCACGACCATCACGCATGTGAAAGACGGTGTGATGGCTGTTGGTTCTACCGATGCTATGACGGCCGGGCAGGTATTAGCGGAACAGGCAAAGCTGGACCAGGAAATTTCGGATCGGAAACAGGCTCTTTCTTCTGAAAGTGACCAGCGAAAGCAGGCAGATGATGTATTGAGTCAGCGCATTGGCACCCCGGATGAGATGACTTCTGCGGTGTATATTGCTAAAGATGCGTCGGTCGCAGATAATCTCCAAGCGCTTGATTCCGAAGTTTATCACGGAAAACAGGCGATCGCGGCGATGAAGAAAGCCAATCAGGAACGGATTTCGGAAGAAGCTCTGCTTCGGGGGCAGACCGATCAGGCGCTTTCTGACCGGATCGGCAGCCTTAGCGGGCTTCCTTCCACGTATCTTTCCCCGGATGGTTCTGTCAGTGATCAGCTTGTTATTCTTGACCGGGAAACGCAGCATCTTTCCAATTCGTATGATGATTCAAAGAATGCGCTCGATTCGCTGGCAGATACCGAGAAAAAGGAGCGCATGGATGCCGACAAGGCGTTGACGGATCGTATCGGTACGATCACCAATGAAGATTTTACCCGTTATGTATCGCCCGATCGTTCCGTTTCCGGCAATCTTGTTTCTCTGGACCAGAGGGTCTTAGAAAATGCGGATGCCATCGACCGCGAAACAGAGCTTCGCAAGAAGGACGTGAATGATCTTTCCCGTGATATTGCCGGTTCTATTGATGCCTTGCATCAGACCACATCGGAAACGGGCGCTGCCGCGGCGGCTTTAGCAGGGCTTTCCTATCTTCCCTACGAAGACAATCAGCGTGTAAATGTGGGAGCTTCCATTGGGCATTATGGCGGTGAAACAGCAGCGGCTGTCGGCGGGCAGTATTGGTTCAATCAGGATGCATCCGTGAATCTCGGCGCTTCGGTTGGCAGTCATCAGAACATGGTCTCTGGTGGGGTTTCTATCAAACTCGGGCAGGGCGGCGGAGAAGCCCGCGCTTTGCGCCGTATGAAAATGCAAAAGGCGGTGGCGCTTTCCCAGAAGGCCTTGCAGGATGCCAAAGACAAGAACCAGTGGCTTTCTGCCGAAGCGGCTTATTATGGAGACAAGGATCGAACCCTCCCCCGCCGCTTCCGTATGGCAAAACTTATTCATTATCGACTTAGTCTTGGAGATCACGTAGACCCGAATCTTTTGGAAGAGTATCAGGATGAACTCTCTTACATCGAGTCTCATGAAAATTCATAATGAGGTGATTCTATGAAACTTTCAAAAAAGGCTCTCGGTTTCGCGATTTTCTCCGCTTTGCTTTTCCCTTTATCTGCTTCTGCAGATACTGCCAGTCTGAAGGAAGCAGCGCAGAACGGCATTTATCTTGGCTCTGACTATTGCGATCGCGATGGCGGCGGTTCGGATATCGCTCGCTGCTATTACCTCGGCTTTGACAAAGCGGATAAGCAGTACAAGGTCATTGTCGCTAAACTTTACAATAACGACGGGCTTTTGAACGCCAATGGAGGGACGAATCTTATTCCGTCCACTGTAGGTATCAATAATGCCAATGAATGGGCTGAATCCCAGACACTGACGGCTGATCAGGCCAAGCTCTTTGGATTGGGCAGCGGCTTTTCCAATTTGGAAGAAGATGAGGCTACAGGGACCATCACGGTCAAGAAAGATGCCATCGTTTCCGGAAATCAGACGGTGAACGGCACGTCTCATCTTATCGGAGACACCACCATGGATGGCAATGCTTCTGTCGGTAAGGATCTTTCCGTCAAAGGCAACGCGACGGTAGATAAGGCTCTTACTGTTAAAGGCAATGCAACAACCGAAGGAAATCAGACGGTGAATGGTACGTCTCATCTTATCGGAGACACCACCATGGATGGCAATGCTTCTGTTGGTAAGGATCTTTCCGTCAAAGGCAACGCGACGGTAGATAAGAACTTAACTGTTTCTGGTTCGTCTAACTTGAAAGATACTCATATCGAGGGAGATCTTGTTGTTACGGGTACGGCTGAAGCCAAGAGCGGCGAAGTGGCGAAGGGCGAAAAGCATCTGGTCTCCGGGGGCAAGGTCTATGATTATCTTCATCAGCAGGATGTGGCTTTGGGCACTAATTCTTCTGCTTCTAACGGTTCTGTTGCCATTGGCGGCGAAAGCACCGATCAGGACCATCAGGTGCCGACACTGGCATCCGGCCAGCATTCTGTCGCTCTTGGGAGCGGCGCGCAGGCGCTGGGTAATCATTCCGTTTCCATTGGCGATGGTTCTTCTGTCAGTGGCGAAAACTCCGTTGCTTTGGGCGAAGGTACCACGACCACGGAAAGCGGTGTGGTGGCTGTCGGGAATCGCCGCGTGACGCAGGTTGCGGATGCGGTTAAGGATTCCGACGCCGTCAATCTTGGCCAGATGAAGGAAGAAATTTCCAAAGGCACGTCTATTAAGAACATGAGTGAGGAAAACAAAGCTGCGCTTAAAGACACCGTGAAAGACACCGTTAAGGTGGATGGTGGTGAGCATACTGTTGTTACCCCTGTCTTGGATAAGGATGGCAATGTGACGTACAAGGTCTCGGTCACTACCGATGGTAAAATTGCTGCCGGGAACCAGGGGATCGTGACTGGGGATACGGTTCATTCCTATGTCAAAGAAAATACCGTAGATAAGGATTTATCCAATATTTCTGATGACGCAAAGGATAAAATCAAAGAAATTGCGGGAACCTCTCTGACTGTCAAGACGGACTCTCACCTGACTTCGGAAAAAAAAACAGATGAAAACGGTAATACCACCGTCTCTATCGGGGTCAAAACCGATGGGAAAGCCGAAAAAGGCAACCAAGGTCTCGTGAATGGGGATACCCTTTATGAGGCCATCAAGGATCTCCCTACTGATGCGAGTTTTCAGCAAAAAGCAGACAAGGACTTAGGCAATATTTCCGATGCGGGAAAACAGGTCATCCATGACATCGCCAAAGATTCCGTGAAAGTGATCGATGGCGATAACACCACGGTGACTAAAGGCACCGCAGCCGATGGTTCTACCACTTATTCCGTGCATGCTCTGGCCAATGGCAAGATCGAAAAGGGCAACGAAAATGCTGTATCCGGTGATACGGTCAAGAAAGCAATGGATGCTAAAGTCAATCTTGATGCGTCCAATCTCTCCGGCTATGAAGATCTCTGGGCAGAAAAACTTGGCATCGGCAAGGTGGAAAGCGGCAATCACAATCTGGTGACTGGGGATACGGTATATCACAACGTGAACCAGATGATTGATGACAAGGCGCTGGTTAAATCTGATGGGAAGGTCGTTTCTATTGCTGCGAAAGATTCGGCGACCAAAATCAACGTTGCAGGTGCTTCCGGCAATCGCGTGATTACAGGCGTTGCCACGGATCCAGCGGATCTTTCTTCAGCGGCCAATGTCGGCTATGTCAATCAATCGGCAGATGGGCTTTATCACCATATGGATATGATGAAATCCCAGCTGCAGACGGAAATTTATGATTCTGCCGCTAAGGCGGGTGCGATTGCTTCTCTGCATCCGGGAGAATATGATCCCGAAGATAAGTGGAATTTTGCCGCAGGCTTTGGGCATTATCATTCTTCCAATGCTGCGGCTCTCGGTGCATTCTATTCCCCGAATGAAAACACGACGGTGAATATCGGGGCTTCCATGGGCGGCGGCGATCCGCTCATTACGGCTGGTGTATCCTTAAAGCTTGGCAAAGGCAGCGGCATGGTGAAATCTCGCGCAGCCATGGCCAAAGATTTGAAGGAAAAGACCGCAAAAATCAAAGATCTGGAAGAAGAAATGGGCTTTGTGCAGGACCAGCTTCACATGATTCGCAAGGCGCTTTCTTCCCTTCGCCTGAATCCGCTCCTGAAGAAATCTTTTGGGGACGTTGCTGATGACCATTGGGCGAAAGAAGCCGTGGATGTGCTTCATGGCAATGGCACGATCGATGGGTATCCGGATGGCAAATTCCATGGGAACCGTCGCCTCACCCGCTATGAATATGCACAGATCATTTACAATATGCTTCTCAAAGGACAGAAGGTGGACAGCTCCTATCTCAAAGAATATGACTCGGAGCTTAAACAGATCCATGAGAAAAACCGCAAAAAATAAGCGGCTCATAGCTATTGGCCTGCCATGGCTATTTTATATAGATGGTGGTTTTCTTCTTGCGCGGCAGCATGATTTATATTCTTTTCACTCCCTTATGCCGCTGCAGGAAGAAAATCTCACAAGAAAATCCCCTCCCGATTTGGGAGGGGATTTCTTGGTCTTAGTCTAAATCCATAAATTTAATATTGTTTTCTTTTGCAAATGCTTTTGCTTTTAGTTTGTCATCTCTTGTTTTTGTTGTACCACCTGTTGAAAATTCATATTCTGGTATTTGTGCATATCTTATGATTTCTTCTTGAATTTCTCGGATTGTTGCAGGAGAAACGGCGGTTCTGTATTCTTTTATTACATCGTCGTTGTATTTTTTATGTCTCCAGTCTTTGACCATTTTATCAATAGCAGGACTATTCTTGCCATAGTTAATCAAGTCCCCTAGCTTTTGATTAGCTTCATTGAATTGTTTATCGTTTTCTTTGATGTCTTCTCTTGTATCATAGTTGTGTAAAACTGTCCATGCTTCCAAAACCTGATCTAACGGTACTTTTTGAACGTCATAGATTATTTTTCCTCCGTTGTTCTCAACCATGTCTTTGATGATCAAGTTATCTGCCGCTTTTGCTTTATTATCTTCCTCAAACTGTTTACGGATCGTTTTTGCTTTTTCAATGCACTGATCCATCTGGTTCATATAATAGGTTGCCTGTTCTTTTTCTCCTTTGGGTACCTGCTGCGTAGCCGTTGTTCCGGAAGCACTCGGCGTGGACCCGCATCCCGGAAGCAGGAGGCATCCGGCTCCAATGAGCAATGCAGCAGTCATGGCTTTTACGATCTTTCTCATACACGTTCTCCTCATTATACTTTTTCGCTTTAATCAAAATATGCTATAATTAGTAAAACGATTATTTATTATTTTTTCGGAGATTTCCTCCTTTCTTTGTTCCTACTTTTTTGATTTCCTTGATTCAATTATATGCCTTGTCGTTTGTTTTGACAATTTTATTTTTATTAGTTTTACGAAGGGGGCGTTTTCCATGCTTCATCGACTTCCTCGCCTCGGTGCGGCTCTTATGCTGTCGTTGTTTCTGTTTTCTGCTTCCCCGGCTTATGCGTGGCATTTTCATGGCGGACCCGTGCATGATGCAGAAAACATAGACTTGGAGAAAAAGATTTTAGAGCAGGTTAAGCAGATTCATGAGAGCACAGATCGCGTCGCTGCCTATGCGATTGACAGCCGCCTTCTGCTTGCCGCAAAGCTCATGTCTCTTTTCGGGCTCGATAAAAAGCTCAATAATTCCGGACTGATGAAAGGAATTGAAAAATATTCCAATGCGTTTCAGTCTTTTGTCGGGAAAACGTCAATGGATCTGGATGTCGTTCCGAAATCTCATCTGGAGCTCCTGCAGGAAATGGGACAGTACGATCTGCGCACGTTCCAGGGACTGAAAGATTTCAGCCTTCATCTTGCCCAGGAAAAGAAGCTTATCAACGAAGAGGCATTGTACCTTCTGCAGGCAAACAATGCCAATGCCCAGGTTAAGCAGAATGTCATGGACCAGATCAAGAAGATGAAAACTTCTTCTACGCAGACTATGAGCGATGGCAGGCAGGTGGAAAGCGGCTCTGCAACGGCTCTGATTCAGCAGAACAATATGCTTGAAGGCATGTCCGGTCTTTATGATGTGGATCAGATGCAGTCTGAAATCACAATGAAAACGTATAAACTTGAAATGGATCGGCTGAAAAAGATGGAAGAAAGTGCTGACCGGATCCATGGTTCTATCGCAAATTTCGATGGATGTCTGGATCCGTATCATCTGACTCCCGAGCAGCAGGAAACATGGAATAAAGCCAATAAGTGCGATATTGACATGTCTTTTGATGGAAAGAAACGCTCTAAGAAAGGGTCGTGATCGTGGTGGCTTTTTCGTTCTCGCATCTTCCCCTTCCTAAAAAGGAGAAACGCCCTCTTTCTGCACTGCAAAGGGGTTTCCGTGTGCTCATGCTGGGCGTTCTCTTTTTGATATTGGGGCTTCTTTGCCTGCGTTTTTTCATGGGGCATTTGTTCTTCGTGAATCACTCGCCCTCTGCCGTACCGGGAATTTATGTGGCCGCCTTGGAAAGGAATGTCAGTTATCACAAAGGAGATTTTGTGGTGGCATCTGATCCTTATGACTTTCCGGAAATCGGGATCTATAAAGGGGCGCTTTTCCTGAAACAGGTGCGCGGTCTTTGCGGGGATACGTATCGCGTGACCGATACGGACCTTGTGATGGATGGCGTTTCCTATCCCATCAATCATACGCTCTCTTATCTTCCTCACCAGAAGGAGGGCTTATATTCGATCCACGAGGGTGAGATCCTTTTTTTAAATGACTATCCTTATTCATTGGATAGCAGATACTTTGGTCCTGTCCCTGCAGCCAATGTGAAGAGCCGGGTATCACTTTTGGTGAGCTTTGAGACGATCAATCAATGGTTGTACCGGCTGATGCCGGATGTGCTGATTCATCTCATCTATCCGGTATGGATCAGGATGCATAAAAAAAGCCTCTGCTTTTGGCAGAGGCTTTTTTATGTGGTCTTATTTAGCCTTATTTAGTCTAAGTAAGACCAAGTAGGACTAAATAGGACTAAGTAGGATAATGTGATCTGGGTAAGCATTAAAATGAATCCTGAGTTTTTGCCTTGATTGATTCGGTTTTCATGGTATAATGAACGTAGAAAAGGTGCCAAACGGCAACGGATGGCCCCTCGAATAAATAGCAGAAAAACCGCTAACTTCTCAGGGTAGAGCGGTTTTTCTGTTTATGAACTGAACTTTGAAGTGTTATCTTCGGAATGTCAGAACGCAGAGGGTCAGACATATTACGATAGTCATGAAATCGTATACTGTCATGGGCCTCATCCCCTTTGTTTTTTGACGAAGGGGCAGAAAACATACCGCTACCGTGCTTGCTAATGGCACCTTGCGCTTATTATATCATAGATTTATATACCTTATGTATTCATTCCACGACGGTGAGATCCTTCTTTTAAATGACTATCCTTATTCATTGGATAGCAGATACTTTGGTCCTGTCCCTGCAGCCAATGTGAAGAGCCGGGTATCACTTTTGGTGAGCTTTGAGACGATCAATCAATGGTTGTACCGGCTGATGCCGGATGTGCTGATTCATCTCATCTATCCGGTATGGATCAGGATGCATAAAAAAAGCCTCTGCTTTTGGCAGAGGCTTTTACTTAGTCCTAATTAGTCTTACTTAGACTAATTAGGACTAAATGATTTAGGGAAGTACTCGAGTTAAAAACAGAATTTTTATCATATACTACAATGCTCATTTGTTAAGTAGCCAATCTATCAAATTTTCAACCTTTATCCCATCATAAGAATGAATAAAACTTCTATCCATAGACAATACTATTTTTTCATAGTTATCCGGAATAAGGCGCAGTGGGCGAAGTTCCCGTTCACGAGTCTCTGGTGACTGTATGCTCTCGGTTACTTGGATATATACCTTATCGTCTGGCTTTTCCGCAATAAAATCTATTTCCGTTTCTCCTATGCATTGCACAGCAGAGAAATATATTTTGCAACTGTTTTTCCTGCTATATTTCTCTGCTTCCCAATGTGAATATCGCCCTTATTAGAGAGAACATTGCCAATGCTATTTGGAGAAATAATACTGCCAATACAGGAACATAAAAACAACATAATTTTTTGGAGTGTTGCTTCATCGGCTCCGCGGTTACGCTGCAAAATGTCTCGCAGTATGACAGTGGAATAGATCCCTTCCAATGCCTGATTACTTCTAGCCTCGTTGAATTTGAATTCTCTTAAAATAGGCATACCACCAAACTGGAGGTACTTCTGAAATTTTTCATCCATCGTTACATCTACAGCAAATTCATAGAAGTTCAAAAATTCCTTAAATGACAGAGGTAGCATTTTTATCTCAATGTATCTACCTGAGAGCAGTGTAGAAAACTCGGAAGACAGCAGGTAAGCATTAGAACCGGTGATATAGATGTCTACATTAAAATCTAACCGGAATGATTCGATTGCCTTTTCCCAATGATTGACTGCTTGTAATTCATCAAAAAGAAGGTAAGTCTTATATTCTCCCTCGATTTGCTTGCTGACGTAATCATAAAAAGATATATAGTCAGTTAAGTTCCGATAACGCAAAGACTCCATGTTCATATGGATGATATGAGAACACGGCACGTTTTTCTCCAGTAAATATTGATGGAATAGATCCAGTAAGGACGATTTGCCGCAACGCCTAATTCCCGTGATAATCTTCACCAAATCTACATCCTTGCTTTGTATCAACTGGTTCAGATATTGAGGGCGATTTATCAATTTAGTCATCATGCACCTCCTGCATTTTTGATTCTATTATACCAACCCCCCCTCATAAGTTCAAAAGTTTCAGCATTTGAAGTCGGAAACTCTCATAAATTTAAGAGTTTCCGACTTCCATTTACTAAAGTTGTAGATTTTTTGTCCATTTTATCGTTTTTCACTATTTTATTTTTTTAATTTTATCCGGCATCTTATGAAAGATTTTTTCTGCCAAATTCTCGATTTCTTTCAAAGGAATTTCTCGTGTGTCATAGCTTACATAAGAGTTCATCCATGGATCCTGATGTTTTGTGATGCGGCAAAGGTCTTTTGTCGTCATACTTTTAGTTTGTTCCATCACATTTTTAACGATAATTTTGCTCATGGGATTCAACAATTCCAATTCCCATGTGCCTACTGTTGAAATATTTTTATCTCCAAATTCTCTGTATGCAGCATACGCATCCGGAATGGTCGGGCCGCTGTCCCATGCTTCCATTTTATTCAGAAACATGGGGCCCCTGTTAAGCCTATGTGGATGAGCTGTGTCATATAAAGAAGTTTCTGCAGTTCTACATTGGTCAAACGTCTTCCTTCTTGCATTCCATAGCGAATAATTGCATTGCCAATGGTTACTACGTTATATGGCGGCTGTTCTTTGATTTCTGTCTGCATTTTTTCTCCTGGTCGGTTTTCCTGTGATACTTCGTTAAATAAACGGAAAAACCTCTCCTGCTTATCAGGAGAGGCTTTCTGTGGGGTATGTAGAGTTGTTTCTACTTGGTTATTATATCATATTTTTGCTTTTTTGTTATTCATTACCTTTCTTTTTTCGAGCTTCTAGCTCTTTTTCCCCCTTTGTAGTCAGTCTTATACCTGAAGATATTCTTTCATGCGCCTATTTTATTTACACTATATTCATCTCCATTCTCATAAAATTCATATCCATTCATTAAGAGTATTCTTTTAATGTATGTGTCACTGATATAGTATCTGTAATCTTCCTCTGACTTTTTATAGACTTCCCAGCATTCTTTCTCTTTCCACTCTTCTAATGCACGTACAAAAGGCAAGTACTTTTCTTCTCCTGTCATTGGAGTCCCGCCAATGAGCAGTGTTATGTGCGTATTTGATCTATATGTGGGGCGAATTTTTCGGTTTTTTTTACTTACTGCAACTACGCCGCTTCTTCGAATTTCGTCTAGTGCATCTTTCGAAATGGCATTCTCTTTCAGCCCATGTGCGAATGCTGCATTGATTGCTGCTTGAGCGTTTACAAATTCCCCTGTAAATCCCCCACGTAAGTCGCAATAGAGTGAAAAAGTCATCTTATTTACCGCAAAGCCCTGTCTAGTAAGGGTATGCACAAATTCCCTTATGGTGGGGTGTTCTGCATCGTAGTATTCAGGGCACCATTTATATCTATGTCTTTCGAGAATTTTTTCCTGTGCTTCTTTTGTCAGTTCATCGAACGTGTAGATTTTTATTGTTATCTCTCTCATGATGTTTTCTCCTTTTCATAGACACAAGCGCTATGCTCTTTCATTTGCTCTTATTGCTTCCTTCTCTTTCATGAAATTTAGCATATTTTGAATGTTGTATTTGTTATTTTCCCATTCTTCCTCAATGAGCAGATCCCGTGCTGTTCTCGGAATCTCTCTCCTTACATACAACTTACATGCTATACGGGCTCTTTCTTTATCGTCGTGTGCCTCAAATAATTTTTTGAAGTTGTCTTCAGCGCACCGGATGATGACAGCGGGGATCTCTTTAAGTCCAGCTCTCCATGCTGCCCTGACACGGCGCGCACCTGTTAACGCAATGTAGATATTGCGAGTATCGGTATAAACCAGGATAGGTCTTTCCGTCCAGCCATTTTTCTTCATGCCTGCTGCCATCTTGTCTGTTTTATCTGTGCTGGTTCTTTTCCGAAATGCAATGTCATTTGGATCTAAGAGAAATATATCCTTTGCGTACTGTGCTTTATAAGTTGCCAGCCATGTGTCAGTTATCCTTAACGGGTTAAGTGATAAGAGGACACTATCGACTATATCATAGAGCAGTTCCCATTTTTCAGTTTCATTCTCGCCTGGCAGAAAGGAATCTGGAATACGGTTTTTCTTACCGTCAAGATAAAACTGACAATGAGCAGAGGATTCAGAAGCATTGCCGGACGAGCGGTCTTCCTTTTTCAGAAGTAGTCGATGCGTCTTTCCATCGACCATAAAAACAATTCCTGTTTCCTTTGAATATGAGATTTCCCCGATGTTTTTCACAACATATTTTTTCGTTTGTCCGGTTCCCTTTCTTTTATGAGATCAAGCAGATATCAATGGGGTCTGCTGTAAAGATTACTTTCCCATGAAGTGCGCTGAATCTTTTCAAATTTCTTTTTCTTTTTCGAAATGATTCATATATCGCTGAAGTAACTGTTCATCCTTCAGCCCATCATCAGCATTAGATAATTTGAGAAGGTCGTTGAAATTTTTTCGTTTCCTATCCTCTTGTAATCTAACTTCGTATTCCATGTCAAACGTGCTTGAAAGCAAATCACCTTTTTCACGCCATTTGTTAAACCGAAGAACAGGATATACCCATGGCTTATTCCAAAAGTCTTTTTCAGTTTTCCATTCAATGGACACCTCTAAAAGGTATTCAGGGCTAAGCCTAATGTACTTGTATAGGCGTTTCTGTCCCCACATAATTGCCTGCCGTTCGTTTACTTTGAACCCGTTTCCGCATTTTTTATTCCATTCTTCAATTTGTTTTCTTGTGATTTTCATTTTTCTTTCTCCATTCTTATTTGAACATCGGTGGTTGCAAAAAAGTTTTTCAGACATAAGAAAAGCAGAACGTCCGTTTATGGTGTTCCTGCTCTGTGGTGCTGCTGTATGGGCAGCGGTTATTTTATTGTTATTGAGTGCTGTAAATTGGAAGGTGCATGAATCCATCAATCAACGGAAAATGGGCATCCAAATTTGTCCTTATGAGCCATACAGTAGATGATGTAGAAAATCTGCTGGCTGCAGGGTGCGATTTCTTTTGCTGTTTCTTCCCGGAGGGTATCATCCATCAGTAGTTCGGCTTCTTTGTAATTGATGATGTTATCCCCGAATTCATTGAGTATGTTTTTCCATTTATAGCTGATGGGCGGAATCTCTTCCATCGTAAATCCATGATTTTCTGCCCAGACGTGGCATCCGGGTTCTCTTGCCCAGTAGGCTTTTGCTGAATCCGGTTTCTGATAGAGAACATTTCCTTCAAAGATTTGGTAGGGTTCTACGTTTTGCATGTCTTTCTGAAAGTATGTTGTAAGCAGATGCATCATGAGGTTGATTTCCGTCCTGATAGCCCAGTCTTCTACCGGTGTTACTTTGTGGCTGTCCATGGATTTGAGATTGCTTTCGTACAACTTCCCTTCTTTTTTGTTGACCCATTCCTGCCAACGGCTGCCGTCGCTGCCGTCGGCTGAAATAAGGATTTCTCCGCTGTCGGATTCGTTGATTTCAAAAGTCCAGTGCTTCATTTCATTTCCTCCCCTTGGAATTTAATCCTATTTAGTCCTGTTTAGCCTTATTTAGACTAAATAGGACTAAATAGGACTGTTCCTTTTGATGTTTTGGGTTAATCGTCCAGTAACTGAGCCAGTAGATCTTCGTCTTCGCAAATTCCCGTGACAATTTCATTTTCGTATTCTGCAAGCATACTGAGCAGGTCGCTGTCTGTTTTGATGACGCCGCTGCCTGCATCCATCACGCACCAGGCTTCCGTATCGTCCATCGTAAATTCATTCATGTTTACGCTTTCTTCTACCATTTCTGCCAGGGTTTTGTATCCTTCCGAAAGCGCCCACTCGGCTCTCTTTATGCTTTCGTTAAAGTCTTTGATTTTGAATACGAAAAAATATGCAGTAGCTCTTTCTGCCATATCCGCCATTTCTTCTTCTTTGAGTTTGATGAATCTATTCCAGACTTCGTCTTCGTCCATGGACTCATCCAAATCTTCATTCATATATTCTTTATTCATGTGTGTTCAGCTCCTTTGTGAGGCTGGGGAAACGCTAATTTCTTAATTCCTATTCTTGAAATTCAGGGGATAGTTCTCTTACATAGATCTGCAGGATGTTTTTCCCATGGTGATAATGGCTCTTGGTATGAAGCATCTCCCATTGGACGAGTTCTTCTCTTCGTCTTTTTTCCTTGATTTCTCCTGCAGTCCCTTGATCCCAAATTCGGTATTCATCCTCTTTGTAGATAATTTCTATTGGGATGTAATCCTTGGTGTAATTGAGATAGGTATATAGATCCATCGTCCACGCTCCTTTCTAACATATAAAAGACAAAAGGATTTGCCGCGGGGCTCCCGCGGCTGTTTTTCCATTGGAAAACAGGCAGCTTAAAGCCGCCTGCTTTTTATTTCCATTTTCTTCTGTTGATATGCTCTTTAAGGATCATGCGAAAAAGGGAGGCTTCTGTCATGCCAAGATCTTCTGCTTCTGCTTTCAGGTCTTCATACATTTCTCTTGTAAGATATGTGGCTATTTTCTTGCTTTGCATGGCTTCCGGCTTTTTCCTTGGCTTGAATTGTGCTTTCTTCTTTTCTTTGGTGATTTTAAAGTCCTGAAAAGCGGGTTTCCCTTTTTCTAATGATGTGCCCTCCTTCAGCGGTGCTTGGCTGATGAAAGCTTCTCTTTTCTCTTTCAGTTCCTCTTCTCTTTTGAGTACGTCTTCGTCTTTTTTTCTGGGAAGGTTGATCATGCTATCACTTCTTTTCTAACAGATGATAAATTTCATCAGACAGGGCTTCGATCTCTTTTCTTGCTGGGTTTTTCTCATAGAGATCGATCACGCCTTTTCCCTTGCCAAAGGACGTTCTGTAGTCTTTTCTGTCTGTAATGTATGTAGAAAGGACTTTGTAATACGGGTACTCGCTTTCAATATAGTCTTTGATTTCTGCAAAATCTTTCTTTTCGTACCGATGGTACTTATTGAACAGCACGTATAATTTGGCATCTGGGTTCAGATCCACGATATTCTTGATGATGGATTCATTCCAGTTCATGAAGTCGTTCAATTCTACGTCCGAGACCGAAAGAGGCGTGATGATCATATCTGCTTCGAGCAACACCTTTCGGATGTTGTTGGAGTCATGTCCGCCGCAGTCAATTAAGATGTTTTCATCTGTTTTTCCTTTGTATTTTTCGATGATCTGATCGATCAGCTCTCCATTCCGGAGAGTGACTTCAGCTTCGGAAAGTCCGTCGCCTTTTTTATAGGTCTTGATGATCGTAAGTCCAATGTCTTTGGCATGGAGAGTTACGGCATACGATCCGTTCTGCGGACTGTCTAAATCAAAAAGATCCATGCGTTTCCCTGTCTTTTTGTTTTTGACTCGAACCAGGTTCGCGCTGATTGTGGTTTTCCCTACACCGCCTTTACTGTAACTCAGGCAAATAATCATAAGTATTCTCCTTTCCTTTTAATTTAATTCTGTTTCCTTTTTCCATATGCAGTGGAATTTTATGATAAAATAATAGGCAGGTCATCCTTGGATTCCCTGCAGCTATTATGATTGCGGAAACAGTCAATTAAATCTGACAATGATATAAGCAGTTTTTCTAATTATCCAGCAGATTGACGCTTTCTTTTTCCATCTGGATGCAGTACACGAGATCTGCCTGTTTGCTCATGAAATAGAGACTTTCCGGGGACATTTTATCCAGAAGCTCCTGAATGTGCTTTTTCATCGCTTCCTGTTTTCCCCCATCTTGAATCAGATCGCATTCTCGCTGCCCGGTCTTTAACCAGTGGCTGGAACATCCGGTGATTTGGGAAATGTTTTCGATGACGATATCATTCGGAATGCTTCGCCCCTGCTCAAAACTTGAGATCAGCGCCTGACTGACACCGATTTTGGCAGCAAATTCTCGCTGGCTCATCTGCTTCACACGCCTGATGACACGAATTCTCGTGGCTATACTTTCCTGCAGCTCTTTTTTTGTTGTTTCCGGCTTCATGCTCCTTTCTGTTTCGGGACGATTTACTTTCTGTATTTTTCTAAACAACAGTCAATTCCCCCCTCTTGATTACTCCATTTTCCCTCTATTTTTCGGGGTTTTACTTTTTCCTAATCATAGTTTATCACACGACGATTTGTTAAGGAAGTGTTTTTATGAGCAGACTTTTCATCGCAGAAAAAAAAGATATAGCCATTGCAATGGCGGACCATCTCTGGTCCGCTGATTACGAACGGACACCCCATTTTTTCAAAGGAAAGAATGATGCGTCCGGGGACTGCGTGACCTGGGCAAGCGGACACATTTTAGGGCTTGCGGAACCGGCTCTGTATGAAGAATGGAAGGATAAGCCCAGAAGTTTTTATCCTCTTTTCCCTTCCAAATGGAAACTGGTGCCGCTTGAAAATACCAAAAAGCAGCTTTTGGCCATTCGTGATCTTCTCCCCCAGTTTGATACAGTGGTCAACGGGGGTGATGCCGATCGGGAAGGGCAGCTTCTCGTGGATGAAATTTTGAATTTCTATCATTACAAAGGAAAACGGCTTCGTATTTTCATCACGGCAAAGGACGATACGTCGATGCGTCGTGCTTTTGATTCTATTACGGATGATGAAAAGTATCATTCGCTATATACGGCCGGTGTGCTTCGAGCGCGCTGTGACTGGCTGGTCGGGATGAATCTTTCCCGCGCTTACAATGCGGAAGCCCGGCGCAGCGGATATTCCACTTTCGGGGATTTCCGTTTCCGCATTGGTCGTGTCAAAATGCCAACGCTTGCACTTGTGGTTAAGCGTGAACGGGATATTCAAAATTTCAAGTCTGTTCCCTATTTCCTCTTAAAAGCGGTGTTCCGTAAGAACGGGGCTTTGATCCGGACCCACCTCTCTCTTCCAGAGGATTTCCCCTCGGCAGATAGTGAAGGGCGCGTGCTGGACAAGAAAGTGCTGCTGGATCTTGTGAATGCGATCAAAGCGGAAAAAGGGGTCGTAACTTCTGTTAAGACGGAAGAAAAAAAGCAGGCCCAGCCTCTGCCTCATTCTTTGGATACGCTGCAGATCATGGCGAATAAGCGGTTCGGTATGTCTCCAAACAAGACGCTTGAAATTGTGCAGTCATTGTATGAAAGAAAACTTGTTTCTTACCCTCGTTCGGACTGCAATTTTCTCCCCTCTTCTCAGCAGGCCGATGGTGCTGTGATCCTTCAGAATCTTGCAGCGAGCGGGATCCCTGGGCTTTTCCATGAAGCAGCTGGCGCTGATCCTTCTTATGCAGAATCCAAGTGCTGGAATGATAAAAAAGTAACCATTCATACGGCGATTGTTCCGACCATGGAGCCGGTTGTTTCTTCGGATTTAAATCAGGAAGAGCGGGATATTTATTTCTTGATTGCCTTCAATTACCTGCTGCAGTTTTATCCGCTTCATCGGTTCAAGAAAACAGATTTTACCATTCAGTGCGGTTCCTATACGTTTACAGGAAGCGGTCGGGAAGTCATTGAAGAAGGGTTCCGTAAAGTGTACCAGCCTATGCTCGATGACCATGTGCAGAACCTGGATGAAGATGAATCCAATGTTCTTCCCCCGCTCATGAAAGGGGATGTGTTAGGCGTTCCGAACTGCGCCGTTTCTGACAAAAAAACGATGCCCCCGAAACGTTTCACGGAAGGCACCCTGATTTCAGCCATGGCAAATATCTGGAAATATGTGGCTCCGGACAATCCCAATCGAATGAAGCTGAAGGATATTAAAGGGATCGGGACTCCGGCTACGAGGGCGCGTATCATTGATGAGCTTCTTGCGATTCGTTTGAGTGGGCATCCGGTTCGTCCCTTCCTTACGAAGAAAGGGAAAGACCTGATTCCGACGGATTTCGGGTTCTTTACCATTGATCATATTCATGAATCTTTGACCAAGCCGGATCTCACGGCAGATATTGAATTCCAGCTTTCGGAAATCGTAAAAAATGAGTCGCTTTCCGATCAAACGATGGCACGCATGATCGAGATGGTGAAAGACAACATTGCTTTTGCTGATTCTTCCACGTTCCCGCCGCCTAAAGATGCGGTTCCCTGCCCGGTTTGTCACAAGAGTTTTCTTGCGCGTCACACCATGAAGGATGGCAAGGGCGCGTATTACCGCTGCTGCGATCCAAACTGTGTATCTCCGTTTGATGGGAAGCCTGTTTTTTATTCGGAATTCGATAAAAAGCCGCTCATTGTTCTTTGCCCGCATTGTGAGCTTCCGCTTTCTCTTTCCAAGCCTAATCCGCAAACGGGAAAGAATGTATTTCTTTGCCGGTCCTGTACGTCCAAGATGCATGTAGTCTGGGAAAATGATGGCGGCAAACTCGGGCGTGAAATTACCATGTCCCCTAAACCGGAGCGGAAAGAGGATTCGGTGGATTGTCCGATCTGTCACAATGGATTCCTGGTGCCGCATGTTTCCAAAATGGGTACGCCTTATTTTTCCTGTTCGGATTATCACTGTGCTTTTCATGGGGAGCGGATGACCTTTGAAGACAGGGATGGAAAGCCGTTTGTGAAGTCCTGCCCGGTTTGTCATTCTCCGATGCAGCATCGAAAAAGTAAAAAAACGGGTCAGGAATATTATGTTTGTTATGTCTGTGACCATTGGTTCCCTGTGGTGGATGGGGAATTATCCTTCCTCCCCTGCCCGGATTGCGGCCGTCCGCTTTCTGTCTTTGACAGCAAGAAAAATCCGGGAGAAAAGCTGTATCTTTGCACGAACGCCAAAGGGCATAACGGGCAGGAAAAGGTCTGGTTTCATATGATGGATGGAAAGCTGGTGCCTTCGCAGCGGTCTTTCTCTGTTCCTCCTCGGGATGCAGATTCCATTGATTGTCCGATGTGTCATAAGGGGTATTTGTTTAAGGTGAAGACTAAGACCGGCAAGGAACTCTTCAAGTGTTCCGATTCCGGTTGCGAATATTCTTCCTCGTCCAAAAAATCTATTCCTTGTGTGGATGGGAAACCTTTTGTGGTCCCCTGCCCGTCCTGCGGTGAGCTGCTTTATCATTTCCAAAATTCCAGAACCAAGCAGTGGTCGTTTGTCTGCAATAAAGAAAATAAGTTCTTTGATGATAAAAATGGCAAGCCGGTGCCGCAGACGCATCGGCATACGTCTTCTAAAGGACGTGGCCGTCAGCTGACAAAGCATTGATCGTGAGGTATTTCTATGGATGATAAATTACATGCAATGGTCGGGGGTTTTAGTCAGAGACCCCGCCCGGATGATTTTGATGATGAATTTGATGAAATGGAAACAGCAGCTTCTGCCATGGAAAATTTTTCTCCGGTCGAGGAAAAATACGCCGCAGATGGCGCTGATTCGTTTTCTGATGCGTTTCCTGAAGGCGGCAATGAAAGTACCTATGATGAGGACGGAGAGGGCTCTGAAGGCGAAATAGAGCGTCCTGAAGAGACGATGACCGAGGAAACCAGTCATATTCCTGCGGCAGAACCGGCTGCGCCTCCTTCAGAAAATCATCTTTCTTCTGGTTCGTTATCGGAGGAAGAGATCACCGCTCCTTCTTCTCCTGGTGAGAGCAAGGACAAGGAGGCTCTGTCTTTAGCTGATCCTGTGCCCCAAAATCATATGGAGACCGGTGCTGTTCCTGAAGTTTTACCGCCCCCAAAGCCTCCTTTGGAAGCGCCTATGGGTGAACCCTCTGCCAAAGATATTTCTTCTGCATCCGCTTCTGACGGAGAACATCAGGATGCTTCTTCTGTTTCTTCCGAAGTTTGTGAGGATCCGGTCTCTTCCCCGGAAGAAAACAAGCCTGAACCCTTATCCCAAGAAAAACCGGCTGTGGATGTAAGTGACGATTCATCCGTTTCGGCAGCGAATACGCTTCCTTTTGGCAAAGCTCCGGGTGCTTCGCCTGCTGCGCCTTCTTCTTCTGAAATCCTGGCTTTGTTAAACCAGATCCTTTTGATGCAGTCAAAGAACATTTCGGAAGAAGCGGGAAAACAGGTGGCTTCTGTGGTGGTTGCTGATATTGCCCGTCAGCTTCATCTTCTTTCCGACGAAGCATCCAAACAGATTCTTCAACAAGTAGAAAAGGATCTCTATGAGCGCTTGATGCCGGATGTGTTGAGCAAGCTCTCTGATTCCGTAAACCGGCAGCTTGCTCCTTTGTCGGATACGTTGAAATCTTCTCAAAAATCTTTGGAAGAGACTCGATCCACGCTGGATTCTTTCCGTGAAGCGATCAAGAAGAACCAGGAAGTGGCGAAGTCCTTTGATCATTTTAATGATCAGTTGGTCAAAACTCTTGATGATTCTCTGAACGAGGAGATCAAAAACAAAGCTGATGCGTTCAGTGCTTCTCTCTCCAGTTCTGTAGCTTCTATTACGAACAATGCTTCTACCTATATTGCTCAAAACTTTAAAAGTGCATTTCAGCATTTTGCCAAGGTGTATGGGCTTTGTGCTTTTGGAAAGCATTATTTCTGGGGTTTTATTTTTAATCCGCTTACCTTTTTGCTTTTTGTAAATTCCATTCTGCTTCTGTTTATTCTGAGGGGGCTCTTATGAGTGATACTGTCAATGATACCCGCAATTTGGATGTGCTGAAGGATCTTCGCACGATTCGGGACACAATGCCGCAAGTCTGGGAGATGATTCTTCAAAGCGGTGCCTGCCCTCATCTTTTATCCGTTCCCTGTGTTTGTGATCCGGCGATTTCCTGCCGGGATTGCTGGACCTCGCTCTTAAATCGCGGACTTGCCTTCCCCTTGGTTTCTGCAGATGGGCAGTATACCTGCCCTTACTGCAAAAAGCCGCTTTCTTTTGTGAAGGTAGTCAAGCATAGGCAGATCTGGCAATGCTCGGGCTGCCATCGAAAGCTGGCGGTGAGCTTTTCTTCCGATGCGCTCGCGGGAACGCTGCTTCCTGTTCCAGATGCGGTGGATAAAAAGGAAGAAAGTAAGGAGTAGTTTCATTTTCACAACAAAAATCCCCTCGGAGGTTCTGTTCTGAGGGGATTTTTACTGTGGGAATTTTCTTTTCCAAATTGGATGTTTAGAAGCTCATCAGCGGTACGATATCTTTTTCTACGGCTTCCCTGATAAACTGACGGGCGGCTTTCAGGTATTTCAGCTTAGAGAGTTTTCCTTCATCGGCTTTATAGGCATCGTAGTTCAAGGTGATGTCTACGTAATCGTCATCCACTTTATAATGGTGGGCATGGAAAAGGATTTCGTCGGGATCGGCTTTCCATATTGTTGCAAGGTCGCAGGCTTTCCGTTCTACAATCCTGTCTATTTTATCCTGAATAAGCTGGTTGGCGTTCTTTCCCGTGTATTTCCATGGGAATTTCATGATGTCTTCCCACACATCCTGAATGATACTGGTGATCTTTGGGTTGGTTTTTGCCAGTTTTTCGAGACTTTCTTTGATAAGAGCTTCTTCTTTCTTGTTTCGTTCATGAACCAATGTATTTTCTTCTGGGATGCAGCGCTGCACGAGAGCGATGATGTATCGGTAGTTGATTGTTGCAGAGCTGGTGGCTTCGAGTTCATACTCAATATCTACGTCTGGGATTTCCACCTCCTCTTCTTCGCCATAGTCTCTATTTTTGCGTATACGGAGTTCTTCAATGACGTTGGTATATTTCCCCTTGTATGCATCAAGGAGTGCTTCTGAAAGGCCGTAGGTATCTTCCAGTGCGTCCTGATTCCATTCTGTGTACACCGAAATAGTGGCGATGGCGTGGTCCAGTTCTTGGTATGCTTTGGCGAAGGTTGTGAGTTCATCGGTTTCTTCGGTGATACTTACGTCCTGTGGCTTGGATGCGATTTTCCTGATGGCTTGGATAGCCTTCTGCAGCTGCTTCTGGCTTTCTTCAAAAGTTGGAGCCATGATATCGGACTGGCTGCCTCCATTGGAATAGAGGATGATGGCGTCATCCACGGCTTTCTTATAAATGCCCTTGGTGCGGAATATCACGACTTGACCATATTTCTTTGTGTTATCGAAGATGCGATTGGTTCGGGAGAATGCCTGAATAATATTCTGTGGGGGCATAGGCGGACGATCTATGAATATGGTGGATAGGCAGGGTGCATCGAAGCCGGTGAGCAGTCTGTCCACTACAATGACGAGATCCAGCTGCTCGTTTCTGGCTTTGTACTTACTCTCTTTTCTTGCCAGCCGTTTCTGCAGGTCTTCGTTGTATCCGCGGAGGTTGTCATCGAGTCCCCAGCTGGTGCCAAACATGGTATTATAGTCGGTCAGGGATTCCTTCATTTCATCCTGGTTCGCAAGCGCACCGTCCTGGTTCTCTCCTACGGTGTAGGTGATTGCAATTTTGGGAAAATCTGGAAGTTTACGAAGAATTTTTTCTGATACTGCGCCTTTCTTGATCATTTCTTTGAATAGACGGTAGTATTTCTGTGCTTCGTCGATGCTCTTTACGGTGAGAATGGCATCATAGGTATGGCCTTCACCCTTGTTTAGCCCAAATTTGCCTTCACATTTATTGAGGATGTACTTGATGACTTCCCTTTTGTGTTTTTCTTCGCCATAGAAATCGACGCCCTTCCCTGCGTAGTAGGCGAGGACTTTGCGTTCCATCTCTTCTCGGGAGAGGTTGTATGCGCTTTTTTCCGTAGCGAGTTTCAGCTCGGTCAAAAGATTCGCAAGTCCGTCATCTGTGTAGTTGTCCATAAATTCGACGTTAAAGCCGAGGACTGCTTTGTTTTTGATGGCTTCCTTTATGGTGTAGTTATGGAGACAGTCGCCATAGAGCTCCGCTGTGGTGGTTGGAAGGTCTCCTTTGACGGCTTTCCGGTTTTCGGCAAAGATCGGGGTGCCTGTGAAGCCATACCAGAGCGATTCGGAAAAATAGCGTTCCAAATACCGCTTGGTCTCTGCCGATACGGTGCGGTGGCATTCGTCCACGATGAAAGCGATGCGGAGCTTTTTCAGCTTGTTTCTTTTGGCAGCCAGTTTCGGATTCTCTTCTGCTTTCTTATCCGAATACCGCTTCATGATGTTTTGCAGCTTCTGGATGGTGGTGACGATGGTCTGCTTCTGGTTATTCATGAGTTTCTTTTCCAAATCGTGGGTGCTCTTGGTTTCATCCACATCAATGGAGTCGGTTTCTGCATATGATTGGAATTCGGTCGTGGTTTGGGTATCCAGATCTTTGCGATCAATCAGGAAGAGAGTTTTGTCGATGCTGGGAATATCCAGCAGATTCTTTGTGACATTGTAGGAGGTCAGGGTCTTTCCGGAGCCTGTAGTATGCCATATGAATCCAGATTTCCCCATATAAGATGCTTTTCTGATAGCTTCGATGGCATGAATCTGGTACGGACGCAGCAGGATGACTTTCTCTTTTGTCTTATCCATGACACTATACTTCCCTACCATGTTGTGTGCAGCAGGGATGGAGAGGACTTCTTTTGCAAAGTCCAGGTAGTCATCCACGGGATGATTGTCCTTATCTATCCAGCTCGTGAGGAAGCGTTCATTCAGATTGGAAATGGTGTCTGCGGCAATGTACTGGGTATCTACGCCATTGGTACACACAAACATTTGCACCATGCCAAACAAGCCGCGGAAATTCTCATTTTTGTCGTATTTCTTGAGCTGGCGATAGGCATCCATGAATGGGTGAGCGCGGTTCTTCAGCTCGATTTGAATCATCGGCATCCCGTTGATGAGGAGTGTGACATCGAAGCGACGGTCCTTGTCCAATGGGTCGGCCTTCTTCTGCATGTACTGGTTGATGACTTCATAGGAAGAATTCCCTCCTGCAACTTCCCTGTTGTTGATCACTTTGAGGGTAATGGTGCCTATCGCTGTATCATCACGAATGAGAGGAATCTGCGCAACGCCGTTTTCTCCTGCCAGCCAGCAACCAGCCGTATATGGTGTGGCTGCTTTTTCGTTGATGAATGCCTTGACCTGACGGAATTCATTGTCTGTGATCGGCTTTCCATCTAGTATCGCGGTATTGATCCGGTTCAGCTTGTCACGGAAGTTATTCCAAAGATCGTCCTCTGTGCGGATATCCGGGCGATACTTCCACTGGGAGATTCCCTGGCAAAGCTGTTTGATGAGCTTTGCCTCCATATCCTTCTCTAATTCAGCCATATGAACCTCGATTCTATCAAATAAACATCTGCTGCAGTAGGCCTTTTTTGATTATTTTCATCGTTTCTAGTCGCTTTTCCTCGAGTTCAAGCTGCTTATCAACGGCAGTGAGGAAGTCCGCTATTTTCTGTTGCTCGGGAAACGAAGGGACACTCATGTTTATGGCTTTCACCAATTTCCAGTCTGCTCTAGGCATTTTAGTACCTATAGATGTATTTGCTGTTTTTGAAAATTCTTCTGACTGTAAATAATAATACAGGTAAGCTGCCGTCATAGTTATTGATGACAATACCCAAAAATCACCTATAGCGATTCCACGAAAATTTGGTAAGAGCCAATTTTCCAAGTAAGGACGTAACTTTCCATACAATACATCTCCCACGTCAAAGGTAATTCCTTTTTTTGTGCATTCCTTTTTTCTAATATCTTTGTTTAGTCTACCTTCGCCGGAAACAATATCTTCATATTCGACACCAGGTAATTCGCTGTTACTAATCGCCGTCGCGGACTTCCTTGCTACTATATTTCCAAATAGCTCAAATTCCCACTCCGGATATTCCCGTCCCTGCTCATCTTTAAAACGCAACTCCTGCGAGAAAATCTTCTGCAGCAGTCCCTTCTTGCGAGTCTTCATGGCTTCTACACGTTGGGACTGGATATCGATCTGGCGGTCTACCGTGGTCAGAAAATCCGCAATTTTTTCCTGCTCCGAGAGAGATGGATATGTTATTTTTATGTTTTTCACTTGAGGAGCTGTTAATTGTGGAACGCCAGTAGATTCAATATATACTTTTGTTTTATTGAAGCATTCGGCAAAAAAATCAACATTTTCGTTATGTAAAGGTTTACATACTAATAACCTAACAATGGGTGTATAGTTGCTATGTCTCGAAACAGCAATGCCTACATCTCCTCGTCCAGTTATTGTAAAAGATTCTCCGTCTATTTTATAGGTGTTTGAATAGCCATATAATCCGTTATTTTTTAATGCATTAGCATATACTGGATAGCAGAAGTCTTGTGTTTTTATAAACCTTACATTATCTTTATCAATGTCTCCACCAGCTGAAACATTAAACAATTCACCTAATTTGCTAACTTTCCATTCAGGATATTCTTGTCCCTGTTCATCCTTAAATCGTAATTTTGGTACATACATACTATTCACCCACTTTCAGTCCCAGTTCACGGAAGTAGGCATTCACCTTATCCTCTGCTTCCTTGGCTTCTTTATTAAGGCCAATCAGGATGTCTGTCTGGGCGTTGATATCAATGGGTTCTTCTTCCTCAAAGGTATCAACATACCGCGGAATATTGAGGTTATAGTCGTTTTTAACGATTTCCTCATAGGTGGCCAAGTGGGCAAACTTTTCCACGTCCTTACGGGCAATGACGGTATCTACAATCTTCTTTACATTTTCATCAGTCAGATAGTTCTGGGCTTTCTCCTTTTCAAACTCCTTGGATGCGTCCACAAAGAGTATATCTCTCTTTACATTATCCTTTCTCAGGAAGACGAGACAAACGGGAATCCCTGTAGAGTAGAAGAGGCCACCGGCAAGTCCCACAACAGCGCAAATACTGCCATTATCGATAAGGTGCTTACGAATGGTTCCTTCTGCCCCACCACGAAAGAGAACGCCAAGAGGTAGGACGATGCCCATCATGCCGTCTTCACGAAGATGATAGAAACCGTGCAGCAGAAAAGCATAGTCTGCTTTTTTTTGCGGTGCCAATTCTTCATAAGGGGAAAAACGTGGATCGGTGAGCATTTTTTTAGATTTTGACCACGTTGCTGAGTATGGTGGATTCATAACCACAGCATGAAAGACGGTTGGTTCATTCGTCGGCCAGTCTTCATCCAGAGTATCCCCGTTTCTGAAGTGCTGGTACTGATAAGGAATCTGATGCAGCATGCAGTTCATCCGTGCCAAGCGGTAGGTGTTTGTATTCTTCTCCTGCCCGAAGTAGTAAATATGTTTCCTTTTGTTCGCATCGATATAGTCTTTGGCATGAAGCAGGAGGGATGCGGAACCGCAACATGCATCATAAATGGAGAAGCCATCCACATGCTCTTGCCCATGCGTGACAATCTGGCTAAGGATGATTGATACTTGTTTTGGGGTATAGAACTCGCCTGCCTTTTTGCCGGAGTTTTCCGCGAATTTTGCAATCAGATATTCATATGCATCGCCCAGAATATCCTTGTTGTAAAGAGAGAAGTTCTGCGTGGCCATAGTCATCATACACTTCGAAATGATCGCATTTTTCTTTCTGTTTGTGTTTCCAAGTTTTTCTGAATAGATATTGAACCCTTCAAAAAGGCCTGCATAGAACCCATTTTTCGCTTGTTCGATGGCGGTGAATGCATCTTTCAGATCTGTCAAAAGGAAGGACTTTTCATTGATGGCCTTGGAAAAGGCATTGAAGGTTCGGTTAGGCTCGATTGCTACGTTGAAACGCATTTCCAGCTCTTTCACAAGATCCGACCAGATGTCTGGATCTTTCTGTGCAGACTCATATACTGTTTGGGCCTCATTCAATGATGTTGGTTCCCGTCCTTCCAGAAGGTCCATCACCGTGCGGAGCTGATTATCTGAAAGCGTTTTGTAGAACACAAGTCCCAGCAGATAATCTTTGTATTCATTCGCATCCATGATGCTTCGCATTTCATCTGCACAATTCCAAAGTGCCTGCCCTAAGTCTGATGCTGTCATTTTCTCTGTCATTTTCTTCTACCATTCCTTATTCTTCTACCATTCCTTAATTTAATTTGTATAATGTTTTGATTCCTTTTGCAGATTCTCTTATTTTCTTTTCTATTTTACCTTATTTCCGGATCCTCATCTATTTTATTTTTATTAGATCTCCCCCTTACCAAAAAAGCCGCCTGGGATTTCCAAGCGGCTTTCTTACTAATCATCCGTCAGGCTCCATTCGCCTACTCGGTTCCCATTGATATCAAAGATTTTCCCATGGGTTTTTCCATCTTCCAGACTGTCTTCGACTTCTTTCAGGATGCGGCGAAGTTCCCATGAGCTCGGATCGAGCTGTTCCATTTCTTCATCCGTTTCGCCGTATTCATTCCTGAAAGCACCATTTCCCGTATCAATCGTCATTTTAAACATAATCAATAATCTCCTTCTGCAATGGCTTCGTCATAGTCAATATAATAAATGTCTTTGATTTTGTATGTAGGATTTGGGCTAGTTTCTCTGGCGCTCTTGATATGCGAAATCAGGCCCTTTTCTCCCCATACTTTGCAGGCATGGATGCATGCTTCTTTACTGTAATCTTTGAACTTTTTTAGTTTTGGGAGTCTGTTTTCTTCCTCGATGCGGTACCATCCCGTATTTTCTCCTTTCTTTTGATCTGCATAGTCCACTTCAATTTTGAGCATCGGGAATTTTTTCTTCAGCTTCTGCATTAAGATGCACGGCGTGCGTTCGGCGCTCCAAAAGGTAAATCTGTACTGCCCGTTTGCTACGTCTTTTTCTTTTAATGCTGTGCTTCCCTGGCAACCCCATCCGGTCCCCCAGTTCTGTTTTGCCCATGTCATCCAGTCGCCATACCCATACTTTTGTTTGTTATGCCACCATGTTTTACACATTT
>OLOW01000364.1_pt1 | contig 29863 bp, 25 predicted proteins | sample 1672801 | NCBI WGS metagenome assembly OLOW01 (sample SAMEA3136725, study PRJEB25190) | human gut metagenome | biome: human gut; feature: human-associated habitat; material: faeces | place: Austria | collected 2013 | reverse complement strand
ATTCGCTCGAAGAGGCCAAGCAGCTGCAGGCCGAGCACGGCGGCTTCATCAAGACAATGTGGTGCGGCGAGCTGGAATGCGAGCTCAAGATGAAGGAAGAGGGCGGGATGTCCTCCCGCTGCATGCCGCTCAAACAGGAGCATCTCGGCGACACCTGCCCGATCTGCGGCAAGCCCGCCAGGAAGATGATCTACTGGGGCATCGCATACTGATCGAATATGAAAAGAGGGCTGTCCCGAACACATCGGGACAGCCCATTTTGTTATCCTGCCATCCGCACGAGGATCGAGGCGATCTGCGCGCGGGTGAGCCTGCTCTGCGGCAGGAAGCGGCCCCGCGAGTCGCCCTGCACAAGGCCGAGTCCCACGCAGACCGATACGCCGTCGACGGCCCAGCCGGAGATTTTCGCAGCGTCCGCGAAGTCCAGACTTCCCTGCGTCGTGACGCCGGAGCGTGCATAGTACCGCGCCAGCATGACGGCCATCTGCTCCCGTGTGAGGGTCTTTTCGGGCCGGAAGGTCCCGTCGTCGTAGCCCGCGACGATGCCGCTGTCCGCCGCCCAGGCGAGATACGGCGCGTCCTCCGCCGTCAGGTCAACGTCCGAAAAGCGCGCCGCACCCTCCAGCGGATAGAGCGTGTGGATGCCCGCGAAGCGGGCAAGATCGGCGGCAAACTCCGCCCGCGTAACAAATGCGTTGGGCTTCCATTCGCCCGTGTCCGTCAGCGTCATCCAGCCGTAGTCCAGACAGGTCTTCATGGCGGCGTAGCCCCAGTGCGTCTCGATACGGCTCTCGTCAAACGCCTGCTCGCCGACCGCATCGGCGGGCAGATTGATCCCGTTGTTTTTTGCCGAATAATAGACTGTCGCCGCCTCGGGCGTTACGCCGCGCCGCAGCAGCAAGTCCCGCACCGTGACGAACTCATAGCCCTCGGCCAGCAGATCGTCGATCGCGGCCAGCGCACCGTCCACGCTGGTCTTGTAAATGTCATGGACCAGAATGATCGCGCCGTCAAAGACACCGGCTTCGATATTGCTGCGCACCGTCTCTGCATTGCGGTACTTCCAGTCTTCCGGGTCGACCGACCAGTAGATCAGCGGCGCGGTCACGACGGATTTGACCGTTTTGTTCGCGTTGCCGTAGGGGGCGCGGATATACGCGTTTTCGTCGCCTCCGGCGGCGGTGATGAGCGCCTGCACGGCGCTGATCTCATATGCGACCGTCTGCGCGGAGCAGGTGTTAAGGTTTTTATGATTGTATGTATGGTTCGCAAGCTGGTGGCCCTCGTTTACGATGCGCTTCAGCGTCTCCGGCCAGCCGGAGGCGTTGACGCCGTTGACAAAAAACGTCGCGTGAACGCCGCGCTCGGCAAGGCCGTCCAGAAGCGCGCCGGTATATTTGCCGGGCCCGTCGTCAAACGTGATGGCCAGCAGCTTCGCGCCGCAGTCCCGCGTCCCGTCCGCCCGCGCGGGCAGACACAGTGCCGCCAGCAGACACAGCGCCAGAGCAGCGGATAAAATTCGTGTTATGTTTTTCATAAGGTGCTCCTTTCTCTGCCATCATACCAGATTCGGCAGATTTTGCAAGCGCTCAACGCATTCCCGCGCTGGACAGTTTAGCGCTTTGCAGTAAACAGCCCCCGGCGGCGCCGGGGGCTGCTGGTCGTTTATTCGGCTTTTTTATAGACCCATGCGTTCGGCAGGGGACGGCCGCCGGTGTAGCGCAGAGGGGAGGACGACGACTGCGTGACATACTCGCCGTCGAACCACAGCATGGCGCTCGAACCGCCGTCGAGGTTGATGGCCTGCATGCACTTGTGCTGCAGCAGGATCTCGGAGCAGTTGTTGACGCTCGTGCCGAGAATGCCCTCGAGCGGATACCGGCCCTCGATGACGAGCATCAGGATCTCGTATTTCTCGCTCTGGCCGATGCACGCGCGCGGCTGCTCGCCGGTCCAGTAATCGTCCATGATCTTCTTGCCGTCGACGATCAGCGCGGGGGTGAACTCTGCCGCGTCGGTGCAGTCCTCACTGACGGGGGACAGCGCGTCCTTGATGTAGAACAGATCGTCCTCATGCAGCTCGATGCGCTTGTAGGCGTAGGCGGAGAAGTGGTCGCCGTAGGCCTTACCGTTGGACATCGTATAGCCTGCGAGCAGACCGCCGTTGCCCGCGCCGTTCGGGTCGAGGAAGCCGTTGGCGTTCATCGCCAGCACGCCGTTGTGCGCTTCGGCGATCGTGCCGGAGAGCTGACCGGCGGTGCCGAGCGTCGTGGCCATCTCGATAGACAGCCGCGACGGGTTCTTGCCCACAGCCAGTACGCCGCGGTAGCCCTTGCCGGAGATGCGCAGCAGCAGCACACCGTTATACGCGTCGATGGCCAGCACCTGCTCGCCGAAGGTCGACTGGATGGACGTGCCCTCGTCGTCGAACCCGGCTTCGTTGATGTAAATATGCTCCCAGCCGTTGGCAAGCGTGTCAGGGTGCTCGGCAAGATAGGTCTCCATCGAGGTCCGGTCAAGCTCCCAGAAGACGGAATAGAAATTTTCCTCCGCCTGCTTTTCGAGCTCTTCCTGCGTCAGCTCCTCGGCGTCCGGCTGGTCGGTCTCATGCGTGACGTTGGGGTCGAGGGTGACGATGTTGTCATTAGTCGACGGCGTCTGGTCCGCGGGCGCCGGATCGGTCCGGCCCCAGGTCGATTCCTTGCCGACGGTCCCGGCCTTGACCAGGCCGTATTCGTACCGGACCTCGTCGATCACGTCCTTGGGGATGAAATACGTCGCCAGCCACTGGTGCCGCATGGTATCCATGGCGGTGTTGATGTAGATCGTGCGCCATTTCTTGACGAACGAGTTGTTGGTGTAGATACAGAAGAAGTACAGCCCTTCCAGACAGAGGATGACGAGCAGCCAGATGGCCAGCGTCTTCAGAGGCTTTTTGACCTTCTGCTTTTTCTGCCGGCCGGAGCGCTTGGCGACCCGCGCGCCGCCGGACGAGCTGAATAATTTGACCTGTGACATCGAATCTCTCCAGTTATCGTGTTATCATGAAATTCACATACGGATGCATTCTATCACAGATCGCGGCAGGAATCAAACCATTTGAAGAAAAGTTAAGAAATATTTACATTTTCCCGCGGAATTGATATTTATTTCGCGCCGGTCTGCGTGCTGCGGCTGACGGTGCCGGGCTCGGCCTCCAGATTTTCACCGTATTCGACCGTCCCGATGCGGCAGCCATGCCCGATGCGGACGTATTTGCCGCGGACGATATCGGCTTCGACATTCTCCAGCTCGATATCGTCGCCCTCGATCGAGCCGATGCGCGCGCGGCCAGGGCTCGTGCGGAAGATGCCGAGGAACGTCATCGTGCCCTTCTGCAGCACGCGGATGGTTCCGCCGCCGATGGCGTGGATGCGCACCGCGGGGTTCGTTGAAATCTCGACCGTCTCCGCGTTCAGCAGTCCGCCGATCTGTACCGCGCCGCTCAAAGCTGCCGTCTCCGCCTCGATATCCCCGCTGACCCGGCACGAGCCGGAGGCGCGGAACGCACGGCAGTGGACGCTGCCCGCTTCCAGAGAGCCGGACGCGCTGAGCTCGTCTGCCGTAAGCACCCGCTCCGTCCGCAGGGAACCGGAGACGGACGCAAGCCCCTCTACCTGCACCGACTGCGCGGAAAAGTCGCCCGAGGCCGACAGGCTGCCGCAGCGGACGCTCCCGGCTATCTTGCCCGCGCCGCTCGTGTGCAGTTCGCCCGCGCAGTCCACGTCGCCCTGCACCTTCGCCGCGCCGGAGCAGTGCAGCTCCTCGCATTTGAGGCTGCCGTTGACTTTGCCCGCGCCGCTGATCGAGACGCTGCCGTATTCGCCGCCCGGCATGGTGCTCGAGCCGGAAATTTTCATATCGATGTGTTCGTTCATAATGTTTCCTCCTTCAGATGCTCCAGAATATCCGTTCTTTGTGCGCCCTCGGCAAGATACAAATGCAGAAGCTCGTCGAGGGGATAGGTTTTCGTTCCGTATTTTGTTTCCAGTATCAGCGTTCGCTCGGCGGCGGCCGCCTGCTTCTGTCCCTGCAGCTCCGCGGCCAGCGCCTCGAGCGAGACGCGGTCCTTGCTCTGCAGGATCAGCTCGATGCGCGGGCAGATCTGCGCGCGCCGGAAATAGGTCTCCTGCCCGGTCGGTGCGGACCGCCGCAGGAACCACCCCTCCGGGATCAGCCCCATCCGCTTCCAGCGGTACAGCGCCCCGTAGGAGATCCGGTACTGCTCCAGCAGCTCCTTTTTGGAGATCAGCTCCTCTTCCAATCCCGTGCCTCCTTCCATAACAATGTTACAGTCGTATATTAGCATAACATTGTTACGCTGTCAAGGCAAAAATTTTCCCCGGAGCCCGAAGGCTCCGGGGAAACGGGAAATGCGGGGGAGAAGGCGCTTATGCAGCTTCCTTCGTCATGTTCATGAGCACCTTGGCGCCCATGGCGCGGGTCGCGGTACCCTTCGGGCTGAACGCGCCGTTGGAACCGGCCAGATACTTCTCAGCCGTGCAGTAGGTGACAGCCTCGAGCGCCCAGTCGGCGATGGCATCGAGATCGGTGTAGGTGAGCTTTTCGGTGATGCCCTCAGCCGTCTTGCCGCCGATCTTGTCGTAGCCGTAGAGGACCTTGGCCATCTCCTGACGGGTGATGGACTTGGTGGGCTTGAACGTGCCGTCCTCATAGCCGTCGACGACCTTGTTCGCGCTGGCCCACAGAACGGCGTCGGCATACCAGCTGCCGTCCGTGCAGTCGGAGAACTTTTCGCTGACCTTGCCCTCGACCTTGGGAGAGCCCGCCATGCGGTACAGGACCGTCACAAGCATCCCGCGCGTCAGAGCGCCGTTCGGCGTGAAGGTGGTGTCGCTGGTGCCGGTCATGAGGCCATTGCTGAGAACATAGTCTGCAGCTTCATAGAACCAGTCGCTGCCCTTGATGTCGGTATTGACGGAAATTCGGCCCTGCGGCTTGGCGTATTCTTCGCCAATGGTGCCGCCGAGCTTATTCTCGATGTAATCAACGACCATCTGCGCATCCGTGTAGGAGGCGTCGCCGGCCTTGAGGACCTTAGAGTCCTTAAACATCGTGAAGCCGTCGCCGCAGTAGAGGATCGTATAGTCGATACCGCCAAGCGTATAGGTCTTGTTCAGATCGAGCGGCTCATATTCATTGGTCTTTTTGTTCAGGACCTGAACGTTGGTTACGCGGTATTTACCGGCGACCTTGGAGAATTCGCCCTTGTCCGTCAATTCAATGGAGGACGGGACACCCGCCATGATCGTGTACTTCAGACCGGAAACGCTCAGGAAGCCGCCGGACTCCTCCGGGTAGTTGATCGCACCCATTTCCAGCATGTCGAGGACAGTCTGGCCGGTGACTTCCATTTTGCAAGGCAGATTGCCCCACGGGAAAACGCTGAGAATGTTATCGAGGGTGATATCGCCGGCTTTGATCGGCTTGCGGATGCCGCCGCCGTTCATGATGCCGATATCCGCGTCCATCATCACGCGGAACGCATCGGCGCACAGATCGCCGAGAGCGGTCTCGTGGTTACGGACGAGGCGATTCCCGTTTTCGTCCTTGTCAGGCAGCGCAATGCTGCTCTTGGCGACGACCTTGGACACGTATTCCTTGAACGTGTCGGTCAGCTTGGTGATGTAAGCGGTGATGCCTGCGTCCTTTTCGGTGAATTCCTTCGGGGAAATCAGTTCGGCAGTGATCGTGCCGTCGGTCTTGATCGTCAGTTTGCCGAGATTTTCGAATTTAGTGCCCGGCTCCGTCAGAACGATCTGCTTGCCGTCCTTATTGGCAACCTTCTGAACACCGGCAATATGATCGTGGCCGTCCAGCACGGCGTCGATACCGGTGGTGTTGGCGATGACAGCCTTCGAGGTCCAGCGGTCGGTGATACCTTCGTTGCCAAGGTGACCCATTGCGATGACGTAGTCAGCGCCCGCAGCTCTTACCTCGTCAACAGTCTTCTGGACAGTCTCATAAAGCGCTGTGCCAGTCTCGTCTTCACTGAAGGAATAGATGTAGTTTCCAGATTCATCCTGGAAGTAAGCCGGGGTGGACTTGGTGAAGGACTCCGGCGTAACGATGCCGATGAATGCGACCTTCTTATCGCCGTAGGTCACGATCTCATACGGCTTGTAATTCAGATCCGACGTGCCTTTGCCGATGTACTTGAAGTTGCACGCCAGATACTGATACTTCGCCTGCTTGGTCAGCTTGGCCAGCTGCGGGAGCTTGTAGTCAAATTCATGGTTGCCGAAGGTGGCAAAATCATAGCCGACCTCATTCATGATATCGACCAGATAGGCGCCTGCGGACAGTGTGCCGATAGACTCGCCCTGAATAGCGTCGCCGCAATCAACGAGTGCGACATAGTTGTGTGTTTTCTTCATCTCGGCCTTGTATGCCGCGACACCGGCATAACCAAGATTGTCGTTGACGCCGCAGTGTGCGTCGTCAGTATGTAGGATCACAATGTCGTTGGATTTCTCATCTGCTGCGAATACCGTGGTCATCAGACCCAGTACCATGCATACTGCCAGCAGAAGCGCGATCAGTTTCTTCATAGTATCCTCCCTTAATTTTTGCCCCGCGTCAAACGCCCGGAGCAGTATATCTGCATTATACTACAAAAGTCAAGCCTCCGCCATTGGCAGATGTTTGCAATCCACCCGCCCATTTTCGTCACCCTGCACAAAATATGCACCCCATCCACACCCACGCTCCAACACCATGCCATTTTTCGGCAAAATATCCGCTCAGAGGGAAGGCCACTGCCCTGCGGCTCCGTTCAGGACCTTTTGCGGGAAGAGAGCTGTCCGGGCGACCGCGCCCAGGCAGGTTCGTTTGACCCGAGTGAGCAGAAAAGAACGGAAGCCGGACAGAAAAAGAAAACGGCCGGCTCATTTTTTTGTGTAGAAAAAACCATAGTGAACAAATCGAACACAGGCAAACTGGACATAGCGACAGAAACAACAGAAAACGTTTCCTATGTGCTGACAATGCGAAATTCATGAATAAAATAGATAAAAAAAGCAGGTTCAACGCATAAAAGTCAATAGAAAACGAAATTTTCATGGAATTACAGGGAAATATATGCAGCGTTTCCTGCTTATAAGAAAAAGGACCGCTGTTTGGCAGAAAACGTTTTCACGACCCTGAAAACAGGAGGAGTGCGGAATGGCAGTATCGATCCGGGACGTCGCCAACCACGCGGGCGTTTCCATTGCGACAGTATCACGCGTTTTGAACAACACGGATTATCCCGTCTCGGACGCGGTGCGCCATCAGGTGCTCAAAAGTGCGCAGGAACTGGAGTATGTCCCGGACCATTCGGCCCGCAATCTCCGCAAGCGGGAGGGAAACGGTCTGGCACTGATCGTCCGGAATATCGGTGATCCGTATTATCTGCCGATCGTGCGCGGCGTGACGGAGACGGCGCTCAAATATGACAGCCTTGCCATGGTCTTCAACCCCATGCAGGATACCCTGCTGGAAAAACGCTTTTATCAGCGGCTGCAGGAATGGCAGCTGAGCGGCGTGCTCATCGGCGGCGGCGGTTACCGGACCAGCGAGCACGATTCGGTCCGCCGCATGATCTGCGCGCTGCAGAGCATGGGCCTGAAGACCATCGCGCTGGCTCCGCAGGATATGAAGATGCCCATGGTCGCGATCGACAATTTCAACGCCGGCCGTGAGATCACATATTATCTGATCCGCCATAATCATCGCCGGATCGCATTTATCGGCGGCTATGTGAACCACATCTCGGATGAAGAGCGGCTCATGGGCTACCGTGTCGTGCTGGAGAGCATGGGCATCCCCTATGATCCTAAATATGTTGCAAGAAAAGAATTTTCCTGGCAGGGTGGCTATGACTGCTGCATGCAGCTTTTAAAGAGCGGCGCCAAGTTTACCGCGATCTGCTGTTCCAACGATCACCTCGCCTATGGCGCGCTGCGCTGTCTCAACGATATGGGGCTGCGTGTGCCGCAGGATATGTCTCTGACCGGCATGGGAAATTTCCCCGTCGGACACGGATATGGGATCGGTGCGCAGAGCGACGAGACGAAATTGGAATTGACAACGGTCGGGTTCCCACTGTATGAGCTCGGCCGCCGCGCGGTGGAGCTCCTGCTGGGGCAGGAGGAGCTGCCGCAGACCCGGATCCTGCTCCCGGTCGAGGTGATCGAGCGAAACTCGGTCGCAAAAATCTGAGGTTCTGCCTGCGCTGATGTCTGGCCAGATTGGCGTTTGGTAAAATCATAAAATCAAAAGGAGAGACAAGAACATGAAAAAGATGATTGCACTTCTGCTTACGATCTCGCTTCTGCTGGTCGTATTTGCCGGATGCAGCGCACAGAAACAGGAAACAAGTGAACCCGCAGCAACAGGATCCACCCCCGCAGCAACGGAAGAACAGACCCCCGCGGAAGAGCAGGCAGAAGCCCCGGCTGAAACGGAAGAAGCGGCTGCCGCATCTCCGGAAGACGTGGATTGGCCCAAGCTGATGTCCCTCGGCACAGCGGCGACCGGCGGCGCTTACTATAACGTCGGCGTTGCCATCGGCAAGATGCTCGAAAGCCACCTGCCGACCTCCGTTACGGTTGAGATCACGGCCGGCGCTCTGGAAAACCCTGTCCTGATCGACAGCGGCGATCTTGAGATCGGCTTCACCAACGAGCATATCGCCTACGCGGCTGTGAACGGCACCGCGCAGTTTGAAGGCCAGCCCATCGCGCTGAACTGTCTGGCCGCGGGCCTGCAGCCCGGCGTCGTCCACTTTGCGGTCCTCAACGGCTCCGGCATCGAGACGCTCTCCGATCTGAAGGGCAAGACGATCGCCGTCGGTGCGCAGGGCAACGGCTCCCTGTCCACCATTACCACGATTTTTGATTATTTCGGCATTTCCTGGGACGACTTTACCCCGAGCTACATGAGCTACTCCGACGGATGTCAGGCTCTGGTGGACGGCACGGTCGACTGCGCGATCGTCCCGGCCGGCGTTCCCAACTCCTCCATCCAGACGCTTGCCGCTGCCGGCAAGGACTATAAGCTCCTGAGCTGGTCCGACGAGGAGCGCGATGGCTTCCTAGCTGAGAACCCCTTCTATGCCTCCGTTGACCTGCAGCCGGGCACCTATGAGGGCCAGGATGAGGTCGTCAACACGATCGCAACAGCCAACATCATCATTGTCAGCCCGAACATGGACGAGAATGAATCCTACTGGCTCTGCCGCACGCTGTGGGAGAACATCGAAGAGGTCTACGCTGCCATACCGGCGCTGAGAGATTCCCTCACGCTTGAAAACGCAACGAAAACGACGATCGATATCGCTCCCGGCGCTCTGCGCTACTATCAGGAGGTCGGCGCGATCGGCTGATCGCACGACGGAACAAAACCTGAAGCCGGCCGGGCCTGACAGGTCCGGCCGGATATAAAAGAAAGAGAGAAAGGAGTGCTTTATGGCAGAAAACGTTTACCGGAAGAAAACAAAGATATTCTCCGGCATCGTCATGGTCGTATCTGTCGCCTTATGTCTGTTCCAGATGTATGCGGGAGGGATCTCCAACATTTCGTCCATGACGCTTCGTACCATCCACTGGACTGTGATCTCCGCAGTTGCGATCGTGTCCTATCCCGCAGTCAAGGGGAAGGAGACGATGCGCTGGTACGACTATATCCTTCTGGCGGCCTCGCTGTTTGCAACGATCTACGTTGCGGTCGTCTGGCCGACCAGAACCATCCAGGTCTCCACCAATGACCCGCTGTTCAGCACGCTGGACAAGGTCGCGTTCCTCGTGATGACGCTTGTCATCCTGGAGATCGCCCGCCGGACCACCGGCCTCGCGCTGACCGTTACGGCGGCCATCGCTTTGATCTATCTGATGTTCCTCGGCCCGTATATGCCGGGCATTTTCCGGCACCGCGGGTATTCGCTCAGCCGTGTCGCGCCGTTTTTGCTGTTCTCGAGCGAGGGCGTCTACGGCTCCGCGCTCGGCACGAGTGCGTCGTTTATCATGCTGTTCGTCCTCTTCGGCGACATGCTGGAGGCGGCGGGCGCAGGCAAGTTCTTTATTGACATCGCGTACGGAATTGCCGGCCGCTTCCGCGGCGGCCCGGCCAAGACAGCTGTCGTCAGCAGCGCGCTGATGGGCTGCGTTTCCGGCTCGTCCATTGCAAACGTTGTGACCACCGGCACGTTTACCATCCCGCTGATGGTCTCGTCCGGCTACAAGAAAAACAGCGCCTGCGCGATCGAGGCGGTCGCCTCGACCGGCGGCATGATCATGCCGCCCATGATGGGCGCGGCAGCGTTCATTCTGGCGGAGTACGTCGGCGTCTCCTATGGCGAGGTCTGCTGGGCGGCGATCCTTCCGGCTGTGCTGTACTGCCTCGGCCTGTTCCTCTGCGTCGATAAAGAAGCGGCGGCAAACGGCCTCGTCGGCCAGAAAAAGGAAGACCTTCCGAAGCCGCTGGCCATTCTCAAGCAGAAGGGCTATCTGCTTCTGCCGCTGGTGATCCTGATCTACTGCCTGGTACGCAGCTTCTCCCCGCAGAAGACCGTGTTCTGCCGGAAGACGAGGTCTGCAAGGACTACACCAAGGCCGGCATGGCCGCGGTCGTTTTCAAGACCTGGTACACGCCGTCCGCCTCGCGCAATATGCTCATCAACCGCATGATGGAAGACTGGGCCAGCCAGCAGGCCGAGCCGGTGAAGCCGGTCAAGGTCTTCGGCGGCATTACGCTCAACAAGACGGTCGGCGGTCTGAATCCGGCCGCGGTCGAAAAATGCCTCGGCTTCCCCGGCATGAAGTATGTCTGGCTGCCGATGGTCGACTCCTATCATCATCAGCGCGTCGTCTATGACAACTGGGCGCCGGACGCCGGGATCCAGCTGCTCGACGGTAAGCGCAAGGTCAAGGGCGAGCTGAAAGAGATCATGCGCATCTGCGCGGACAACGACCTCGTCTTCGCCTCCGGCCACTATCCGTATGAAGACAGCATCATCGTCATGGAAGAGGCCAAGAAGCTCGGCGTCAAGCACTGCGAGCTCATCCATCCGACCCATATCCACTCCAAGCACACCATCAAGCAGATGAAGGAATACTGCGACATGGATGTCATGATCATGCTGAACGCGCTTGGCATGGAGTGCTTCCCGATCCATGAGACCGGTCCGATCTATGCTGCGCAGATGATCGAAGAGCTCGGCACCGATCACCTCGTGTTCGGCACGGACTACGGTCAGATCCACAACCCGCGTCATGTTGTCGGCGTGCGCTGGACCATCCAGCTCCTGCTGGCCTACGGCGTCAGCAAGGCGGCCATCCGCAAGATCTTTGCCATCAACACCGCAAAGCATCTGGATATCGAGCCGACGGTTTCTCTGGACGATCTGAAATAAGTTCCGGAACAGGAGGGCAAGCGTTTGAAATTTACTGTATTGGGCATGGGCAAGACCGGCCACACCGTCTGCGCATATTTGCTGCAGCAGGGACAGACCGTGACCGCATGGGACCGCGATGCGCAGAAGCTTGCCGTTCTGGAGCAGAGCGGGATCCGGGTCAGCGGCGCGCTGGAGGGGCATTTCCCGATCCACACGGAGAGCAGCCTTGCCGATGCGGTCGCGGACAGCAAATATATCCTTGTCATGACGACGGCCGACGGCCACAAGCCCGTCGCCGAACGCCTGCGGAGACTTCTGCAGCCCGGCCAGCGGATCATCGTCTTCAACTGCAACTGGGGCGCGTACGAGTTTGACCAGGTCCTGCACGACGAGCTGTGCGAGAAGCAGATCCTTGTGGGTGAGACCGGCGGCATGCTGCTGCTTTCCAACCTGAGCCGGACAGGGGAGTGCTTCCTGCGCTCTATCAAAAAGAAAATGTCGCTCGCAGCGATCCTGGCGGCGGAAAGCGAACGGCTTGCGGCGGAGCTGCGCCCGGTGTTTCCGCAGTTCCAGCCTGCGGCGTCGGTCTTTGAGACCTCGCTGAACGCGACGAACCCCATCCTGCATGCGCCGCTGGATCTGTTTTCCCTGGCGCGGATCGACAAAGGGGAGTCCTATTATCTCTACGCGGACGGCGCGACGCCGGTCAGCGTCGGGTATATCGAAAAGATCGACGCTGAGCGCATGGCCGTCATCCGCGCGATGGGGATCCATGGGCAGAGCTGCCTGGAGATCGTCAACGACGCCTGGTCTGCAAGCTATACCGATTTACTTGAGGGGTTATTGGACGTAAAAGCTTACAAGACCAGCATGGGGCCTCCTTCCACGCATTATCGCCACTTCACCGAGGACCTGCCGTACGGGATCTGCCCGATCCAGAAGCTCGGCCGCCGCTATGGCGTGCCGACGCCCTATACGGATGCGATCCTGACGATCTACGCACTCGCGCTCGACCTGGACATTGCGGCCAGCGCACCGGATTTTTCCACGCTCGACCCGGCGGCGCTGCTGTGACCGGAACACCGGCCGGATCCAGAGCGGCCGGTGCAGCAAAACCGTTTTCCCGGCTGGCAGCCACGCGCTGCCAGCCGCTTTTTTGCTCTGGTCCAGCCGCGTTTGCCGCTGCCCGGACGGCGCAGAAATAAACGGAGCCGGCGTTTGACAAACCCGCTCGTCCGCGCTACAATAGCGCAGAAAAGCTGCAGATCAGGGGGCGCATCTATGAACATCTACATCATCCGGCACGCGGAGCCGGACTACGAGCATGACTCGCTGACCGAAAAGGGCTGGCGTGAGGCGGAGCTTTTAAGTCATCGTCTGTCTAAGATCCGGAACGCATTTTATTACACGTCTCCGCTCGGAAGGGCCAGAGACACCGCGTCCCTGACGCTCAGGGCCGTCGGTCAGGAGGCGGAGGTCCTGCCGTGGCTGCGCGAATTCGACACGGGCTATACGGTCCCGCCGGTCTATAATCCCAAGGGCTTCGGCTGGGACTTTCCACCGAAGACCTGGACGCATGAGCCGCTGTATTACGACCCCGAGCGCTGGCTGCAGGCTCCGGCCTACCGGGATTCCGGCGTCGCGCCGGTCTACCGCGCCGTGACGGACGGCCTTGACGCGCTGCTGGCGAAGCACGGCTACGAGCGCGGCGACCATCTCTACCGCGCCGTCCGGCCGAACACGGAAAACCTGCTGCTCTTCTGCCACTTCGGCGTCGAGTGCGTGCTGCTCTCACGCCTGTTCGACTGCTCGCCCGTCACGCTCTGGCACCATACGGTGGCCCTGCCGAGCAGCGTCACCGTCGTCACCACAGAGGAACGCGAGAAAGGCGTGGCTATCTTCCGCATGTCCCGCTTCGCCGACCTCTCGCACCTCGACGCAGCCGGCGAAGCCCCGTCGTTCTTCGCCCGCTTCTGCGAGCAGCACGGAGACGGAACGCGGGAAAACTGAGCGGCATTCCGAAAACCGCATATCCACGCTCATAAAAACGAAGGCCCTGCGCACAGCGCAGGGCCTTTTGCAAGTTCAGCTTTTTTCAGATCACGCAAAGATCGCAGTGGGTGATGGGGGGCTGGGGGCGGTCGGGGTGGAAGAAGTCCAGGAGAAGGTCGGACATTTCCGTGCCGATCTCCCGCAGGACCGGGCAGCCGGTGTAGCAGTCGTACCCGCCGGTCCCGCTGGCGCGGTAGCTGCTGAGGCAGGCGGTAAACACGTCGTCGTCCACGACGGGTCGGCCGCCCACGCAGAGCTCCGTGACGCGCTGGCCGACCGGCCGGGAGCAGTCAAAGACGTAATGCACGCCGGCATAATAGTCGTAATTGTAATGCTCGACCTTCGGCTTCAAAAATGCGTCCGAAATGCGGAGCGTCCCGTCTTCGTTCCGGGTGAAATACTCCGCGCTGCGCTCCATCGCCCGGCGCAGGACCGCGCCGGTGATCTGCAGCACCGTCAGCGTATTCGTGTAGGGATAGGCGTTCAGGATATCCCTGCGCCGCACGGTCTGCGGCAGACCCGCCGCGTCGTTGGCAAGGCTCGTGACGGAGATCTGCGCGCCGCTCGCGGCCAGCTGCACGGTGTTGAACAGGTCCGCGAGCGCGGTCCCGTTCGCGGCCATGCGCAGCGGCGTATCCAGTGTCAGCGGCGCGTCCAGATGCCCGACGATCTGGTCGAGCCAGTCCTGCGCGCCGCGCTCCATGCCGGAGAATTCCGCGAGCCATTCCGCGCGGCATGGGCCGCCCGCGCGGATCGTCCGGCTGGAAAACCGCGTGCCGCTGTCCGATACGACAGCCTCCACGCGCAGAAATTCCTGCCCCTTGTCCGACGGCTGCACGACGAAGGTATTGCGGACCATCTGGCCGGGCACGGACATGTGCTGGTGGCCGGTCAGGAGAATGTCAAAGTCCAGCTCCTGGCAGATGCGGTAGGCGACGTTTTCATGCGTCGCGGACAGCGTCCGCCCGCTGGCAAGATCGCGCTCGAATCCGCCGTGATAGACGCAGACGGTCAGATCGACCTTGCCCTTCAGCGACAGCAGCGCGGCGGCTGCCGCCGGGATCGGATCCTTGATCCGGATCCCGGACAGATGCTCCGGGCGCTCCCAGATATTCACGTAGTCGGTGACGATGCCGACGATGCCGATGCGCAGCCCGTTTTCCAGCACGTGCACGCGCGCGGGGAAGCGGACGACGCCGCCGGCCCAGCGGACATTTTCGCAGACGCAGCGGGCCCGGAGCGCATCGAGATAGCTGTCCAGATACGGCATGCCGTAGTTGAAGTCATGGTTGCCGAGCGTCACATAGTCGTATCCGCAGCGGTTCATGATCTGGGCAAACTGCGCCGCACTGCCGACCGTATCGTGGCAGAAGGCCCCGAGCGGCGAGCCCTGCAGAAGATCGCCGCCGTCGATGACGAGCGTGTTGCCGTCCTTTTGGAACTGGCTGGCGCACTTGAACAGACCGAGGTCCTTTTCTTCCTGGCTGCGGTAATCCGTGGGGTAGATATAGCTGTGCAGATCGGAGGTAAAGTAGATCGTCAGATTTCGTTCCTGCATAGTCTTACCCCCGAGCAAGCTTGACGCGGATCCTCGCCGAGATCCACTCGATGATGAGCACCAGCACGATGAGCCCCAGCAAAATCGCGCCGACCTCGTTCCACCGGTAGGCGCTCATGGCGAAGATCAGCGGCGCGCCGATGCCGCCCGCGCCGACAAGACCGAGGACGGTCGCGTCGCGCAGGTTCATGTCAAAGCGGTAGATGATGGTGGACGTGAAATCCGCGGTCAGCTGCGGCAGAATACCATAGCGGATCTTCTGGAAGGTCGTGCAGCCCGCGGCGTCCAGCGATTCGAGGATCCGCTTGTCCAGATCCTCGATGCTCTCGATGAACATCTTCGACACCATGCCGATCGAGCACAGCGACATCGTGAGCAGACCCGCAAACGGCCCCGGCCCGGTCACGCGGATGAACATCAGGCCGTAGACAAAGGCCGGAATGGTGCGGATCGCCGCGATGAGCACGCGCCCGACGAGCGCCACGCCCTTCGGCACCAGATTGCTGGCCGACAAAAACGACAGCGGCAGCGAGATGACCGCACCGACGATCGTCCCGAGGAACGCGATGCAGAACGTCTCCAGCAGCAGATACGGCACGCCGTCCGTGCCGAGCGTGAACAGAAGCTTCGCCGACGGATGGAAGATGCCGGAGAGGATGTTCCCCGCGACCTCCAGCCCATTGCCGGTGGGGTTGCTGACCCGGACGGCCGAGCCGGACCAGGCCAGCAGGCACGCGACGCCAAAGGCCGCCAGCAGCTTCCAGATCCAGGTCTTCGGCGCGGAGGCGCAGGCTTTGAGAATTTTTTCGTTCATGGCCGTCTCCTCCTTATGTCAGGCGCTTGCGCAGTGCGTGGCTGACGCCTTCGATGATCATGACGGTGATAAACAGCACGATCAGGATCATGCCCAGGCTGTCATATTCGCGCCAGCCGATCTTTTCATTCATAATGAGACCCAGGCCGCCCGCGCCGACATAGCCGAGGATCGACGCATAGCGCACGTTGCCCTCCAGGCAGAACAAAGACACGGACAGATACGTCGGCAGCACCTGCGGAAAAACCGCGGTGACGAACGCGCGCAGCCGCGTCGCGCCAAGTGCTTCCAGCGCCTCATACGGCCCCATATCCACGGTCTCGATGATCTCAAACAGCTGCTTGCCGACATAGGCAAACGTAAAGACCGCGATGGCGCAGGTACCGGCCATGGTGCCGAGACCGAAAATATACGTCGCGATCAGCGCGCAGACCAGCGTCGGCAGCGTCCGCACCAGACTCAAAAACAGGCGCACGAGAAACACCACCACGCGGTTCGTCACGATATTGCTGGCCGCCGCGATGGCAAACGGAATGGCCAGCACCGCGCCGATAAACGAGCCGAGGAACGACATTTTGATCGTATCCCACAGCGGCTGCCAGATCTTGCCCAGATACGCGGTGTTGGGCGGGAACATCGCCTTGAGAATGTCGAAGAATTTGCTGCCCTTCTTCACCAGCACAGAGAAGTTGAAGCCCGTGATGCGGACGGAAACGGCCGTCAGCAGCACCAGGATCAGGATCACCAGCGGCGCGCGGCTGCGCTTTTCCTCGACCACGGTCCCGTCGGAAAGCGTATAGCGGCGGGGCCGGAAGATGCGGTCATACAGGCTCATACGGCAGCCTCCGAAACGGCGTCCTCTCCGTAGATCGCATCCAGTACGGCCTGATCGACCTGCTTCGACGGGCCGTCATAGACGATCTTGCCGGCGCGGATGCCGATCACGCGGTCGGCGTATTCCAGCGCCAGCTCCACATGGTGGATGTTCAGCAGGATCGAGATGCCGAGCTCCTGATTGATGTGCACGAAGTCCTCCATGACCTGCTTGGCGGTCACCGGGTCGAGCGCGGCGACCGGCTCGTCCGCGAGAATGATATGCGGGTCCTGCGTCAGCGTGCGCGCCAGCGCGACACGCTGCTGCTGGCCGCCGGAGAGCTGGTCCGCGCGCATATAGGCCTTGTCCAGAATGCCGACCTTGTCCAGCGATTCCAGCGCCTTGATCTTGTCCTCCTTGCGGAACGCGCCCAGCAGCACCCGCCAGAACGGCATGTCCGGCACGCAGGCGGCGAGCACGTTCTTGATCACGCTCGTGCGCGTGACGAGGTTAAACGACTGGAATACCATGCCGATCCCGCGCCGGAACTGCCGCAGGCGCTTGCCGGAAAGGCCCGTGACGTCGGTGCCGTTCACCATCAGCGTGCCGGAGGTGATCTGGTGCATGCGGTTGACGGCGCGCAGCAGCGTGGACTTGCCCGCGCCGGAGCGGCCGATGATGGCGACGAATTCGCCGTCGTCGATGCGCAGACAGACGTCGTCCAGGCCGACCGTGCCGTTGGGATATACTTTGGATACGTGGTCAAATACGATCATAAAGCGTCCTCATTTCTGAAATCAAGCGCGGGGAGGGCCCGCACAGCGGAAGGTATCTGCCGTGCAAGTCCTCCCCGCGTTGGGAAAGTTCGATGGATCAGCCCGCTGCGGTCAGCTCCTGAATGAGCTTCTGCGCGGCGCGCTCGTTGTCATAGTCGGAGGCCTGTGCCTTCTGGTAGCCGTTGTGGCTGTAGATGGCGATGACCTGCTTGCCTTCTTCGGTGTTGCCGATGTTGATGAACGCATCCTGCAGAGCTGCGATCAGATCGGCGTCCATGATCTCAGAGTTCTTGCTGACAGAGATGGTGTCATTGTAGATCGGGGCGGTGACGCCGATGACATTGGTCTCTTCCCAGATGGAGCCTTCGCGGCCGAACTCGGTGTTCCAGCGCTCAGCATAGTCGCGGCGGGCATCGGCGTAGGTCACGAGGACGTCGACCTGGCCGGAAGCGAGGCGGGCGAATGCGCTGGCGTAGGAATCAGACTGCACGGCGCTGCTCAGATCCGAGATGCCCTTGCCGTAGCGGTCCTGCAGCCACAGAGCCGGATAGATGTAGCCGGCAGGGGAGGACGTGCCCATGACGCTCCAGTTGGCGCTGTTGAGATCGTCCCAGGTCAGCTCTTCACCGGCGTTGACCTTGGCGGCCAGCTCCTGGCCCTTGTCGGACGGGCCGGCGATGAACAGTGCGCGGTAGGAGACCGCCTGCTTGTCGGAAGCCTCGGTGGGCTGGCCGTCGTTCCAGTCCTTGGCGTTGTCGGAGTCCTTGCTCAGACCATCGCGGGTCGCGGTCAGGATGACCTCTGCGCCGTCGTCATACAGGACATAGGTACCGCCGGGGATCAGGCCGACGTCGATGGTGCCGGCTTCCAGACCTTCGCCGACCGCCTCATAGGTGGTGCCGACGGTGATCTCAACTTCGCCGACGTCATAGCCTTCCTTGACCAACTCGTCCTTGAGCAGCTGCTTGAGCGGCTCGGTCGCGGTGATGATCTCCTGCGGCTCGCGGGAGGGAACAAAGGCGACCTTCAGCGTTTCGATGGTCTTCGCAGCCGGTTCCGCAGTCTCTTCGGTCTCGGCGGCGGTGGTGTCTGTTTCAGCGGAAGTATCCGCGGGTTCTGCAGTCTCGGCAGCGGTGGTGCTGTCGGCAGTCGTCGTGTCGGTGTTTGCGCTGCAGCCGGCCAGAACGCCGATCAGCATGACGAGCGCAAGCAAAAGTGCAAGACTTTTTTTCATTGATCGTTCCTCCATCATATCTATCGATCTGTTTCATGGTGCTCCGTTGCAGAAAGCGCCGGAGCCGGTTTCCTGCGGCGGAAAAAATCCCTTTCTGCCGCATTTTGATTATAGCACATCCGACGGAGAAAAAATTTTCCGCTTGCGTAAAAAAAGTATTTATTGCGCGTCCGGCGCCGGGGAGAAAAACCGGGCCATCAGCTCCTCGAAGATCAAAATGATATGCCCGAAAAACAGATTCGGCAGACTGCCCGCCAGCGTCTGCTTCGCGCCGTCGACGACGAAGACAAGGTCGGAAAGCTGCGCGAGCGTCGAGTCGCTCCGGCGCGTAAAGGAGATGATCTTCTGTCCGTGCTGCCTGGCGTGGCGCACGTCGTTGAGGACCGGCTCGGTCTCGCCGCTCTGGCTGACGGCGAACATAATTGCGCTCTCGTCCGCGTCCGCGCTCTGATGCGCCTCCTGAAAGATCATGTAGTCGTAAAAATGCACGTTGCTGAAGGCCATAAAGCCGCAGATCGACATGCGCTGGACGATATAGGCCCCGACGATGTTGGAAAAGCCCTCGCCGGTCGTAAAGATCTTCCCGCGCCTGCGCTCGTGCAGCAGCGCGCAGAAGCGGCTGATGAGGTCCGCGGAATAGTTGTCGATCAGGCGCCGGAGCGTCTCCTCCGTCGGCTTTTCGGAGGCGGCGAGCTGGCGGCTGAGATGGTAATAGAGCTCGCTGTAGCCGTCGAAGCCCAGCCGCTTGCACATCTTCACGATGCTCGCCGTGGACAGATAGTTCTCCGCAGCGATCTGCTGGATGCCCACGCGCTTCTCGCCGCGCTCGATGTGCGCCGTGATGCTGGTGATCACCTTGCGCTCATCCTCCGACAGCAGATTCGTCAACAGAAAATAATTGTCGCCCATAAAAACGCCTCCTCCACAGCCCCAACCAGATCCAACTCCCTACATTATAAAATAAGTCGCTCATATGTCAAGAAATCTGTGCGGAGAACCCGCCCCGCCTCAACACGCAGCCCCGCAGACCCGCACTGCACCACCTGCAGACGGGAAACGGAAAGATCCATGCCTCCACTTGCTTTTTATACAGTGCTGCTGGTATGATAACAGAAAAGGCACGCGCCTGAGGGGGCGGGAAAGGGAAGTGCGATGACGGAAAGAGAAAAGCGGGTACAGTGGTTTCAGGAGGCGCGGTTCGGGATGTTCCTGCACTGGGGGCTCTACGCGATCCACGGGCGCGGCGAATGGTACATGAGCGGCGCGCGGATGCCTGCGAAGGAATACGAGCGTTACATGCAGGAATTTACCGCGAAGGCTTATGACCCCAGAGACTGGGCGAGGCGGGCTAAACGCGCCGGGATGCAGTATGTCGTGCTGACGGCGAAGCATCACGACGGCTTCTGCCTGTTCGATTCCAAGCTGACAGACTACAAGAGCACGAATGCGCCCTGCGGCCGCGATCTCGTGCGGGAGTTTGTGGACGCGGTGCGCGCCGAGGGGCTGCGCGTGGGCCTGTATTATTCCCTGATCGACTGGCACCACCCGGACTTCCCGAAATACAACGACCCGAACCACCCGATGCGCGGCAACCCTGCCTATCGGGAGGAACAGATCGACTTTGACCGCTATCTTGCCTACATGCACGGGCAGGTCGAGGAGCTGGTCACAAATTACGGAAAGATCGACATCCTGTGGTTCGATTTTGCCTATGGCGAGCTGCGCGGCGAGGCGTGGAAGGCGACAAAGCTCATGCAGATGGTGCGCAGCCACCAGCCGGACGTCATCGTGGACAACCGGCTCGAGGCCAGCGGCGAGGGCTTCGGAAGCCTCGTCACGGAGCACCCGGCTTATTACAGCGGCGATTTCGTCAGCCCCGAGCAGCTTCTGCCGCCGGAGGGCATCCGCAATGTCTGCGGCGAGCGCGTGCCGTGGGAGCTGTGCGCGACGATGAACAACAACTGGGGCTATGTGCCCTATGACATGAATTACAAGCCCGCGTCCATGCTCATCCGCAAGCTCGTCGAGTGCGTCAGCAAGGGCGGCAATCTGATCCTGAACGTCGGCCCGGACGCGACCGGACGTTTCCCCGCGCAAAGCTGCCGCCTGCTTGACGAGATCGGCGCGTGGATGGCGCTGAACGGCGAGAGCATCTACGGCTGCGGCAGCGCGGAGCTTCCAAAGCCGGACTGGGGCTGGTACACCAGGCGCGCGGGGAAGCTCTACGCGCATGTGCTCGAAGCGCCGCTCGGCCCGCTGCCGCTGACCGGGCTTGTGCCGGCACACATCGGCGCGGTGCGCCGTCTCGCTGACGGCGGCGAGGTGGTGCGCGGCGAGAGCTGGGTCACGAGCGTGTATGAAAATCTCGCCTTTGTCTCGTTCGGGACGGTCCCGCAGTACACCTATCCGCTGCCCGACACGATCGATACCGTGCTGGAGATCGAATATCAATAAAATCAAATCAAGCCCGGCAGCGCCGGAGAAGGGACCTTTGGATGATGGAAACGCAAGTACAGGCAAATGTCGTCTTTACGGACGACGCCTATCTGAAAACAAGATATTTCCCCCGCGCGGACGGCGGCTACACCATCCGCGTCGGCCGGGGCGGCCGGCGGGATATCCTTTCCTGCAAGGAGCTCTACGGCAAGGCGGTCAAGACGGCACTGGAGCTGGAATGCACGGCCTGCGCCTTTGATCCTGGCCCTGCGGCGGAGCTTGGCCAGAACGGCCTTTTTGCGGCGCTCGAGGGCGTATATGGCGGCGCGTATCAGAAAAAATTCGCGCTGAGCGGCCGCTGGGAGCCGGAGCTGGCATGCAGCTTTCCCGGCGCGGACGAAACGCAGCTGAATAAAGCGCGGGAGCTCGCGCGGTCGATCCTGCAGACGCGCAATCTGGTCAACCGGCCGTCAAACCTGCTCCGGCCGGAGGCGCTTGCGCAGCAGCTGCAGGAGATGGCCGCCGGCCTGCCGGGCGAAGCGGAGATCTATGACCGGCCCGCGCTGGAGCAGCTGGGCCTGCGCGCGCTTCTGACCGTCGGCGACAGCAGCGCCCACGCGCCGAGGATGGCCGTCCTGCGCTATACCGGCGCGCCGGAGAACAGCCGGAGACTCGGGCTGGCCGGCAAGGGCGTGACGGTCGACTCCGGCGGCTACAGCCTGAAACCGGCCGCGTCCATGGCCGGGATCAAGGGCGATATGGCGGGCGGCGCCGCGGCCGCCGCCGCGGTGCGCGCGCTGGCGGCGAACGGTGCGGCCGTCAACGTGACGGCGGTCGTCCCGATCTGCGAAAACCGCATTTCAGACGCGAGCATGCTGCCCGGCGACGTCATCACCAGCTTCTCCGGCCAGACGATCGAGATCCTGAACGCCGATGCCGAGGGGCGGCTGATCCTGGCCGATGCCCTCGCGTGGGCCGCGGAGAAGGAGGGCTGCACGCATCTGGTGGACATCGCAACGCTGACCGGCGCGATCTGGTCGATGCTCGGCTTTGTGACGACCGGCGTGATGGCCAGCGACGACGGCTTTTACGACTGCCTTACGCGCGCGGCTGCGCGCTCCGGCGAAAAATTCTGGCGCATGCCGGACGATGCGGAATATGAAAAACTCATTGAGAGCGACTATGCGGATGTCCGCAACACCAGCAAGGACGGCTGCGGCGCGATCACGGCCGGGCTGTTCCTGAAAAAATTCACGGCCAAACGGCCCTGGCTGCATCTGGACATCGCCGGGACGGCCGACAATACCGGCATCGTCTGGCAGCATCAGGTCCCCGGCGCGACCGGGACTGCCGTCAGTACGCTCTATCATCTTTCCCAGGTGCTTTTTGAAACGAAGGAGGAACCGGCATGCATACACCCCTGATCGAAGCTTGTGCAGACTCTTACGCCTCCTGCCGGGCGGCGTGGCTTGGCGGTGCGGACCGGCTGGAGCTGTGCGCGCATCTCGTCATCGGCGGGACGACGCCGTCGACCGCGCTGTTCCGGCAGGTGCAGCGCGATATCCCGGTCAAGACCAACGTCCTGATCCGCCCGCGCTTCGGCGATTTTCTTTACAGCAAGGAAGAACTGGAGCAGATGTGCGAGGAGATCCGGATGTACCGGGACCTCGGTGCGAACGGCGTCGTGATCGGCGCGCTGACGCCCGACGGCGATCTGGATCTGGAAAGCATGCGCCGGATGATGGACTGCGCGGGCGGGCTGGACGTGACGCTCCACCGTGCGTTCGACATGACGCGTGACCCCATCCGGACGATGGAGGATGCCATCCGGCTTGGCTGCAGAACGATCCTCACGTCCGGGCAGCAGAAGGACGCGCTGACCGGCGTGGAGCTTCTGCGCCAGCTTCAGGAAACAGCGGCCGGGCGGATCGATATCATGGCGGGCTGCGGGGTCAAGCGGTGGAATATCCAGGAGATCCACGACCGCGCGGGTATCACCGTCTTCCACACGACCGGGCGCAAAGGCGCGCTCGACAGCGGCATGCGCTACCGCAAGCAGACCGTGGCGATGGGCCTGCCGTCCTTGTCCGAGTACGAGATCTGGCAGACCGACGAGGACGAATTCCGCGCCTGCGCCGAGATCGTCCACAGCTTTGCAGGGGCGGGCGCATGAGACTGTCAGACGCAGAGCTGCAGTGGATGCAGACCCGCCTGGCGCAGCGATACACGGCGGCGGGCCGCGAGGCGCAGGAGACGCTCGAACGGAAGCTCGCCGCGCTCCCGCCGGATCAGGCGCTTCTGACAAGCTGGTGCTACGCGGCCAGCCCGCTCAGCGACTGGGCGAATTATGATTTTTCTCTCTTCAGCGCCTGTGCGGCGCACGCGCTGTTTTTGCGGGAGCAGTCTCCGGAAGTCCGGGCGCTTCCCGAGCAGCTGTTTCTCAATTACGTGCTCCACCCGCGCGTGAACGAGGAGGAGCTCTGCGACTGCCGGGGCGCTTTCTACGCGCAGCTGGAAGAACGCATCCGCGGTCGTTCCGCGCGCGAGGCCATCCTTGCCGTCAACCTCTGGAATGCGGAGCAGGTCTGCTACCGCGCGACCGACGCGCGGACCATCAGCGCGCTGGGCGCGCAGCGCTCCGGCTTCGGGCGCTGCGGCGAGGAATCGGCGTTCGCAGTCAACGCCCTGCGCGCAGTCGGGATCCCGGCGCGGCAGGTGTACACGCCCCGCTGGGCGCACTGCGACGACAACCACGCCTGGGTCGAGGCCTTCTGCGATGGCGCGTGGCACTATCTCGGCGCCTGCGAGCCGGAGCCGGAGCTGGACCGCGGCTGGTTCAGCGGTACGGCCAGTCGCGCGATTCTGGTGCACAGCCGCCTGTTCGGCAGACCCGCGCCGGACGACGCGGTCATCTCCGAAGACGGTGCGGTGACGTTTTTGAACCAGACGGCGCGCTACGCGCCCGTGCGCCCGCTGACCGTGCTCGTGCGCGAGCCGGACGGCAGTCCGGCTGCCGGGGCAGAGGTGACGTTCGGCATCGTCAACGCGTCGCAGATATTTCCCGCGGCAGTGATCCGGACGGACAGCCGCGGCGCGGCGCAGCTTGTCTGCGGCTATGGCGATCTCGCCCTGCAGGCGCGGAAAGGCGCGCTGCGCTGCGAAGCGCTCTGCCCGGCCGCGCAGCAGACGCTCGAGCTGACGCTCGCGCAGCCAGAAGCGCCGTCCGGCTGCTGGGAAGCGTTCACGATCCACGCGCCGAAGGCGCAGCTGCCCGCGCGGAAGCCGCTCGACCCGGCAGAAAAAGCGCGCGCCGCAGAGCAGCTGGCATCAGCGAATGAAAAACGCCGCCTCCGGATGGAAGCGGCGTATGACCCGGCCCGCGTGCAGGCGCTGTGCGCGCAGTTTGGCTATGGCCCGGAGGTCGAAGCCATTTTGCGTGCGGCCTGCGGGAATTTTGATGCGCTGCCAGAGTTTCTGGCGGAGCCCGCGTTTGGCCCGGCGCAGAAGCTTGCGCTTTTGCAGACGCTCTCCGAAAAAGACCTGCGCGACGTTCGCCCCGAGGTGCTGCGCGAAGCACTGGCGCTTGCCGCGGACGATCTGCCGCAGGACGTGCGCGCACTGCGCGAGATCCTCTGCCCGCGCATTGGCACGGAGCCGCTGGCCCGCTGCCGCGCGGCGCTGCTGAACGCGTTTTCGCAGGCGCAGAAACAGGAATTCCGCAGGGAACCGGCGCGGCTCTGGCAGTGGATCCGGGAAAATATCCGGTACGTGCCGGAAGTGGAATACCGGCAGCTGATAACGCTGCCTGCCGGCGCGGTGCGCCTGCGCTGCGCAGATCTGCGCTCGCAGCGGCTGCTGTTCGTCGCGGCCTGCCGCGCGCTTGGCGTGGCGGCGCGGCTGGACCCGCACAGCGGCGCGGCGGAATACGCTTCCGGTGCTGATTTTCTCTCCCCAGAGGATGGGCGGACGGTCAGCGCGGCGCTGCGTCTGGAAAAGCAACCCAGCGAGACGTGGCAGACGGACGCGGATTTTGGCCTGTCCGTACTCGCGCCCGATGGCTGGCAGCCGCTGGAGCTGTCCGGGCTTGCGTGGCAGGGCGACTGCCTGACGGTCCCGCTCTGCCCGGGCGTCTACCGCATTTTAACGAGCAGCCGTCTGCCAAGCGGCGACCTGCGCATGTCGCGCCTCGAGCTTCGACTGGACGCGGGGCAGATGGCCCCTGTCCGCCTGCAGAGGCAGCCCGTCGCGTTTTCCGAGCTGGCCGTGGATTTCACGCTGGCCGATTTTCAGGCCGAAGCGCCTGACGGACGCAGGGCGTCCGCCGCGGAGCTGACGAAGAGCCCGTCGCTGCTTCTCTGGCTGGACGCGGGCAGCGAACCGACGGAGCATCTTCTGAACGAGCTGCTGGCGAGCCGCAGCCGCATCCGCGCCCTGCGGCTGGTGCTGCTCCTGCGCACAAGGCAGATGCTGCAGAACGAAAAGCTGCGCGCCGTGCTCGCCGCCTTCCCGGAGGCGGAGGTCTGGCTGACCGCCGACTCTGCCGAACCTGCAGCGCGAAGCGCCTACGTCGACCCCGACAGCCTTCCGCTCCTGCTCCTCTGCGACCGCCCCCGCCACATTATCCACGCCGCCGCCGGCTACCGCATCGGCAGCATCGATACCGCCCTGTCCTTCTGCCGGGGCTGGCAGACGGAAAGCCCGCATCGGCCCCGCGCCCAATGACGGCAGGCCAAACAGGCCAGGACGAAAAACAAGGAGTGAACCATCCGGACGAGGCTCTTGCCGCTTGGTACGATCAATGGATCGGAAAGGAGCCGGAGCGTTTCTATGCTTATATCAAACGCAGCTCCGACGGCGCATGGATCGGTGATGTAAATTTTCATTATACACCCGAAAAGGATTGGTGGGATATGGGCATCGTGATCTATGCCCCCTTCCGGGGGAAGGGTTACGCCGTTCCCGCGCTGAAGCTGATGCTGGACCACGCGTTCCGTGTCTGCGGGATCTCCAGGATCCATAACGACTTCGAAGTCGCCCGGAACGAGATCGCCGCCTGGCAGACCCATCGCAAAGCAGGCTTTCAGAAATTGGGTGTCAAAAACGGTGTTCTCCACATGATGATCACCAAAGAAGAGTATCTGGACGCAGTGCAAAGCGTACCGATCGACGATCAGATCGCAAGCGCAGCAACGATCTGACCGGGGAAGCCAGCAGCGTGCGCCCCACATTCAAAACAAACCAGCGGCGGAGAGTCATCCTCTCCGCCGCTGGTTGAATATTTATAGAGTGAATTTTACGTTTCCTGCCCGGGAAAGGTACGATTTATCTCTTCTGCTCCTGCGCGGCGATCTGCTTGAGCAGGATGTCTTCCGCGTACCCGCAGGCGCGCTCGACGGAGCCGGGGGTGAAGGGGTTGGACAGGTTCGCGTAGCGCAGCGTCTCGAGATAGCTGCGGCTGCCGCCGGTCTTGCAGAGGTTGAGATAGTCCTGCCAGGCCGCGTCCCGGTCCTCGGCGTACTTCTTCTTGAACTCCATCGCGCCCATCGTCGTGAGCGTGTAGTTGATGTAGTAGAACGGGTAGAGGTAGATGTGCAGCTTGTGATACCAGTAGCCGCCGCGCGCAAAGAACGCGTCGTTCTCATAGCGCCGCCACGGCATGTACCAAGCATATCCTCTCCGCCGCTCTTTGGACATTTCGCCGTGTGGGTCAGGAAAATTCGCCACCTGAAAAACCGAACAAATAAAAGAGAAAACCGGCGAAAATCTTACGATTTTCACCGGTTTCTGGAGCTAGTGGCCGGACTTGAACCGGCGACCTGCTGATTACGAAGAGTAGAAAAGATATAAAAATAACGATTTCTGGACGTTTTCAGCACTTTCTGCTCGGAAATCAATGCTCTTTGCCCCTCTTGTTTCCACTGTTTCCGTCCGCTCCTTTCGCCGTGTGGGTCAGCGTGTGGGTCAAGGGGAAAATAGCCCACTCAAAAACTGCGCCGCAGTAATCAAAGAATAGCGGGGTTAAAGCAAGTGCATTTCAAATTGTGATTCTTCCTGCGGCAGTTCATCTCCAAATGCATGATCATCCAATGTTTTCATACAAAGTGTTTCAACTGTGTCCAAAACAGTATCCCAGGTAATCCCGGCAGCATAGTCGAAATCTGATTGATATTTCATCCATTGTGTACGCATTGTGTCGCTCTGTCGGACTCTGTCAAGGATAGACGCATATGTGTGAAGCAGATCTTCGTGTCCGCGCTTTCGACAGGTTGCAAGTAACGCATGGCACAGTGCATCAGGTGTTACGACGAAATCCTCTCTTTGCAGGATATACACATCATAGAAATCACGCAGCCGTGTATTTGCTTCCCCGCGTGAAAGGATCGTTTCCAGCTTTTCAGCGAGAACTGTCTCAGGTGGATATGCCAACAAGGGGATTGTTCGGTTTTCAAACATCAGCTGGTACGAAAACGATATTTCACAAGGGGTAATGACATCGCCGGTGGAAATATCGATCTTCAAGGGAATCCTCGTTTTGTCCAGATATGCATCAAGCGAGAGCCGCACACCCTGGTACTCCGAATCTTCCATAATTTCTTCTGTTTTCTTGATTACAAAGCTGATTTTGTCGTCAATTTCCACATCGGCGATCTGCCGGACGATCTGCTCGGCGCTTTCGCAATTCAAAGGGTAGTTGCGCAGGGTGGTGTCAATGTCCATCGTCGCACGGCTGTCGATCCCGACCATTGCGGAAATCAACATACCACCCTTTAAAATAAAACAGTTTCTATACTTAGATGCAGAAAGCCGCTCCAAAAATCGCTCCATCGCATAGTTCCGGAGAAACAGCATGGATTTTGCGCTGTCTCCATGCGCACGGTTTCCAACCAGATCTTTCAATTGCTTAGTTGTCTTGATCATTCAGAACAGCACCCCCATTTTCTCACGAAGCTTTTTCTCTACACGAAGCGCTGCTGCGTAACGAATCAGCTTCGCATAATTCTTATCCCTTCGTTTTGTGTACTCTCTGACTGCATAATTGAACGCCGACACATCCATCGTCTCGCTGCGCCGAATCACGTCGCAGATCGTTCGTTCCAGGTCGTAGGCATGAACCAGATGACCACCAAAAGAAGGGATCTCAATTAAACCAAGTGTGTACCACTCCGGTTTCACGTAGTAGACTTTCACGCCTTTCCGCGTCAGGCCGGTGCTGTTGTAACTCGCAGGAACGGTCACTGTCAAGGGAATCGGTTCATATTCGCTGAGATCGTGCAGATAAAGCGCCGCCTCGTGCGAAAAAACAGCGCGTGGAAACTGTGCCTGCAATAAGTACAGTTCGTCCGTCAGCATATCCGCAGACACATAGATGCCGTGTGCGGCTTTTTCTAATTTCGCAGAATTGACGTATTCGTAAAACTGAGATTTTGTAATACCGCGAGCCAACGCATCTGACGTTCGCAGAATTCCGTTCCGCTCATGCAGCAAATCGTCGAGTGTCTCAAAACACATATCTGTCACCAACTTTCATGCTGATATTATAACCATAAATCAGCGTGAAAGTCAAATCGAAGTTAAGCGTCTTTCAAAAAAGCCCATTTTTCAACGAAGGAAACCAAATCACGGCGAACGACCACATTGTGCCATTCCGTACGTTCCGGAACAACCGTACCATTGGCCAACGTATAACCCCTCTCGGAAGTTGCAAGCGGGAAGTTGGCAACAGCAGCGCCACTATCGAAGTAACGTACTTCTGGATCGCGTCCGACGTTACCGATCAATATAACTTTATTCAATGACATAGCTCTATTCTTTTATTAGTCTACAAAGAAACACAAATTCAGTCATTCTGACAAGTTTCCTTCTAATTTCTCCAAATAAATATGTATCAGGCGAGGAACCGCATATTTCTCCACATCGTCCGTCGCCACAGGAAGGTAAGACTTCAGGGCATCGCCCTCCCGCTCTATCTCTATCCGGTAGAAAGCCGTATACAATATCTGATGGGACAGGACATGTTTCACCCCCTGCAAATCAGCCGAAACATTCAGCCGGCCCGCTCCTGCAAACAGCCGACGAAAAGCATCCGTCGTCTGCAACTCTGCAAAATCCATCGCCTTGTCCGTTTCGATAAGCGGAAACTCGTAGAGTCCTTCCCAAATGTCTTTCCCTTTCCGGCGGGACAGCCAGGTTTTTCCTTTATATATAATGTATAAATAATGAAAATACCGGTCACGCGTCCTGGTCTTTTTCTGTTTCACCGGATAGGTCTGCACATCGCCCGCCCCATAAGCAGCGCAGTGCCCTTTCAACGGACAAGCTTCGCAATCCGGATTTTGCGGCACGCATTGCAAGGCGCCCAATTCCATTATAGCCTGGTTGTGTTGCCCGGCATACCGCGGGTCCATCACCAAGCCGGCCAGTTCCGTAAAGGCTTTTTTCCCTCTGGGCGTATCGATCGGAGTATCTACCGCAAACAGGCGCGAAAGCACTCGGAAGACATTCCCGTCCACGACTGGATACGGCTGGTTCCATACAAAGGAAACGATGGCCGCCGCCGTATATTCTCCTATCCCTTTCAAAGAGATCACATCCTCATAGCGTTCAGGAAATATCCCACCGAAACGTTCCATAATATCTTTTGCCGCGGCATGCAGGTTACGGGCGCGACTATAATAACCAAGCCCCTGCCATACTCTTTCTTCTAATAAAGGTGAGATTGAATCTTATTTTCCTGCTTTAATTGGT
>OLOW01000361.1_pt1 | contig 29976 bp, 26 predicted proteins | sample 1672801 | NCBI WGS metagenome assembly OLOW01 (sample SAMEA3136725, study PRJEB25190) | human gut metagenome | biome: human gut; feature: human-associated habitat; material: faeces | place: Austria | collected 2013 | reverse complement strand
GACGGGATTCTGCCATCATCTGCTGTGGCTGAAGAAGACGCATCTTCTTATCCCCCTGCACATGATAAACTTCCTGGGAAGCATCAAATTTGCCGGAACAGATTCTCATAAATGCGATTCTGTCTCGATGTGCTTTATTCATATTTGCCTGAATCTTAAATACAAATGCCGAGAAATCATCTGACATCGGATCAATCTCGCCTTCATCGGATACTCTCGGAAGTGGCGATGTTGTCATCTTGAGGAAATGTTCCAGAAATGTTTCCACACCAAAGTTTGTCAGCGCAGAACCAAAAAAGACAGGTGTCATATTTCCTTTGCTTACCTGTTCCTGATCAAAATCCACACTCGCTCCATCCAGAAGTTCGATTTCTTCCATCAGCTGTTCTCTCTGATCCGGATCCACAATATCATCCAGCCGTGCATCATCAATGTCAATTTCTTCGATCACACCCTCCTTGGTTCCTTTCTGTGTATCAGAGAAAGTCAGAACTTTATGTGTATTACGATCATAAACTCCGCGGAATTTTTTACCGGAACCGATCGGCCAGTTGATCGGACATGTTGCGATTCCGAGTTCTTTTTCTATTTCATCCAGAAGATCAAACGTATCATTTGCATCTCTGTCCATTTTGTTGATAAAAGTAAAAATAGGAATATGACGCATAACGCAGACTTTGAAGAGTTTTCTGGTCTGTGCCTCTACACCCTTGCTTCCATCAATAACCATGACAGCTGAATCAGCAGCCATCAGTGTACGGTAAGTATCTTCAGAGAAATCCTGATGTCCCGGAGTATCCAGGATATTGATACAATAGCCATCATAATGGAACTGCAGTACAGATGAAGTTACAGAAATACCTCTCTCTTTCTCTATTTCCATCCAGTCAGACACTGCATGGCGGGATGTAGCTTTACCCTTAACACTTCCTGCCAGATTAATGGCGCCTCCATACAGCAGGAATTTCTCTGTCAGAGTTGTCTTACCTGCATCCGGGTGGGAGATAATGGCAAAGGTTCTTCTTTTTTCTATTTCTTTCGCATACTTAGACACGTTTTTCCTCCTGTCTATTATCTGTTTTCTCAATTATCCAATTTCTATACAACTTTTTATTCTAGTATATCAAATACCCTGATGTCAAGAAAAAAAGGGAAGAACTGCCCGGCTCAAAAGTCCGGACAGTTACCCTGCAGGATACGGTCTGCAAATAACCATGCAGACGCATTTTAATCATAGATTCCTTCCGTAACAATATCTTCTCCTGAAGTTTCCTGCTCCTTGTATGTATCAGTCTGTTGCTCATCTGTCTTCTCTTCGCCATCACTTTCCGAGGTCGTATCTGTTGCCGCTTCATCATTGCCTTCATTTAATGGCGTGATCACAATATTTTCCGGTGTGATTCCTGTCTTTCTTTTTACAATATCTTCAATCTGTGCACGCTGTGCATCTTCCAGCTCAGCCTCCGGAACAACCACATCTGCAGTCTCACCCGTCAGATTGACAATTGCATTTTCAAATCCTTTCGCCTCCAGAAGCATTTCTGCGGCAGCTTCCTTTTCGGATATTTCAGTCATCTGCACCATCGTATTTACTGCTTCCTGTTTCTGCTCATCTCCAACCTCTGTATTGTTCAGGATCTCCTGCAGATCCGCTTTACTCTGAGAGCGAACCTGTTCTCTTGATAATTTTGCCTGTGCTGCAAAATCCGATGCTCCTGTAAGGACCGCTTCTCCCGGCGTACTGCTTCCATCTGGTACTTCCGCAGTCTCCGCAGCAGTCTCTGCATTTTCATCTGCTACCGCTGTTTCATCACTCAGATCATACTCTACCTGGTCCAGGATACTGCTATTGTCCGTGCTTGCCTCTTTATCACCAATTCCCAAATCTACATCTGCAAAGTTCAAATACCCGGCTACGGCGATCAGAATTGCAAGAGATGTGATGATCACCTGATTTTTTTTGAATATTTTTTTCACGTCTTAACTCCTCATTTCATTTTCATTATTCTAATTTTATTAGCGTCGATCTGAAATAATGCCATAATTGCCTGCTGAATATTCTGGACTGTCACTGCGCTGCCTGCTCCCTGGGCCGCCACCAGCACACCGGTAACTTCATTTTTGCTGCTTATGGAAAAGTTTTCCGTATTTCCCTCATCCCCGGTCATAATGATCTGGGGTAACGAATCACAAAAGGTCCTTTATCGGGCAGTTGTGCGGTGTACATCATCCCCGGTCATAATGATCACTTCCACTTCTCCGACTCCTTCCACATTGGAAAGCAGTTCCTCAAGGCGGCTCTCCAGGCGGGTTTTCTCCGCATTCTGATCCTCTGCTGTTTTACTATTCTTTCGGGTTACCGGAAGTCCTGCCACCAGAAGAAGGATTCCCAGAAGAAGGAAAACTCCCCACTCCTTCCATCCCATCCTCAGAAGCCAGGATCTGATACTGTCCTTTCCTGAGTCCGCAGATTCTTTCGAGCTCATTTTTCACCGCCTCCCTCTGTTTTTCTGTGACTGTTCCATAAAGTGTTATGGTCAGCTGAAGCTCTTTCTCCATATCTACTTCTGTTTTTGCCGAAAAAACCCCTTCTTTCCTGAGGATACCCTGAACCTGATCCTTCAACTCCTGTTCATATGCTCCTTTAAGAAATGTTTCCCTTATTCCTTCTGCTTCTGTCTTCATACGTACCTGTTCTTCTCTCCCATAATTATTGCTGAATCCGGACAGAAGTTCTTCACTTTTTCCCACTACGGCAAATATAGGCGTACAGATCAAAAGCACCAACAGAAGCCCCATAAACAGCCGTATATACTGCTCATAACGCTTATCAGGCAGAATATGCAGAAGTGCTGTAGTAAGTACATGAAAAAAAGCCAGGCTTTTCATCCACTGATAAAGTTCTGTTCTCATCCCAAGCCTCCTCCTGCCATCAGGATCAGAAATGTAAGCATACATAAAATTTCCGCAGTAAACAGGATTCTCATCAGAAGTGCACATCCCTCTGCCATGGTGCCAAAGGCTTCTACCAGCCGTTTGTCTGATACAGGCTGCGCCGCAGCCGCCAGAAAGCGATAGGTCAGTGACAAAAGTCCATATCGGACCAATGGCCCCGCCCCCACCGCCAGGATCACCAGTAAAAGCGCAATGCCCAGACTGTTTCTTACAAGAACAGCTGTGGTAAGGACCAGTTCCGTAACTGCATTTACCGCGCTCCCGATCCCAGGAAGAGCACCTGCAGTTTTTCCCACAGCACTCCGCTTCAGAGAATCCATTACCGGAGCTACAAGCCCACGCACCACCTGCAGTCCTGCTGCCACTCCAAGTAATGTCCGAAGCCCCCAGGAAATCACAGTCTCGATCAGCTCAGCCATTTTTCCCAGCATTTCTTCCCTGGAAAGATGATTCACAAATCTCAGAAGAATATATAAACTCACTCCGGGAAGCAGTACTCGTTCCAGGATCCATTGAAAAAGCCACACCAGAAGCAATACTCCCTGATAAAAAGCAGCTGCACTGGATGCACCTGACGCTGCTGCCACTGCCATAAAATACACCGGTGAAAGTTCCTTCATAAACTCCGTGATCCACGCAAGCATTGAAAGCAGTGATGCACTCAAACCGGAAAAATTGTTCATCAGAAGAGTAAAAACAAGAAGATACACCACATAAAAACTGATTTCTCCCACCTGCCCGTTATCAAAGGCACCGGCAAACCCGGAAAAAACGGCAGCGAACAACAGCAGAAGCAACAACTTCACGATCAGCTCTTTTTCTCTTTCAATACCATAAAAAAGGAGACTGTGCAAAAATTCCCGCACACTCTCCTCCGAAAGCACCTCTTCCCCTGACAACAGTCTGTGAAACGCTTCTGTAACAGAAAATGTTTTTTCTCCAAGCATCTCATCTACCATGGACTGCAGGTCGGTAAGCTCCATCTGATCTGTGATCTGTTGTTCCGCCGAAGAAGCATAAACGATCACACCGCCAAAACAGTTTATAACTACAGCCAGAAACAGGGCTGCACAAATCTCTGACCAATATCTTTTCATGCAAGAAATCCCTGTATGGTATCCAACAGTGCCAGAAGAACCGGCATACTTAAGACCATTACAGATAACCGGCAGAACAGTTCGATCTGTGCACCAGTGGAGGAATATCCTGCATCTCTGCATATACCGGATGAAAATTGTCCGATATAGGTGATCCCGATCATCTTCAGCAAAGTAGTAATATAGCTTCCATCAATCGGAAGACTCTGTTTCAGTCTCTCCAGAGACTGGAACAGATAGCTGATCTTCCCTACCACTAATCCCAGTATCACAAGACCTATTCCCATCGTAACAAGGCTTACATACTCCGGTGCGCGGTCTTTCAGAAGAATCCCCAGAAGAACCCCTGCCGCTCCCAGAACAGAAATCTTCAGAATATCCACGGTTCTTTCCCTCCCCTACAGTACAAAAAGCTGCTGGATATTTTTAAAAAGCTCATAAATGTACGGCACGATCCAGAACAGTACTAAAAGAAGTCCTGAAAAACTCACCAGAAAAGCCTGTTCCTCCCTTCCGCTATGTTTCAGGATCTGAGAAAGAACAGAGACCAGGATCCCTACTGCACCGATCTTAAATATGATACTGACCTCCAAATGATCCCTCCTTTTCTTCTGAAAGCCTGTCCCTCTTACTACTGTCTGATAAACAATACTATACCAGGAGAACCGCAAGCAGCAGGCCTCCAAGAATCCCAATTCCCTGGTACAGTTTTTTCTTTCCGGAAACCTCCGCTTTCCGCTTCAAAATCTCTGCTTCCAGATTATTTTCATACAGGGAAAGCTGTCGCATCTGCATTTCCAGATCCATATAGCCCAGATATTCTCCGAAAGAAAAAAAAGCGTCCTTTTCCCCATGGGTAAGGCAGCTTTTTTTCAGGGCGCTTTCCGCACATTCCCTGCATATCTGTGAAAGTTTTTCTCCTGTTCCCGCTTTCATCCTGTCCGCGGCACTGATGAGAAACTCTCTGTATTTTCCATTCATTCTTCCTGCTGCTCCATAAAAAGCATCCGGCAGTGATGCATTCCCGCAGCGGATCTCGCCTTTCAGGCAGATCACCATCTGAAGCAGTTTTTCCAGTATACGAATCTGCTCCGAAAGTCTCATACTTCCGGAAAATCCCATTCCGGCTCCTGCCGCCACTACCAGAATACATCCTACAATCCGGTACATAGGCATTTCCCATTTTCATCATAGATTCCTTCCACGATTCCTGCACGTTCATGCTTTCCCAGAAAAATATATCTCTGGAAAACCCGTGCTTCCCACAATTTCCGAAAAAACGGCTGGGATAATGTTTCTTCCATGGAAGCTCCATGTGCAGTTGCGATCAGACGACATCCACAATGGATAACTGATTCCACAGCCTTGAAATCTTCTTCTTTTCCAAGTTCATCCACAGCAACCACAACCGGCGACATTGACCGAATCAGCATCTGCATCCCTTCTGCTTTCGGACAGCCGTCCAGGATATCCGTACGCATTCCAAGGTCATTCTGAGGGATCCCCTGATAGCATCCGGCCAGCTCACTGCGCTCATCGACTACTCCTACCGTAACACCAGAAATATTTCCCCATCCATTACTCATCTGCCGGATGATATCCCGAAGAAGCGTGGTCTTCCCACATCTGGGCGGAGAAACGATCAAGGTATGCATGATCTGCTCTCTTGTCTGGATATATGGCAGCACTTCTTCTGCACATCCCTGGATCTCATGTGCCAGACGGACATTGATGCAGGAAATATATTTCATCCCACGGATACGGTTTCCGTCCAGGATCACCTTTCCGGTAACTCCTACACGGTGCCCGCCCTGTACACTCAAAAAACCCTGGCGGATCTCATCTTCATAAGCATACAGGGAATAGCCGCTGACATACTCCAGTGTTTCCTTAAGATCTTCCCGCGTAACCAGATAAGGTTCTGTATCTTTTTGCCGGAGGAAACATTCTCCCCCATCATAAGTGAGGAACAGAGGTCTTCCCACGCGGAGACGTATCTCATATAATTTATCATAATCAAGGTCTGCATCCACCAGAAGCTGGCGGACATTACTGGCAAACAGGTTCTGGATCTGGTTTGCGTCCATGTTTTCACCTCTTACACTTAAATATATTGCGGACATGCCGGATTTAGTACCTGTTGTCTTTTTTGATGCTCTCTCGTTTTTTCTTTATTCCGACAGAAAAAAAAGACTTTCTTCTTCGTCATAGGTCTCCATCTTCGAAAGATTCAGCTTCAGGACCCGATCCACAATATTTACGGAGGACGCACGGTATGCATAGGCACAGGATTCAAACATCACATAAAGGCTGTCACCCTCCACCACGATCTGTTCCAGTCGTTCCGGAAAACGATAAGTTCTGGCAGAATTCTCGTTTACATACAAACGCTTATCGGATTGTTCATAAAACACCAGCCTGGATGGCAGGATTCCAAAAGAATGAGAGATCAAAAGCTTATCATTATAAAAAGCAATTCCCTGAACCTGCTCCGATATGGTGGAATAATCCAACGGAACTGCCATTTCAAAATCCATGCCCAGTTTCTCGTCCATGGTATTGATCAGTTTTCCCTCTTCGTCAACTCCGTATCGTGCAATTACACTTTCGTTATATTTTTCAAAGCAGCCTACATACAGACATCCCTTATAAAAGGTCATAAAAGAATCTCTCACGATCCCATAAAGACTGACTATCTGGAAAGTATCCACCGGCAGATGGCTGTCATCATAATCGTAGGCTTCTATTGTATCCATCTTTATACTCACTGCCTGTGCGATCCCGTTGATATTGGAGGAATACCATAATAACTTATGCTCCGGGTCATAGGCAAGTCCTCCCACATGAGGCTGTCCAGGCAGTATCACTTCTTTAATAAAATTATGTTTTTCCTTATCGATCACATAAATGACCGAATTATGTTTCTGTGTGCTGCAGTAAGCGCTGACCAGCACATAATCCTCTGTAACCGCCAGTCCCTGAGGCGTCATGGACGTACACATGGCAGGAGTGGCACCCTTTTTTGTGAGCAGCGTCCTGGTATTCTTCAGCCCGGGAATGACATATGTTCCATATTCCTTCTCTTTTTCTCTCCCATCAAAGGCAAAATAAGAGAAATCCTCTTTCTGGGAAAGCATCTGTTTCTGTCCCCGCAGTGTATACACTGCAGCACCTCGGTTTGTCACCACAGCTTTTGTGGGCAGCTCAGTTTTTGCACGGTAAACAAATGCATATAAAAAATAACATATGCACAGCACAAAAACAACTGCCAGGATCTTCAGAATGAAAATCCTGAAGCTGCGTTTCATCTCTTTGTTCATTTCATCGTCTCTATTTGCTATCTCAAAATGATGTCTTCGTATTCAAATCGTAATTCCAGGCTGTCTCTGGACCAGATTGCACCACTGTATCCCGGTTCCAGCTCCAGCATTATGTAATTTCCCTTATCCATGGAAATCGTACGCAGATCCCTGGACAGTCCCTCTCCGGTCCATTTGATATATGCCTCTCTCAAAACCCACTGGGCAAAAAAGGCTTTCTCCATATCATCTGCATCCAGGATTTCCCGTATCATATCTGCCGGCACCATTCTTTCAAGGAGCCGTTCGTAATTTACCTTCTTGTGGATCTGCACATCAATGCCCACCTCTTCTCCGGCAAACAGACACATCACATATTTTCCGGAATGTGTGATATTATAATGAATTCTTGGAAGCAGGGTAAAAAACGGTTTCCCATGTTCCCCCTTTGACCGAGGCTCAAAAGCAAGCTTTCGTCCAAATTCCCGCTCAAGTCCGATTTCCAGAAGTTTTTCCCCGATCATATGCTCCATGTTCTTGCCGTTATATTCATCTCTGATCTTCGTATAATAAATAATCCCATTCATAATCCGGCCTCCTCAAGAAAACGGGACGGTTCCCGTTCCTTCTCATACTGCTGTCTTACATAATACAGGCAGAGTTTCTTCTTTGCCCGTGTCATACCAACGTAGAAAAGCCTCCGTTCTTCCTCCAGATGTGCCTCCAGGACTGCCTTCCGATAAGGCATGCTACCTTCATTTACATTCATGATATATACATTGTCATATTCCAGACCTTTGACCGCATGAAGAGTGGATATCACCACTCCTTCCCGTTTCACATCCTGTTTCTTCGCCTGTTCTTCAAGCTTTCTGGTATACTCATCCATATAGGCCATCCATTCTTCCAATGTTTTCATTCCTCTGGCACTTTCATGGATCCGGTTCAGGGTTTCCATAAGCTCTTCCGGTTTTATTTTACGATACCTTGCATATTCCTGCAAGTATTCTTCGTATCCCATGCCATTCCGGATAAAATTAATGGCTGCATAAGGGGCCATAGTCTTTAGGATCCGAAGATGTGTCTCCATCGTTGTGATCCTGTCACACATCCAGTCTTTGTCTTTGTAAAACTCTCCCAATGCTTTAAAATCAACGTTTTTTTCTGTCAGAGCGTCTCTGGCTATGTATCGGTTTGGCCGGTTCATGATCTCCAGAAATGTACTGCGGCTCCGGTCTCCTTCTGCCATTTTCAAATAAGCGATCATATTCCGGCAGATCCAGTGTCGGAACAGGTTGGGCAGTTTTTCCTTCATAGTGAAAGGAACCCCATACTCCATCAACGCAGCGACCAGTCCTTCGGTTTCCTGATTAGTCCTGAAAAGCAGCGCTGTATCTTCAATATTATCCCCTTCTTCCATCCGGTTCCGCAGCAGGCCTGCAACTGCCATATATTCGTCTCTGGGATTTCGAAATTCTTTTATCTGCACCGGCTCTCCCGGTTCATTTGGTGTGGAAAGTTTTTTCACATAACGGTTTTCGTTATGATTGATCACCTTCATGGCTGTATCCAAGATATTTCCACTGCACCGGTAATTGATATTCAGGATCACCGTCTCCGCATTTTTAAAATCTTCCGGGAAATTCAGCATGATCTCCGGGCGAGCGCCACGGAAATGATAGATAGACTGATCATCATCTCCCACCACAAACAGATTGTTCTCCGGTGCTGCCAGCATCTTCACGATATCATACTGAAGATGATTGATATCCTGAAACTCATCCACCAGAATATAGTGAAACTTTTTCTGCCATGCAGACAGGATATCTTTTCGTTTTTTCAGAAGTTCATAACAGCTCAACAGCATATCATCAAAGTCAAGTTTTCTTCTTTCATTCAGGACTTTTCGATATCCCTGAAAGATCTGTCGGAACACTTCATCCGGGCAGCAGGAAGAATAATAATGCTCCAGAGCGATCCTTCCACCCTTTACAACACTGATCTCCTTGGCAATATCTTCCACAAAATCCCCTTCCTGGGACTGTTCTGCAGCACAGTTTACCACCAGTTCTCTTAAGATCGCATATTTTTCTTCTTCTGACAGGATATTTCCTCCATTCAGACCATAAGCCTGTTTGAGGATCCCGTAAAACACTCCGTGAAAAGTCCCGAAAGTAACGCCGGTTCGCTGAACACTGGTAAATTTCAGAAACCGTTCTTTCATTTCCACTGCTGCTGCCCTGGAAAAAGTCACAACAAGAACAGAGGAAGCCGGTATCTTCCCTTCCTGGATCATATGTGCTGTTCTTTCTACTATGACGGAAGTTTTCCCCGAACCGGGGCCTGCCAGAACCATCATAGGTCCTGACAGGTGGGCGATTGCCCTTTTCTGAGATGGATTTCGTTTCATAACTGGATTATCGATCACACTCTTATTTATTTTCAAGCTTTTCGATTGCTGCATGTACACGTTTCAGTGTCTCTTCCTTGCCAATGATCTCCATGATCTCTGTTGCACCGGCCGGTGTCATCTGCTTGCCGGATACTGCTGTACGAAGCGGCCACATAACATAACCATTCTTATATCCGTGCTCCTTTACAAAAGCGCTTAAAGATGCATACAGCGGATCATTGGTATAATCCTCCTGTGCTTCCAGTACCGGAAGCACTTCCTTGAGAACTGCAAGAGAAGTCTCCTCTGTTGTTTTCATCTTTTTGTGGCGGTACATCGCACTGTCATACTCCGGAACTGCCTCAAAGAAATCTACAAGCTCCGGAATATCCGGGAATACTTCAATTCTGGTCTGAACCATTCCTGCGATCTTCTTAAGATCAAAGTCTTTTTTCAGAACTTCTTTCAGATACGGAAGTGCTCTCTCATAGAATGCCTCCGGATCCATCTTCTTGATATACTCACCATTCATCCATTTCAGCTTGGCAATGTCAAAAACTGCCGGTGATTTGTTGATATGATGATAATCAAATGCCTCCACAAGCTCCGGAAGAGAAAAGATCTCACGGTTGTCTGCCGGGCTCCATCCAAGGAGTGCAACATAGTTGATCACTGCCTCTGTCACAAATCCCTGATCGATCAGATCTTCATAGGAAGAATGTCCACATCTCTTGGAAAGCTTCTGATGTGTCTCGTCTGTGATCAGCGGACAGTGAACATAGGTCGGGATTTCCCATCCGAATGCCTCATAAATACGATTATACTTCGGTGAAGAGGAAAGGTATTCGTTACCTCTTACAACATGTGTGATTCCCATAAGGTGATCATCAATTACATTTGCGAAGTTGTAGGTCGGATAACCGTCAGATTTGATCAGGATCAAATCCTCCATCTCCTCATTGTTAACGGTGATATCTCCGTAAATAACATCATGGAATGTAGTGGTTCCCTCTGTTGGCATATTAAAGCGGATAACATGCGGCTCACCTGCATCCAGACGGCGCTGAACCTCTTCCTTGGAAAGATGGAGACATCTCTTGTCATAAATAGAGATCTCCTTACCTGCAACAGTACGTTTCATGCTTTCCAGTTCTTCCTTGCCGCAGAAGCAGTAATATGCATCTCCCTGCTCAATAAGCTGTTTGGCATATTTCAGATACATGCCTGTTGCCTGACGCTCGCTCTGTACATACGGGCCAAATCCGCCATCCTTGTCCGGTCCCTCATCATGGAGAAGTCCTGTTTTCTCAAGAGTACGGTAGATGATATCTACAGCTCCCTCCACATAACGTTCCTGGTCTGTATCTTCAATACGGAGGATAAAATCTCCGCCTTCATGTTTTGTGATCAAATAAGCATAAAGAGCTGTTCTTAAATTACCCACATGCATTCTTCCTGTAGGGCTCGGTGCAAATCTTGTTCTGATCTTTGTCATTTCTTTTCTCCTCGTTTTTGTTGTTTCTCTTTATAGGTGCTATTATATACCCAAATCCTTCAAAATGTCCATAGGTTTTCCGGCGGAATACCCTGCCATCCCTCTCATGTATCTTCGCATATACAAAAAAATCCTCTGAGACACTGTCGTCCCAGAGGATCCTAGATTTCTGCTTATGCTTCTACGCCTTTGTTCTTAAGATAATCGATCACATCTCCAACTGTGTTCAGATCTGTAAGCTCCTCTGCCGGGATCTCAACATTGTACTCATCCTCAAGAGCCATGACCAGTTCAAACAGGTCAAGAGAATCTGCACCAAGATCATCCTTGAAAGATGTCTCCGGTGTGATTGTAGATGCCTCACAATTTAACTGCTCTGCAAGCATTTCTTTCATTTTTTCTAACATGTCTTTTTTCTCCTTTAATCATTACAGATCGAATCTGTTTCCTCTTTTTGAGCAAAGTATATAGTCTGCAAAAACAGTTGTCAAGAGGATTTTCCCAAAAAATGGCTCCAGGGCAAAAATATTTTGATTTTAAAACTATTTTACTCTTGAAATTTTATCTGACGGGCCACGCTGAGAGCTATTGCCATCTCCAGCATCAGGAACACAATGGACGTTCCTCCGTAACTGATAAAGGGCAAGGTGACACCTGTATTGGGCATCAGATTCAGTACAACGGCAATGTTAAGGATCACCTGCAGCGCAATATGTATAAAAATCCCGGTAACGATCAGTGAGCCAAACAGATCCGGTGCATTCTGCGCAATAAAAAACAACCTGTACAAAAGATATCCGAACAGGATCAGTACAAAAATCCCTCCGAAAATTCCAAGCTCCTCACAGATAATGGAAAAGATCATATCATTTTGTGCTTCCGGAACACTTCCAAGCTTCTGGATACTATTTCCAAGCCCGCGGCCAAAAAGCCCTCCGGAGCCAATGGCATACAATGCCTGCAGCGTCTGATAACCGCCTTCATCGGAATATTTCTCAGGCTGAAGCCATACAAGTACTCGCATAACACGGAAGCTGTCACTATTCTTGGTCGTCGCAACCAGAAAAAGTACTCCGATCACAATAAGGATCACTCCTGCCGCTGCCACAGCAATAAACGGACGCATATCCGGATGTGCCACAAACACCATTCCAACTGTTATTCCCAAAATGATCATGGCTGTACTCAGGTTATCTGTAAGTATATAAGCCGCAAGCGCAAGTCCTGCCCCCGGAAGTCCCAGGATCATACAGCTCTTTAAAGTTTTCACCTTTCGTCCCATTTTTCCGATCATGTAAGCCATCATGATAATAACCGCGATCTTTGCCAGCTCGGCAGGCTGAAAGTTGATCGGTCCGATATACAGCCATCTGGTAGCACCATGAGAGGAATGTCCCAGCGGAGTCCGCACAAGTCCCATAAGGATCAGCGAAGCCACATACAACGCAGTTGTAAAAGGAAGAAGGATATGATAATCCAGTATTTTTGAAATAAATAACGCTCCGATCAGACATGCTGCACTGATCAGTGCCTGTTTCTTAAAATAAAACATATCGTTGCCATAATTCACTTCTGCCATATATGAACTGGTGCTGTAAAGCATGACCAGTCCAAAGCACACCAGCAGTACAATAACAGCTACCAGATTATAATCATAATAATCAGATTTCTTATTCTGCTTTTTTCTGTTAAGCAGAGTTTTTTTCATTCTATCACCATCGCTTTCTGTATCTGCGAAGAATTTCCTGATATCCACGAGTAATAAAGAAAGTAAAAAAAATTCCCGGAAAGCCGCATAAATGCTGTCTTTCCGGGACGTTCCATAAATGGACCTGAGGGGAATCGAACCCCTGTCCGAAAGCCTATCCCTTAAGGCATCTCCCATCACAGTCGCTGATTTAACATTCCCTCAGCAGTACGCCCACCGACAGGCTTACTGCTTCAGTAGCTTCATGATACATCTACCGGGGCAAAGCTTACCCGGCAAGGTTTCTCACAAGGTCGACGCCAGACTCCTGAAGTGTGAGTGCAACAGGACTGACGGGCAGCACTTAGGCTGCCATTACTAACTGATCGTCAGCGTTTATATTTAGAATTTCCCGTTATTACGCAGTTCGGGAGACTGCGGATGGCTTCCACAACTTCAAAACCCCCGTCGAAACCAGTACAAGCCCTGATCGAGTAAACAGGTAATGCTGGTACGCAGACGAAGTTCATGTAATTGTGTCTCATTAGTTTTTTATTATATGCACATCCCTTCTAACTGTCAAGAAAAAACATATAATTATGCAAAATAATTGTAGTTTTTTTCACACTTGCAATCTTCTATCTGCTCCTGTATAATGTCGCTATAATCTTTTAGAGTGTGAAAGTGGATGAGAACTTCATATTATTTAGGGGGAGGAATTGCCTATGCTTGATTCCATTACAAAATTTATCAACCAACTGGACACCTGGGTATGGGGCTGGTGGATGATCCTGCTGCTCCTTGGTACTCACATTTTCATGACGGTCCGGACCGGCTTTATCCAGCGAAAGATCGGTACCGGAATCCGTCTTTCTGTCAGTAAGGACCCTGATGCTGAGGGCGAAGTAAGCCAGTTTGGCGCCCTTACTACTGCCCTGGCTTCCACCATTGGAACCGGAAATATCATTGGTGTGGGCACTGCCATTGCACTTGGCGGCCCTGGTGCTGTACTGTGGTGCTGGCTTACCGGTGTATTTGGCATTGCCACAAAATACAGCGAATCCCTGATTGCAGTGAAATTCCGTGTAAAAACCAAGGACGGCCGAATGCAAGGTGGTGCCATGTATGCCCTGGAACGTGGTCTGAATATGAAATGGCTGGGCTTGCTTTTCGCCTTTTTCGGTGCCTTTGCTTCCTTTGGAATTGGCTGTGCCACTCAGGTAAATGCCATTGCCACCGTATGTAATGAAAATCTTGGAATTCCTGCTGTGCTAGTGGGAATCCTGGTGGCAGTTCTCACTGCCCTTGTTATTTTCGGCGGAATCAAATCCATTGCAAGGGTCTGTGAAAAACTGGTACCATTTATGGCAATCTTCTATGTCCTGGGCTGTATCGTGATCCTGGGGCTGAATTACGACTTTGTGATTCCTGCTATCCGTACCATCTGCAAGCTTGCTTTCACACCAGGAGCCGCTGCCGGAGGCCTGGCAGGCCGTGGCATCATGATGGCAATGCAGTATGGTATTGCCAGAGGACTTTTTTCCAATGAATCCGGTATGGGTTCTGCCCCCATTGCAGCAGCTGCTGCCCAGACCCGTAATCCAGTCCGTCAGGCTTTGGTCTCCAGTACCGGAACCTTCTGGGATACTGTTGTGGTCTGTGCCATGACCGGACTTGTGCTGGTAAGCAGCATTATGAAAAACCCGGCCATTGATATGAGCACTGTGACAGACGGTGGACTTCTCACTACCCTTGCATTTTCCCAGATTCCTGTTTTGGGACCTGTGATCCTGGTAGTAGGAATTATCTCTTTTGCCTTTTCCACAGTCCTAGGCTGGGCATATTACGGGGAGCGCTGTGTGGAATATTTTGCAGGACAAAAAGGACTGATTCCTTACAGACTCCTGTATGTTGCCATTGCAGCCATTGCCCCTGTGGCAGCCCTTAACCTGGTATGGACTATAGCAGATATCCTGAATGCTCTGATGGCAATCCCAAATCTGATTGCCGTACTGCTCCTTTCCAATGTCATCGCCAAAGATACCAGAAAATATCTGGCTGATCTGGACGCTCACCATGATGAAAGTGTCCCCACCATTGAACGTTAAATGTAAACTGTATTTGAAAAAAGGTTTTCTGCAGGATTTCCCACAAATTGTGGCACATATCCTGCTGAAAACCTTTTTTATGACTTGCACTATTTTCTCACAAAATTGACATTACCATTTGAGTCCTGCAGGATTCTCAACTGTAGGACTTTTACTCTCCGAATTCCACTACTGCCTTTTCCAGCATTTTCCTTATAGGGAGATGATAAGGACATCTGGTCTCGCATTTTCCGCATTTTATACAGGCAGATGCTTTCACTGCCAGTCCTTTATAACGGTCTTTTGCCCAGTCAGCCAGATTATATCGTTCCAGATAGCCTGCAAAAAGAAAAACATTAGGGATACCAATTCCCACTGTACATGGCGCACAGTAATTACATCACATTTCTTTATCAGCGCTTCTCCCTAATTTTCTACAATATTATAGGAAAACATAATCGTCTCCACCCAGTCATAACCAAGAGCTCGCTCAAAAACTTCTGTGGAATGTGCGGTAATTTCATAGTAAAAAAACTTATGCCACCAGCACAGAACCTATTTGAATATTCAAACACGTTCCTGCTGATGGCACGAAAGCTCAGAAATTATTCTGACAGATCAAAGTCCAATCAGACTCTGGACAGGTACTCACCTGTTCTGGTATCGATTTTCAGCTTGTCTCCCTGGTTTACAAACAGCGGAACCATAACCTGGGCACCAGTCTCAACAGTAGCTGGTTTAGTAGCACCCTGTGCTGTATTTCCAGCAAATCCTGGCTCTGTCTCTGTAACAACAAGCTCAACGAATAACGGCGGCTCAATAGCAAATACATTGCCATTGTGGGAACAGATCTTAACCATCTCATTCTCTTTCACGAATTTCAAAGAATCACCAACCTGATCCTCTGTAAGACCGATCTGATCAAAGGTCTCAACATTCATGAAATAATATAATCCGCCATCGTTATACAGATACTGCATATCTACACGCTCAATACGAGCTGTAGGGAATTTCTCAGTAGGACGGAAAGATTTCTCTAACACGGATCCTGTAATGATATTTTTGTATTTGGTTCTAACGAAAGCAGCTCCCTTTCCTGGTTTTACATGCTGGAATTCTACGATCTGACAAACGTTGCCATCAATTTCTACTGTGACACCGTTTCTGAAATCACCTGCTGAAATCATAATTATATTTTCCTCCTTATAGTGCTAATAGCTAAAAATATTCTATAATATATACACCATTTTTTCAACTACTTTTTTTCAGATCAGGACAATTTTTGCTCAATTTCCCCGATCAGCGCCTCAAAGGGCTTGTCACCTGTAACTACTTCAATATCTGCAAATTTGTGGTAAACAGGATCGCGCTGCTTCAGAAGCTTCTTGATCTTCTCTTCCTGATTGTCACCTTCCAGAAGAGGATTGTTGTTTCCTTCCAGTCTCTTGCGGAAAGTATCTGCAGATCCTTTCAGATAGACAACAGTTCCAAGCTGCTTGATATACTTCTCATTCTGCTCCTGGATTGGAAGTCCTGCTCCCAGAGAAATGACCTTTCTTTCCTTGTCTTCGATCAGAGCCTTTACAGTCATGGTCTCCAATGCGCGGTAATAAGGTTCGCCAAATTTCTGAAAAATCTCCTTCACAGACATGTTCATCTTCTTGACAATCACCTTATCTACATCTACAAAAGTCAGCCCCAGGTCACTGGACAGACGTTTCCCCACTCTAGTCTTGCCAGAACCCATAAATCCGATAACCACAATATGGTTCATGAATTCTTCTCCTCCTTGGTATAAAAGTGTAATACAATTTTTTCCAGATAACGCTTTAGAACGATCTGGATTTCCTCTTTTGGATGGATTGGTTTTACCAGAATATTTTTAAGACCTGCATTTTTAGCCCCCAAGATATCTGTAAAAAGCTGGTCTCCGATAAAAACGGTATTCCCGGGATTTGTACCTAAATGTTCCATAGCACGCTGGTAGCCGCGTCTGGAAGGCTTGGCAGCCATTTCGATATACTTTGCTCCTACCTCTCTGGCAAAAGGTTCCACCCTTTTCTTTTTATTATTGGACACCAGACAGCAGGAAAAGCCCAGCTTTTTCAACCTCTGGAAAAGCTCTCTGGCTCTTTTGTCTGCAGGTGCCCCATGAGGAACCAGGGTATTGTCGATATCAAACAACACACCCCGATATCCTTGCTGATATAACTTTTCATAATCTACTGCATATGCTGAATCCAGATATTCATCTGGAAAAAAGCGTTCAAACATTTTTCAAACCTCACTGTCAGCTGTACAGATATGCCAGCAGTTCTTCATAATGATCTTCCATAACGTCATGGCCATGGTCATAAAATCCCCTGAGCTTTTCTTTGTTCTTCTCCGCACGTCCCACTGTGGGTATTTCTGGGCGTATCACAAAAATATGCCCTTCTCTTTCCCATTTTTCCAACAATTCCAAGGTTCTATTGTAATTCCGGTACCGATTATACAGAGTATTCAAAAGCTCCGGATACTGACGGAATGCAGCTACGTAAAGAGCCGCACTTTTTCCCGGTTTACTCTTTCGATAGCCCTTATTTCTGGTAAGGATCACTACATTCTTACGGTATCCCTTTTCCATGGCATGTACCAGAGGAATGGAATCTGCAATCCCCCCGTCCAGATAAGGGACTCCGTCAATTTCTACCATAGGGCTCACCAGTGGAATGCTGGAAGAAGCCCGGCTGATCTCCATCAGTCTTTTGGGATCTCTTTTCTCAGAAAAATATTCCGCTTCTCCAGTCTGACAATTGGTAACTACAATCTCACATTCTGCATCAGATTGGAAAAAAGTATCAAAATCAAAAGGAAAAAGCTCATTGGGATATTTGTCAAACAGCATGTCCATATCAAAGAGCTGATGTTTTTTTAAGGCAGCTTTAGTGGCAATGTAACTATTTTTCTTATCCTCCACCACCATACAGTCCATAGTACGTCCCGGTTGACGGGATACATAATCAAGGGCGTTGCAGCACCCTGCAGAAACTCCTATCACATAAGGGAATTTCACATTTTTTTCCATTAGAAAATCCAGTACACCGGCTGTAAATACGCCTCTGCTTCCTCCGCCTTCCAAAACAAGAGAGGCTCTGATATTTCCGAACATTCCTATTCACGCTCCTTAAGAGGTACGTATACCGCAGGCTCCAGTACATTCTTATATGCCGGACGGATGATCTTATCTGTATTGATCAGCTCTTCCATTCGATGTGCGCTCCATCCTACGATACGCGCCACAGCAAAGATCGGTGTATACAGTTCCAGCGGAAGATCCAGCATACTGTAAACAAAACCGCTGTAAAAATCCACATTTGCGCTGACACCTTTGTAAATATGGCGTTCTTGCGCAATTACTTCCGGAGCCATCTTTTCTACCATAGCATAAAGATTGTACTCTTTCATGCGGCCTTTTTCCTTGGCAAGAGTCTCCACAAAGCCTTTAAGCACCTGGGCACGGGGATCAGATACGGAATAGATTGCATGTCCCATACCATAGATCAGGCCTCTCTTATCAAATGCTTCCTTATGGAGAAGCTTTTTCAGATACTCTCTTACTGCCTCTTCATCAGAGATATCCTTCACGTTCTTTTTCAGATCCTGGAACATACTTACTACTTTGATGTTTGCACCGCCGTGCTTTGGACCCTTCAAGGAACCAAGAGCTGCCGCAATAGCAGAATAAGTGTCCGTTCCGGAAGAGGAAACTACATGGGTAGTAAAGGTAGAGTTATTACCACCGCCATGCTCCATATGAAGAATCAGGGCAAGATCCAGGATTTTTGCTTCCAGATGGGAATATTTCTTATCTGGACGAAGCATACGCAGAATATTCTCTGCTGTGGAAAGTTCTTTCTTTGGATTGTGGATATAAAGGCTCTTACCGCATACGTAATGGTTATATGCCTGATATCCATAAACGGATAAAAGTGGAAATACGCTGATCAGATTCAAACACTGCCGCAGTACGTTTGGCAATGAAATATCATCCGGCTCCTTGTCATAGCAATAAAGAGTCAATACACTTCTGGACAAGGCATTCATAATATCCTTAGAAGGTGCCTTCATGATAACATCCCTTACAAAATTAGTAGGAAGTGAGCGCTGATTTGCCAGAAGCTTTTTAAATTCTTCCAGTTCCTTCTCATTGGGAAGTTTGCCAAACAACAATAGATAAGTGGTCTCTTCAAACCCATATCTGTCATCTTCAATAAATCCCCTGGTAAGTTCCTTAATGTCGTATCCCCTGTAGGAAAGGCTTCCTGCGCAGGGAACCTCTTTACCGTCAACTACTTTCACCGCACATACATTGGAGATCTGTGTCAGGCCGGCCAGCACGCCTTTTCCGTTGATATCTCTAAGTCCACGTTTTACATCGTATTTCTGGTAAAGAGACAGATCCAAACTGGAATGATCTTTACAGATTTCTGTCAGGTTCTCTATTTCCGGTGTTACTTTCATGTTAAATCCTGTCATTAAATAAACCCCTTTCTCTTTTTAGCGTCCGATAATCCTGTCCTCCCTTTTTTATGGATATCTGTGACTTGATATTTATATGTTGTCAGAGACAAATTATCATCTCTGTCTGTAGCCTGCAAGGAATTCTCTCAACTTATCTGTAGCCTTCTCCAGCTGCCGGACATTTGGCAGATAAACCACTCTGAAGTGATCCGGAGAAGTCCAGTTAAAGCCCTTTCCAGGTACCAGGAGCACCTGTTTTTCATGAAGAAAATCAAGCGCAAACTGCTCGTCGTTACTAATGTTAAATTTCTCTGTGTCAATCTTTGGAAAAATATAAAATGCAGCCTTTGGCTTCACAGCTGTGATTCCCGGAATGTCATTGAGAGCCTTATAAATAAAATCTCTCTGCTCATAAACCCTTCCCCCTGGCTGAATGTATTCATTTACACTCTGATAACCCCCAAGCGCTGTCTGTACAATAGACTGTGCAGGAACGTTGGAGCAAAGACGCATGGAAGAAAGCATATTAATCCCTTCTATATAGCCCTTTGCCTTATTCTTGGCACCACTTAAGATCATCCAGCCGATACGGAAGCCTGCGATCATATGGGACTTGGAAAGTCCGGAGAAAGTAACGCAGAACACATCCGGTGCAAGGGATGCAATGGATGTATGTTTATAACCATCCATGATCAGACGGTCATAAATCTCATCTGAGAAAATGATCAGTTCATGCTCTCTTGCAATCTGTGCGATCTGCTCCAGGACCTCCTTAGGATATACTGCACCGGTAGGGTTATTTGGATTAATGATGACAATGGCTTTGGTCTTATCCGTGATCTTACTCTTGATATCTTCGATATCCGGATACCAGTCAGACTGCTCATCACAGATATAATGCACAGGCTTTCCACCGGCAAGTGTAGCACAAGCTGTCCAGAGCGGATAATCCGGGGACGGGATCAGAATCTCATCTCCTGTATCCAAAAGAGCAGACATCGTAAGATTGATCAGTTCACTGACACCATTTCCTGTGTAAATATCGCTCATCGTTACATTCGGCAGGTGCTTTAACTGGGCATACTGCATGATCGCTTTTCGCGCAGAGAACAGACCGGCAGAAGCAGAGTAGCCTTCGCAGTCAGAAAGCTGACGGCTCATGTCATAGATCACCTCATCCGGTGTACGGAAGCCGAATGGAGCCGGATTTCCGATATTAAGCTTCAGTACATGAGTTCCCATCTCTTCCATTCTGGCAGCCTCATCAACAACCGGACCTCTCACATCATATAATACATTATTTAATTTGGATGATTTCTTGAATTCTCTCACTTTCATACCTCCTGAATTATCTGCGGATGTCTGTATCTTATCAACATCTGACAGTGTGGAATCATTATCATTATTATTGTTTAACCAGTCAGGATCAACCTGCAGGGCATCTGCCAGAAAATGTAAGATGTCGGTACGCGGGATTGTCTTCCCACTGACATACTGGCTGACATGACTTTTCCCAAGCTTGATCCCTTTCTGCTGGGCAAGACGAACAAGATCAACCTGTTTCAGGCCTTGCTCGTTCATAGCGGCTTTTAATCTGTCTGCAAAGGTTTCCATAAAGCTCCTTTCTGGGGTTATCCTTCCGGGGGTCAGACCCCATTAATAAAGTATTAACAAAACACAAAGTTCAATTTAAAATGTGCTTCAATACGAAAATCTCTAAAAGTTCAATTTAAAAGTTCAAAACTTTAGTCAGAGTATACCACGATAAATGAAAAAGTTCAATAAAAAATTACTGTTATAGAAAATCCGCAAAATCACGGTATCATTAAGAAAATATGATATACTAAAAGTGTATATTACAGCAAAATACAAAGTACACAGAACGAAGGGAAACAGGGAAATGATTCTTGAAAATGAAAAAATAAAACAGGCATTGGAATATATAAAGGAAGAAGATCCGGCAACGACTCAGGATACGCTCAATATGTGTCAGATCCCGGCGCCTTCTTATAAGGAAGAGAAAAAAGCAGAGTATATCCGGGAGCGGTTCCGGGAGATCGGGCTTAGGGATGTCAGGATTGACGCTGTTGGAAATGTGCTTGGGATCTGGCCGGGAACAGGTGAAGGACCAAGTGTAATGCTTGCAGCACACACAGACACAGTATTCCCGGAAGGGACAGATCTGACGATAAGAAAAGAAGGAAATCGTTATTATTGTCCCGGCATTAACGATGACACACATGCAGTGGCGGAGATGATTACAGTGGCGAAAGCAATGATCCATGCAGATCTTCACACAAAGGGAGACTTGATCTTCTGTGCAAATGTGTGTGAAGAAGGACTTGGAGATCTAAGGGGCGTGAAGTATTTGTTTGGATATGACAACAAAGCTTCAGAAGAATGTCCACAGGTAGATGCATTTGTCTCGATTGATAACCAGTATACGGGCGGGGTAATCTATACGGCGACAGGAAGTCACCGTTATGAGGTGACATTTACCGGAAGAGGTGGTCACAGTTTCCAGAACTTTGGCATTCCTAATCCAATCCATGCAATGGGACGAGCCATCGCACAGATCGCAGAATTCCAGGTTCCGGATGAGCCGAAGACGACATTTAACGTAGGCGTGATCCAGGGAGGAACTTCTGTAAATACAATTTCAGGTTCTGCATCCATGCTGGTAGACCTCCGTTCGGACAGCGAAGAAGAGCTGAACCGATTGGACAAAGAACTTCATAAAGTGATCAAACAGGCAGTGGAAGAAGAAAATGCAAGATGGGATGCTTCAAAGCCGCAGATCAAAGTGCAGATCGAAGGACGCGGTGTGAGACCGGCGGGGGCACAGCCAAAGGACTGTGCGATCGTGAAAGCAGCATTCCGGGCGGCAGAACTGCTGGGGGTTGAACCGGAGTATCGGTATGAGAGCAGTACGGATGCGAATATCCCGATCAGTATGGGAATCCCGGCAATCACTGTTGGAAGAGGTGGAGAAGAAGACGGAATCCATACCCTTCAGGAATGGTACGAGCCAAAAGAAGCATGGCTTGGACCACAGAGAGATTTGCTTCTGATGATTCTGCTTGCCGGGGCAGAAGGAGTCTGTGAGCCGGTTATAGAAAAAAGATAAAAAATCTTAAGAAAATATCAATGTCTTTTTAGGCACATTTCTTGTATACTGATGGTATGAGAGAATATTTTGTGCAGATTGTACCGGATGTCCCGGAGATTTTATCTTTTGCACAAAAAGAAGTAAAAATAAAACAAAGCAGGAGGGCAAAAGATGCGGGGAATCAGAAAGCAGTCATCCGACACACAGAGCTCCAGTCAGCCGAAAGAAAAAAGAAGATTGGATACAAAACAGAAAAAAGGAATGTTGATCGGCGGAGGTATCTTCCTTGTGGCAGTGATCGCCCTGATTCTTGTGAAGAATCTGACAGGTGGAGGTGGAGCAGATGGAGAGAATGTTCTTTATGCGGATTCCGTCGGAATGATCACAGGGACAGGACTTGGGACACAGAACCGTTTTACAGGAGTGGTTGAAGCACAGGATACGTTGAAACTGACACTGGCAGACAACCAGAAGGTAAAACAGATCTTTGTTGAAAAAGGGCAGGAAGTAGAGCCTGGAACAAAGTTGTTTGAATACGATACAGAAGAGCTTGCCATGACATTAGATCAGGGAAAACTGGAGCTTGAGAAGATCACGAACAATATCAGCAGCCTGAATTCACAGATCGCGACACTTACAACGGAGAAGAAGAGTGCGCCGGCCAGCGAACAGCTGTCCTATACGACACAGATCCAGGAACTTCAGATGGAGATCAAGCAGGAAGAGTACAATTATAAAGTAAAAGAGCTGGAAGTAAACCGTACACAGAAGAGCCTGGAACAGTCTACAGTAACTTCTACAGTTGCCGGAATTGTACAGGAGATCAACGAACAGCAGGGAACAGACCCTTCTACAGGAGAGTCCAAACCGTTTATGAGTATCCTTTCTACAGGAAAATACAGAATCAAAGGAAAGATCAGCGAGCAGAACATCGGAGATCTGACACCGGGCACACAGGTGACGATCCGCTCCAGAGTGAATGAAGATGAGATCTGGACAGGTACAGTAGACAACGTAGACACAGAGAAGCCGGAGAACAGTTCCCAGGATTCTATGAGTTATGGTTCTGAGAACAGCGATAATCAGGCAACAAAGTATCCATTCTATGTCACATTGGATACAGTGGATGGATTGATGCTCGGACAGCATGTCTATATCGAGACAAGTACTTCACTGGAAGCAGACAAGATGTGGCTGATGCGTGACTACATTGTAGACGCAGATTCAGATCATCCATATGTATGGGTAGCAGGAGATAATGACAAGCTGGAGAAGCGTTCTGTTACACTCGGAGAGACGAACGAAGATATGGGAACCTGTGAGATCGTAGACGGACTGAAAGCTTCTGATTACATTGTATGGCCAAGCGAGGAGTGCAAAAAAGGTGCAGCTGTTGTGAAGAACGATTCAGGTACATCAGGCAGTACTTCAGGCAGTACTTCAGATATGTCAGGAGCCGAGGGCGGTTACGAAGAACCTGTAGAAGAGAATGCAATGCAGGAAGGAGTTCCGGGAACGGAGGAGAGTGCGGATGAATAAAAAGAAAATAATCAAGATCGGCATTCCTGTGGCAGCAGGCTGCATCGTTCTTGCACTTGGAATCGGTTTCGCAGTGAAGAACAGCGGAAAGGCTGTTAAAGTAGCTCCTGTCAGCAGTGTGAATTCCGGTGGCTGGTACGATGATAGCGGGATTGCAAGTTACGGAACCGTCACAACGAACCAAAAGCAGGACATTTACGTGGATGATACTATGCCGATCACACAGGTTTACGTGAAAGCCGGGGATACGGTGAAAGTCGGAGACCGTCTTGTGGCATACGACACGACACTTTCTTCCCTGGAACTTGAGATGAAAGAAATGCAGATTCAGGGGATTGACCTGAACATTCAGAACCTGCAGAAAGAGATCACCCAGCTCAAGGGGACAAAGACCGCGAAGGCAGATACAGGGGCATCCGTCGTGCAGACAAGCGCAGATGGAGAACAACAGCCAACTGTACAGAAGATGAGTGCTGTAAAGACAACCGTTCTTAATACATCAAAAGAGGATGAGAATAAAAAACCGGATGGTGATACCTCGAAGGATGATACGACAAAAGATGATACGACAAAAGATGACAACACAAAAGACGATGCTTCGAAAGATGATAATACAAAAGACGATACATCCAAAGACGATAACAAAAAAGACGATGTACCATCTTCCGCAGTCGAGCGTCCATTCCCTGAAGCATTAAAGGGAAAAGAGGTTTACAGTGAGATCACATTAGATTCTGTTCCTTATAATAAAGAAGATGCAGACGGAACAATGGAAAAACCGTATCGTTATCTTTGCGCACCGGGGGCAGCCGTAAATGCACCGTTTATGCTCAAAGTATTAAAAGAGGGTCAAGTGTGTGCCTTTGATGTAGTAGATAACGCAGAAGCGCCGACAAAATTCTTATCCTGTTGGATCCTCGATGGAAAAACAGGACAGGTAGTCATACCGGATCCACAACCAACTCCAGACCCGGAGCCGACTCCAAATCCAGAGCCAACTCCGGAACCAGAACCAACTCCGGAACCGGATATTTCAGAAGATCCGGTTATCCCAGACACCCCGGACCTCCCGTCAAAGGAAGAAGTGACGAAGCAAATCAAGGAGAAAGAGCAGAAGATCAAAGATCTGGATCTTTCCAGGAGATCCGCTGAACTGGAACTGAAAAAGCTGAAGAAAAAGGTCGGGGACGGCGTGATTAAAAGTACGGTAGAAGGTGTAGTCAAAGAAGCGACTGACGAAGCGTCTGCAAAGAATGAGAACAAACCGGTTGTCAGTGTTGTCGGAGAAGAAGGTTTCTATGTGACCGGAAGAGTCGGAGAGACAATGCTTGATCAGATCAAAGAAGGAATGACTGCGACTGTAATGTCCTGGCAGTCAGGAGAATCCTACGAAGCGACAGTTACAGGTGTTGGCAACTCACCGGTAAGCGATTATTCCACAGGAGAGAACCAGAATCAGTCCTTCTATCCGTTCACGCTCGTGATCCACGGAGACGCAAATCTCTCGAATGGTGAGTCTGTGAATCTGTCGATGAATGGAATTGCAGCAGGTAGTGATGGATCGATCTATCTTGAAAAAATGTTTGTCCGTGAGGAAGGAAACCGCTATTATGTCTACAAGCGGGGCGATAACGGCAGATTAACAAAACAGTATGTAGAGGTTGGCAAAAATATGTACAATTCACTGGAGATCACCTCCGGCCTCACAATGGACGACCTGATCGCGTTCCCTTACGGCAGAGATGTCAAAGAAGGCGCAAAGACACAGGAAGCAGATACCCTGTACGACTATTATTAAGAAGACTGAACAGTATCAAAATGAAAGAGAGTGAGGTGCCATTATGTTAGAAGACATCAGACTGGCGTTTCAGGGAATCTGGAATCATAAATTAAGATCTGCGCTCACAATGCTCGGAATCATCATAGGAATCGGTTCCATTATAGCAATTGTGTCCACGATCAAAGGAACGAATGAACAGATTAAGAAGAATCTGGTCGGTGCAGGAAATGACGCGGTAAATGTACAGCTCTATCAGGGTGACTGGCCGATCGATCTGCAGTATCAGTCACTCCCGGATGGAGTGCCGGAGATCTCAGACGAGACACTGCAGGAGGTCGTTGAACTCCCGGAAGTGGAGACAGCGTCTTTATATCATACAAGAAATGAATACGACGCAGTTTACCGCGGCGCAAAGTCATTAAGTAACAGCGTGATTCTTGGAATTGACAGAAATTATCTGGATGTTTACGGATATCAGGTAACCAAAGGAAGAGGATTAACAGACAAAGATTATTCCGAAGGACGAAAAGTAGCCTTGATAGACAAGACAACAGCGGCAAGTTTATTCGACAATGCAGATGTGATCGGAAGAACGATCGAGATCAAGGGAGAGCCTTTTGTTGTCGTTGGAATGGTTGCAAAGAAAGCAGAGTCCCAGCCGGTAATCAACTCAATGGAAGATTACTACCGCTACATGTCAGATGACCAGAGTGGAAAGATCATTATTCCGGATAATGTATGGCCGGTCATCTACCAGTATGACGAACCACAGAACCTTGTCGTGCGTGCAAAAAGTACAGATGATATGACAGCGGCAGGAGAGAAAGCCGCAGATATTTTAAATGCTATGCTGACAGTTTCAGATGATACCGTGAAATACAAAGGAGAAGATCTGTTAGAACAGGCAACACAGATCCAGGAGATCAGTAACTCGACAAATCAGCAGCTGATCTGGATCGCCAGCATTTCCCTGTTAGTTGGTGGAATCGGAGTTATGAATATCATGCTCGTGTCAGTTACAGAACGTACCGGTGAGATCGGATTAAAGAAGGCACTCGGAGCGAGAAAGCGCAGAATTCTGACACAGTTCCTGACAGAGGCAGCGGTACTGACACTGCTTGGAGGAATTATAGGTGTTCTTGGAGGAATTGCACTTGCGTACATTATATCCAAAGTCTCAGCAGTTCCGGTAGCGATCAGCGGAGTTTCGATTGTGATCGCAGTGCTGTTCTCCACACTGATCGGTATTATCTTCGGACTGATCCCGTCCGTGAAAGCGGCGAACATGAATCCAATCGAGGCACTTAGACATGAATAAAAAAACAGTGGAAAAAGAAAATACTTGTTTCAATTTCCTTCCATATCTGTTATAGTATGTGTTAATTAAAAGAGTCAGGAGAATCTGAGTGATCGGATTCTCCGTCTTTCTATGCAAAGAGAAAATAGCAATTATTAAAAGGAAAAGAGAAAAGGGGCATGTAAATTTGAGCAGCAGTACATTCGAAGGAAAGAAAAAGACAGAGAACGGAACAAAGAGGCTGATCTTCACAGCAGTATCTATCTTGCTGGAGATCGTCTTCCTTCTCTTTCTGTTTACAAAGGTAAGTGAATACGCAACCATTATTGACTGGGCAACAAGAATCGTGGCAATCTTTCTTGTGCTTGGACTTTACAGCATGGATAAGACCTCATCGATGAAAATGCCATGGATCATACTGATGCTTGCATTCCCGATTCTTGGTGTGAGTCTGTATCTTCTCGTAGGTCTGAACGGAAGCACGAAGAAGATGCGGGCAAGATATGAAGAGATTGATAAAAAACTGCTCCCATATCTTCCGGATAACAGACAGATTCTCGAATGGATGAAAAAAGAGAATCCGCAGGCGGGGGCAATCGCTTCTTATCTGACGAATTACTCTTGTTACCCGGTTTATCAAAACACAGATGTTACATATTATGATGAGGCAATCAAAGGGCTGGATGCACAGCTGGAGGATCTTTCAAAGGCAGAAAAGTTCATCTTTATGGAGTATCATGCCATCGAAGACGAAGAGGCATGGCAGAGGATTCAGACAGTACTTGAAGACCGTGTGAAAGCAGGCGTAGAAGTCCGTATCTTCTATGATGATATGGGATCGATCTGGTTTGTGAACATGGATTTTGCAACAAAACTGAAATCTTTAGGAATCAAATGCCGTGTATTTAATCCGATTCTGCCGGGACTGAATATGTTCCTGAACAATCGCGATCACCGGAAGATTACTGTGATTGACGGAAAGGTTGCTTACACAGGTGGATACAATCTGGCGAATGAGTATTTCAACATCACACATCCGTATGGAATCTGGAAAGATACCGGGATCCGTATGGAAGGAGATGCGGTCAAGTCTATGACAGTAGCATTTCTGGAAATGTGGAATGCAGCCGGAAATGTAAAGTCAAAAGAACTTGTACCGGAGAAATATGTGATCAACTATGCATACCAGGCACAACAGCGTGGTTATGTCCAGCCATATGCAGACAGTCCGCTCGATGGTGAGCAGGTAGGCGAGGAAGTATATATCAGTATGGCGAATAAAGCAGAGAAATACTGCTGGTTTATCACTCCATACCTGATTATCACAGACGAGATGACACATGCACTCACACTGGCAGCAAAGCGTGGTGTTGATGTACGTATCATAACACCGGGTATCCCGGACAAGAAGATGGTCTACAGTGTGACCCGTTCCTTCTATCATAATCTGGTTAAGCATGGAGTCCGTATCTATGAGTGGACACCGGGATTCTGTCATGCGAAGATGAGTGTGGCAGATGATAAAATGGCGACCTGCGGAACGATCAATCTCGATTACCGCAGCCTGTACCATCATTTTGAGAATGGATGCTTCCTGGCAGATTGCGACGCAGTGCTGGAGATCCGGGATGATCTGATCCGCACGATGGGAGAAAGCAGAGAAGTGACCGAGCAGTATAAAGAAGGAAGAAGTGCGGGCTTAAGACTCGGACAGCTGATCTTACGTCTGTTTGCGGAGCTGCTCTGATAATATCGTTTGTGGGTTGAATTTGCATTGGATTGATTGTATAATGAACTTGATTGTTGAGAAATTAACAATAGGTTTTTTATGAAATGGATGGTCTGCCGGTCAGAAGATACTGAACCCGACAGCCGGATATGAACTTTATTTTATGAAGGAGGAATCAACGATGATTACCTGGAACAATTTGGATAAGCTTACTTCTTATCAGGAACTTGAGAAGACAGAAAGTGTAGACCTCGCAGCAGTGATGGCCGGAGAGAACGGAGCAGAGCGTGTGAAGAACTACAGCGTTCCGATGGCAGAAGGATTAGCATACAATTATGCAGCAAAGAAGGTGGATGACACAGTTCTCTCAGCTCTTGAGAAACTGGCAGAAGAAGCACAGCTGACAGAGAAGTTCGAAGCACTTTACAACGGAGAAGTTGTGAACACAGGAGAGAAACGTCTCGTACTTCACCACATGACACGCGGACAGCTCGGAGATGCTGTTGAGGCTGACGGTGTAGACAAGCGTACTTTCTATGTAGAGCAGCAGAAGAAGATTGCTGAGTTCGCGAACAAAGTATTACCACCACCGCCTCCGGAAGAAACTGGTATCGGTTGCCCACTAATGAGCGCATCAGCTACTGCAAAAATCATATTGCGAACTGAAGGTATAGCCAGCTGGCCGAGCAATGTATTCAGCTCTGACTCCATATTTTCGTTTGTGTCTGAAAGAATTTTATTCTCCCGTCTCAACTGATACAGTTCTCCGTAATCTGCCAGGACATTGCGTTGGGCGGCTTCGACCTGTCGGGCTGCATCATTTCTGTATAGAGATTCTATCTTGCGGACAATCTCGGTGAACTGCTTGGAGATAGACCGATTCTGACGCTCAATCCATTTGTCCGTACCGAACAATGGTACTTTCTCTGTAATTTGCGGTGGCGTGAAATCAACCTTGTGGTTGCGAAATGGCTGTATAACAGAACGGGCTTTCGCCACATCCTTTG
>OLOW01000358.1_pt1 | contig 30092 bp, 28 predicted proteins | sample 1672801 | NCBI WGS metagenome assembly OLOW01 (sample SAMEA3136725, study PRJEB25190) | human gut metagenome | biome: human gut; feature: human-associated habitat; material: faeces | place: Austria | collected 2013 | reverse complement strand
GCACGTATGGTTTGATAAGGGGTGGCAGAATTTAAACTCTGCCGCCTACTTTCTTTTTGTTAAAAATAAAAAATCCTATTGCTAGACTTAATTTTGTTTGTGTTTTAAATACATGGCGTAAATAAATTTGGCGATTCCAATCGCTATAAAAATTCTGTTAATTTTTCTAACATTATAAAGATTAGTCCTTTCTAAGATTTACCAATCTCTGTATTTTAAGTACATAGCGTAAAGTAATTTCATGAATACACTAAGTACTAAAAGTCTTCTTAAAAGTTCTAATATATTACCAAACATATAACTGTATAAATCCTGGTATATTCTTAATATATCTTACACGATTTGTACATAAAATAAAAACTCCTTTATGTAAAGGAGTAATTTTTTAATGGCAGCGCGTACGGGATTCGAACCCGTGATACAGCCTTGAGAGGGCTGTGGCTTAACCGCTTGCCGAACGCGCCATGTGCTTAAGTATTATAGCACAAAATAAAAGAGAAGTATAGACTTCTCTTACAATTCTGCAATCAAATCGCATAAGTTTTTATAGGCTTTTTGAAAAGATTCTAGGTTTAATTTTTCTTCTGGTGTATGACAACCTTGGGCAATAGGACCGTATGTGATGATATCTAAATCTGGAATCAATCCTTTTAGAATACCCGTTTCCATACCGCCGTGTGATGCTTCCGTTTCCATTTTTACACCTTGTTTTTTTAAGATTTCTTTTAATTTTTCTCTTAATGAACTGTTAGCTTCATAGTTCCAACCACAGAAGTTTGTATCTTCATGTTCAGAAGCATGACATAACTGTGCAATCATTTTGATTTTATTTCCTAATTCATCTTTCATAGATTCTAATGGGGAACGGATGCAGAATGCACATTTTACAACATTGTCTTCTGTTCTTAGCTTACCTAAGTTAAGGGAAGCTAGAGTTAATCCTTCGATAGCCATAGATTTATGTTGTAAACCATTTGGTAGTAAGTAGTATAGTGTGATCAATTCGTTTGAATCTTTTGAAGTAAAAGCTTTAATGGCTTTGTCTGTTTCTTCCAATTGAATATCGAGTTTACTATCACTAAATTCAAATTCTGTTTTTAAATCTTTTACGATAGAATCTATATTTGGCTTGATGTCTGAAACGAAAGTTGCCTCTGCTTCTCTAGGAATCGCATTCTCTTTAAGTCCACCATTCACAGATACGATTTGAATATCTTTTAATGTTTGCAGAACTCTAAATAAGATTTTAATGGAGTTACCCTTCTCTTGATTAATGCAAGCACCTGAATGCCCTCCATCTAATCCTTTGACAGTAAGTTTGTAGGTTGGTTTGTCAACTTCTTCAAACGTGCATGTTTTATCGACATAGGCATAGCGACCACCACTTGTAGTGGTACAAGTACTAACTTCACCACCACCATCTAAACCAATCATTTTCTTGGCTTGGAAGTATTCTTTCTTTAAATGGATAGATCCTAATAGACCTACTTCTTCTTGTACAGTAAATACGCATTCTAAGTTTGGATGTTTTAGAGTATCATCACTAAGAATGGCCAACATGTAGCTAACGCCAAATCCATCATCGGCACCTAATGTTGTTCCTTTTGCTTTTAACCAGCCATCTTCAACATATAAATTTAAAGCATCGGTTTCAAAGTCAAAGTCGACATCCTTATTCTTTTCGCATACCATATCCATATGTGCCTGCAACATAACTGTATCGTGATCTTCGTAGCCTGGTGTAGCCTCTTTATAAATAATCACATTATTCATGTCATCACGAACATATTTAAAATCATGTTCCTTCGCAAAATTTTCTACATAGTCTGCGATTTTTTCTTCATGAAATGATCCATGAGGAATCTTTGAGATTTCTTCAAAATATTTGAAGATCGCAACATTTTCATCTAATACACTCATTGTTTGTACCTCCACTTGATTAAAAATAGTATAATCCAAAAAATGAGAGACGCAAGTCTCTCACTATTGAATATTGATATATCTTGTTTCTTCTTCACGCTTCACTGGTTTTGTAGGTAATAAGATAAATAATTCACCATTGTCAAAACTAGCTTTGATATCCTCTTGTTTATAGCCTTCACCAATATAGAAAGAACGAGAATAAGTTCCAGTAAATCTTTCTTGACGAAGTACACGCGTATCTTCTTTGTTGATATTACGAGTAGCTGTGATCTTTAAGTAGCCATCTTTTAGTTCAATTTGAATATTTTCTTTTTGAATCCCGCAAACCTCCATGCAGATTTGATAATATCCATCCTTTTCATAAATATCTGTTCTTAATACAGTACTTGTATCTTGTTTTTTAGTATCATTGAAAAAGTCATCAAAATAATTAGGGTAATAGCGCATATTGAATCCTCCTTAGCACTTATATCTTTTAACTGCTAGTATCATAGTACAATTATTTGGCACAGTCAAGATGTGAGTGCTAATAATTTTGTCGCTTGTTTCTAGAACATTTTTCTGCATCAATAGCCAAGACAAACATAAGCGCATCCAATGCATTTTCTGGGTCTTTAACATCAATGACATAGGTATCTGTTAAATTAAATATTTCTTTACGAATAATCGCTACAGTATCATAGTTTTCATCCACAATTGTATAATTCCATTCAGTAAGAGTTCCATCAATATGCCATCCATTATAGTCAATGTGGTAATGTGGAGTAAAGAAAGATAATTCTTTCGATAGACATCCAATATATTCATTATTCTTATAGATTTCAAATTTAGGAAGTAAAGTCATCACCTTTTCTAATACAGTACCCACTTCATTTCCATTTTGATCATAAATGACTAGCTTATGTCCCCAAGAAAGCCTTCCTTCAACTTGATATATGATTTGACCTGACTCATCATAAATATCATAGCTATCAAACCAGGAAAAGAATCTTTGTTTAAATAATAGTTTCATAGTATCATCACCACATAAATTATAACATTTTCTAGAATTCTTAATTTGTATCTTCACATCTTTTAAGGTTTATTTAAGTTTGAATCAGTATACTCACTTACGAAATAGGCGATTATACTTTTCATGCCCTTAAAATAATCAAGCCTATTTCTTTTTTTTGACAGAAATTTCCATTAAAATCTTAAGAAAACTTAAGTAAATCTTAAGAAAAACATAATACAATATTTTCGAGGTGGATTATTTATGAAGAAAAAACTTGGAAATATATTGATTTTTGTGCTGATTATTGGACTCACGATTGGATATGGAATTTATAAAGATAGTCAATCTACAGTCACAGTCAATAAAATTTATACGATGGAGTTTCAAGAACAAGCATTATCGGATTTAGAAAATGAAAAAGGAAATGGGAACTATACACTTCAAAATATATTTATGAAATACAATCCTTTTTCAACCAATACACAATCGATGTATGTTTATTTTAATACATCCAAAGTGGCTAAAATTACATATACAGTGAGTTGCAGCGATTACGCGGATTTTACAGCTACGGCTTATCAGGCTAAAGAATATCAAAAGGAACATGAGTTTCAATTGATTGGTTTGATTCCAAATTGTACAAATACAATCACAATTACAGCCACCTATAAGGATGGAACAAGTCAAAGTGTAAGTACAAACTATACAATGGGATCACTTTTAGGTGATGAAGATATACAACTTAAACAAGTGTCTGGTTCTAAACAAGATTTAGGCAATGCTTTATATACACTATTAGGAAATGATGCGGATGATCAAGACTTTGTCTATGTGTATGATACAAATGGCGTTTTGCGTGGGGAAATTCCAATTATTGGATATCGTTCTCATCGTATGTTGATGCAAAATCAAATCTTATATATGAGTGTATCTACACATAGAATGGCTGCCATCAATCATTTAGGTATGATTGAACACATTTATAATTTGGGTAATTATATGGTTCATCACGATTATCAATTTGATCAGGATGGAAATTTGATTTTATTAGCTACAAATGAGGAAAAGAATAGTGTAGAAGATTGTATTATTAAATTGGATGTAGATAGCGAAGAAGTAAGTGAAGTATTAGATTTAGAAGATTTGTTTAAAAGCTACAAAGAGAGTACGGATCATAAAGAAGGTTCAAAATGGGATTGGCTGCATATCAATACACTTCAATACTTAAGTGATGATAGTGTTATTCTTTCTTCTCGAGAAACAAGTTCGATCTTTAAAATTAATGATATAAGCACAAATCCAAGTATTGGCTATATCATAGGCAATGAAGATTTCTGGAAAGATACAGACTATACAAAGTATTTATATACAAAAGTAGGGGACTTCTTGACGAGTGGAGGACAACATACCGTAACATATATGGAAGATGATGCATTAGAATCTGGTCAATATTATCTATACATGTTTGATAATAATTTTGGATATTCTAAGACAAGAAAAGATTATGATTGGACTGTCAATGATGGAATTCAAACAAGTATTACAGAAGGCACGACATCCTATTACTATCAATATTTAGTGGATGAAAATGAAGGGACATATACATTGGCCAATTCATTTGAAGTTCCGTTTAGCGCCTATGTATCGAGTGCACAAAATTTAGGTGATCATATTGTCGTAAATTCAGGAATTGCAGGACTATTATCCATTTACGATACGGATGGAAATCTTGAACAACAGTTCAGTATAAAGAAAAATGATCGTTTTATTTATCGAATTTATTTTTATGACTATAAAGGATATTATTTTAGTTAGAGAGTAATTCTCTAACTTTTTTTAAGCAAATTTTAAGTGTTGTTTAGTATGTTTATGGTATGACATATAAAGAATTTTATGGATCTGACTATGATACGTTTAAAAATGTTTTGGATAAGGTTTTAAATACAATTCATTCGAGTGTATTAGCTTGTATACAATATACGACTTCTAGAATTAAGTCATCAGAAAGTGTTATGAAAAAGATAGGCAATGAATATTTTTTGCTTCATGATATTATTGGAGTTCGCATCATTTGTTCGTTTGTGGATGAAATCTATGAAGTAAAGGATTGGATTCATTCATGCTTTAAAGTGGTGGAAGTAAGAGACTATTTAAGCCGACCCAAACCCAGTGGGTATCGCAGTCTACATGTGATTTGTGAAGTGGATGGATGTTTAGTTGAAATCCAAGTACGAACGATCGCATTAGATTTTTGGGCAAATCTAGAACATCAAATTCATTATAAGAAACATATTGAAGATGAAGATTTGATATGTAGTGAATTAAAACGATGTGCCGATGAAATTGCTTCTTTAGACTTATCATTTCAGACAATCAAAGATAGAGTCGAGGGATAATATGCGATTATTGGTAGCGGATGATGAAGTGAATTTGGCTAAAGCACTACAAGCCGTCTTAGAAGATGCGGGCTATAATTGCGATGTGTGTTTTGATGGGAATAGTGCCATTCGTTTGATTTTCCAAGAAATTTATGATGGATTGATTTTGGATATTATGATGCTTGAAAAGAATGGTTATGAAGTGCTAAATCAGATTTGCAAACAAAAAAATGATATTCTGGTATTACTTTTAAGTGCGTTAAATGAAGTGGATAATAAAGTTACAGGTTTTGATTTAGGTGCCAACGATTATCTATCCAAACCCTTTTCGACAAAGGAATTGATTGCAAGAGTCAAAGTGATGTTAAAAGAAAATGTGATAGACGATTCTTATTTACAATATCAAGATATTCTATTGAATAAGAAAGAAGAAACACTTGCGTGTAAGAATACAAAATATCAATTGACTAAGTTGGAATGTAGTATTCTTTCTTTATTGATTCGAAGTGAATCGAATCGAGTAGCTGTTTGCTTGTGATTGAAAAAGTTTGGAACAATTGTGTAGATGTGAATCAGAATACAGTTTCACTTCATATATCCTATTTAAATCGAAAGTTATCGGCATTACAATCTTGTGTATCTATAAAAATGAGTAAAGAAAATATAGAACTGTGTGTTAATATATAAAAAAAGAAGAAAGGGCGTGCACTATGAATATATTAGTTGTGGATGATGAAAAAAACATTGCGTATGCGATTGCACAAATTTTAGAAGAACAAAAATGGCAAGTAACTATGGCTTATGATGGACAAGAAGGTTTAGATTTAGCCCTTAGTGGATATTATGATGTAGCTATTTTAGATATTATGCTCCCTGTTATGAATGGTTTTGAGATTGTACAGAAAATGCGTGCCAATAAGATTGAAACTCCAACTTTGTTGTTGTCGGCATTGGATGAAATTCCAGATAAAGTGAAAGGCCTAAATGTAGGGGCCGATGATTATATGACTAAACCATTTTCGGCTGCAGAACTTGTTGCTCGAATTAATGCACTGACAAGACGCAAAGGAGAAGTCATTGTACATGAATTGAAGTATGATGATTTAGCGTTACAACTTGATACTTGTGAGTTGTATTGTGCAAGTCAACATATTCATTTAGGATATAAAGAATTTGAAATCATGAAACATTTAATGTCACATCCTGAAATGATTACTTCTAAAGATGATTTAATTGTTTCGGTATGGGGTAGTGAAAGTGATGCGATGGACAATAATGTAGAGGTTTATATCTCTTTTTTAAGAAAGAAACTAAAATTTTTAAAAAGCAAAGTTTCAATTAAGGTGATTCGAAAAGTTGGATATCGACTAGAGGTTTGTGATGCTTAAAAAACTACAGACTAAATTCATTTTGATTTTAATGTCCTTTGTCAGTGTGATTTTACTATCTGTATTTGGTATAGTTTGTTGCTCAAACTATATTCATGATAAAAAGGATGTTGAGCGAAGTTTAGAAATGGCTTTACGATTAAAGGATAAAGATTTTTCGATTTCATTTGGAAACAGTCGAAATTTTAATGGGAATTCCTTCGTGATTTATACGGATTCAAATTATGAATATATGATCACAAGCCGTTCAGTATGGAATATTTATGCAGAAGATGCGCAAAGCTTAATTGAGAGTGTAAAAAATAAAGACGATATCGGAATTTTGAAAAGACAAGGGTTTGCGTATAAAAAAGAAAAAATTACCAACTATCAAGTGGATGAAAACACAATTATTCCTTCAGGTTATGCCGTAGCCTTTGTGGATGTATCTCATATGCAGTCTTCTTTTCAAAGAATGTTGATTATATCTATTCAAATTGGATCGAGTGTATTACTGGTATTCTTTATACTAAGTTGTATTTTAAGTAAATGGGCACTAAAACCAGTCGAACAGGCATGGGATAAACAGAAACAATTTGTGGCCGATGCCAGTCATGAATTAAAAACGCCATTAACGGTTATTTTAGCGGATAGTGATGTATTAACCAATCATTCGACAGAAACCATTTCTTCACAAAAACAATGGATAGAATCGATTCAAAGCGAAGCGAACCGCATGCGAAAACTTGTAGAGGATATGCTGTTTCTTGCCAAGAATGATGCGAATCGAATTGAAATTTCTATGCAGAATTGTTCGCTTAGTGATATATGTTTTCATTGTGTTTTACCGTTTGAATCCATTGCGTTTGAAAAAGGTATTGATTTAATCGATGAAGTGGAAGAGAATATAGAGGTACATGGTAATGAGTCACAGTTAAGACAATTGATATTAATTTTCTTGGACAATGCGATCAAATATACACCTTCAGGCGGAAAGATTTATTTTAAATTATGTAAGATACAAAATAAACCCGTCATTACAATTCGTAATACAGATAGCTACATTCCACCAGAAGATTTAAAACATGTATTTGAACGCTTCTATCGTGTTGATAAGTCAAGAAAGTATCAAGGGGGGGCCGGTTTAGGCTTATCCATCGCAAGTCAAATTGCGCAAAGTCATAAAATCAAATTAAGTGTGACAAGTGATGAAAAACAAGGTACAGAATTTACTTTGAATTTCTAGGAGGATAATTATGTTTCAAAAAAGAGTCGATCAAGTGATCGCAAAAATGAAGGCGGATGGGCTTAAACAAATCTTAGTTAGTGAACCATGCAGCATTTATTATTTAACAGGTGTTGATGTAGGTCCAGGAGAAAGATTGTTTGCGCTATACTTGAATGATGAAGGAAGAAAAGTATTATTTTTAAATACATTATTTACGGTTGAACAAAAGGATTGTGAAGAAATTTGGTTTAGTGATACAGACGATTCCACTTCACTTTTAGCTAGTGTTATTAATTCCAGTGAAACGCTAGGTGTTGATAAAGATTGGACAGCACGTTTCTTGATTCCTTTAATGGAAAAGTGCGAAGGATTAAAAGTTGTTCTTGGATCAAAATATGTAGATGATACTCGTGCCATTAAGGATGAAAAAGAAATTGAATGTATGATTGAAAACTCACAGATCAATGATGTTGTGATGGAACGTACAAGAGATTTTATTAAAGAAGGTATGACTGAAAAACAAGTGGAAGCTTTTATTCTTGAACAATATAAATTGCTAGGATGTCAAGACGTATCATTCTCACCTATTTGTTCTTTTGGAGCTAATGGTGCAGATCCTCACCATATGCCAGATGATTCTGTGTTAAATGCAGGTGAGAGTATTGTCATTGATATTGGGGGAAGAAAAGATCGTTATTGTTCGGATATGACACGTACTTATTTCTGTAAAGAAGCAAGTGACGAATATAAAAAGATTCATGATATTGTACGTGTTGCCAATGAAAAAGCGGAAGAAATTATTCGTCCAGGCGTTCGTCTATGCGATATCGATTTAACGGCTCGTAATTATATTTCTAGCTTTGGTTATGGCGAATACTTTACACATCGCCTAGGACATTTCATTGGTCAAACGGATCATGAATTTGGGGATGTAAGTTCAACCAATACAGAAACTGTAAAACCAGGCATGATTTTCTCGATTGAACCAGGTATCTACTTACCAGAAAAGATGGGTGTTCGTGTTGAAGACTTAGTACTTGTTACTGAAGATGGTTGTATTGTATTAAATAAACTAGATAAAAAATATGCGATGATTGGTTAATAATCATCGCATTTTACTATTTACCTAAACAGAATTTAGAAAATAATGTATCCAACAAGTCTTCTCTATGAACTTCACCTAAGATTTCTTTCAAATGATCATGAGCAGCCTGAATGTCAATCTCAATTAAATCAGGTTCTACCATCATATCCATGGCTTCTTTGGCACGTAACATATCTTCTTTGGCTTGATTCAATAAACCAATTTGACGCTCATTTGAAAGTAGTGGATCTTCCTTTAATAAATCTTCATGATACAAGTTTTCCAAGGCATCAATTAAAGGTTGAATCTCTTTATTGGCAGCTGAAATCCAAATGCCATCTTTATTAGCTTCAGTTTTATCTAACTTATTATAGATAATTAAACGCATCTTATCTTTTGTCAGTTCTAATAATTGTTTATCTTCTTCATCCCACTCTTTTGAACCATCGAAGACTAAAAGAACCAATTTGGCATCTTTTAATCTTTCCTGACTTTTTTCAATGCCAATCTGTTCAATCTTATCGCTGGATTCATGAATACCAGCTGTATCAATTAAATTCAATTGTACATTGCCAATATGAATTTGCCCCTCAACCAAGTCTCTTGTGGTCCCCGCAATATCTGTAACGATGGCTTTATCTTCTTCAAGAAGTGCGTTTAATAAGCTGGATTTACCAACATTTGGCTTACCCACAATAATGGTATCAATACCTTTTTTTAACATTTGCCCCGTCTGTACACGAGCAAGAATACGATCGATCTTGGTTAACCATTCGTTAGTTTTTGGAAGTAAATCATTCGTCGTTAATTGTTCTACATCTTCATATTCAGGATAATCAATATTCACTTCGATCTGCGCAATGATATCCATTAAATCATCAATCAAAGGCTGTAGTAGCTTTTTTACACTTCCTTTAATTCCATGAATGGCCATACTTGCTGCGGTATTGTTGCTTGCTTCAATCATATCTTGAACGGCTTCCGCCTGCGATAAATCAATTCTTCCATGATAGAAGGCACGTTGCGTAAATTCTCCCGGTTTTGCCAGATCTGCTCCAGCACTTAATACCATCGATAAGATTTTACGAGTAATAAAAGTACCACCATGACAATTGATTTCGACAATGTCTTCGCGTGTATATGTTTTTGGAGCTCTAAAGATAGAAATTAAAACTTCATCAACAGGATTTTTATCGGTATCTATAATAAAACCATAATGAACGGTATGACTTTTCGCATTTATGATATTACGGTCAAATATTTTTTGAGTGATTTCAATAGCCTTGTCACCACTTAAACGAATGATGGAAATGGCACCATCCTGCAAAGAAGTGGAGATGGCTGCAATTGTATTTTCAAACATTGTTAACATCCTTTCTTTCTTAGTGTATTTTATCATAAAAGATGTATAATGTCTTAGACAGAGGTGTAAACATGAAAGAATATACTAAAAATCAAGTACACGAAGTAGCGTGTGCATTTAATGAACATAAAATTATTGCTCTTCCTACAGATACAGTATATGGAGTTGGAGTAAAATATGGGAATTTAGAAGATTTAGAACGATTGAAACGCGCAAAACATCGTCCAGAAACGAAACCAATCCCAATGATGGTTTCAAATGTAGAACAAATGAAGCAAGTTGCGTTAGTGGATGAAAGAATTGAAAAGATTGCGGCTAAGTTTTTACCGGGTGCATTGACGCTCGTTGTGAATGTAAAGGACAGTGTTGATTCAGTATACACAAATGGCTTAAGTACAATTGCGATTCGTATTCCAGATGAAAAATTTATATTAGATGTGATTGACGAGTTGAATTGTCCAATCTTGGTCACAAGTGCCAATCAGTCTGGAGAAAAAACAGCACTTACAAGTGATGATGTGTATGAACAGCTTCCAAAAATTGATGGTATTGTACTTGGAACGTGTAAAGCGTTACAGGCAAGTACGATTGTTGACTGTACAAAAGAAAAGTTACAAATCTTAAGACCTGGACCTATTTCTTTAGAAGAACTAGAATCCGTATTATAGAAAAAAACACCCAGAACCTATGTTGTAGGGCATAGGCCAGGGTGCATACGAACACATCTAGAAGTAGTATGCTTCTAGCAGTTCATCTAGTATGTTACTCTGAATTGGATAAGATTCAATGTTTTGGGTTTAAATTTAAACATATGTTAAAACTTGTCAAAATGAGGGGTGTTGATTATAATACTATGTATGACAGAAGAAGAAATGATTAGACAAATTGCCGAGCCTATACTTAAACAATTGGAAAAAATCGAAAAGGAACTTGGAAACCATCGGATGCCGCAGCTTCCGCAAATTAAATTTGTGAAGGAATCTGAAATGGGAGATGGTCCTTTTATGATAGGTGACATTGAGGTTACAGATGAGCTTTTAGAAAAAGTGGAAGCCTATATCCAAGAAGAGATTGAAATGATGCATAAGCCAACTGTACTACATTAAAAAGCCACAAATTTAAAAAAACACTTGCATTTTATTTTATGTTAGTGTATTATAAGTGAGCGCGTTGGAAATGCGGGTGTGGCGAAATTGGCAGACGCACCAGACTTAGGATCTGGCGCCTACGGCGTGGGGGTTCGAGTCCCTTCACCCGCACCACTTGTAAATTTAGACAATTACTTCGGTAGTTGTCTTTTTTTGTTTTATGTTATAATTTTTCTATGAATGTTTGTGTATATTATGAGAAAATAAATGAAGATTCCATTCGTATCAATCGAGTGTATTCATTAAGTCCCAAGATAGAAATACCAGAATCCATTGATGGATATGTTGTTCGTGAAATTGGAAATTATTGTTTTTCTTCAAAAAAAGTCGATTTATCGAAAGCTATTTTAAGTTGTGACATTCCTTCGAATTATCATGAATGTAGTGGGGTTGATGTAGAAAGTGTTAAGTTTCCGAGTACTTTAAAAAAACTTGGGAATTATGCGTTCTACAATTGTCGGAAGCTAAAAGAAATATATTTACCTTTTTCTTTAATGAGTATAGGTAGCGATGTGTTTATGAATTGTTTAAGACTCAATCATATTTATTATGATTGTTCAATTTTTGATGTTACTTTCCTGAAACAAATCTTAACGCAAATCACATGGGATGTAGAAGTTCACTTTTTAGATAGTTCTATATTCTATCCAGAATACAATGGGGGTTATGATGAAGTGGGCCCTGCTCATATCTTTGCCCTGAATATTGAAGGGGAAGGTTTTCGTATGCGTCAATGTTTTAAAGAGGGGAAAATCGATTTTGACGGATATGATGCTTGTTTTGAAAAGCTATGCGCTGAAGAAAGTGAATCTTGCATCTTTCATGTAGCGATTCTTCGCTTTATGATGGGATCTGAACAATACATTCCTTATTTAAGGGCACATGATTTGACTTCTTATTTACATGTATATAAAGATATATGTGCTATGGTAGAAAAATTGTTAAAAAAAGAATGTCTTGGTCAATCCGATCTAGATCGATTGATTTTTATGGAAAAGGATTTAGAAACTCGTACTCTATTGATGGAATTAAAGAATAAGATGTTTAAATCATCATCGACATATTCTTTTGAGGATTTTTAATGCGACAAAGTGAATGGGAAAAGGAAAAGGCGATTCATATCTTAGAATTAGTTCGATCCGAACTCTATATGGATATGCCACATTTTTTAACAGCTTTAAATACGTTGGTGTTGAAGGAAGATGAGCGTGTAGCTATATGTGCGACAAATGGCGTGTATTTTTACTATAATCCATTAAAGATTATTGATTTATTTCAGAAGAATGCAGTGTTTTTAAATCGTAGTTTTTTACATAGTGTTCTGCATTGTTTATATAGTCATATTTGGCTTAAAAAAAATCGTGTTGAATTTATTTGGAATGTAGCTTGCGATATTATCGTGGAGTATACATTGGATTCGATGCATAAAAAAAGCGTTTCGCGAATCTTGTCATATGTTCGAAAAGATGTATATCGTGAAATTGAAAGTTTAGATGGGCTGAGTTGCATTACAGTTTATGAATGGCTTTGTACACGTGGTGATATTCAAGATTTATATTATGAATTTGTGGTGGATGATCATGCTGCATGGCCTAAAGAGCAGGATGAGAAAGTACCTCAATCTTCTACTGTTCAAAAAAAGTGGCAAAGTGTTGCCAAACAAACATTGTTTGATCATAAACAAAAAGGGAAGGATAATGAGGATGGGGATGCCTTTCTTGTGTCGAGTTTACAGGCAAAGAAATCGAAATACTCTTTTTCACAGTTTTTAAAACGATTTAGTATTGTGAAAGAAGAAATGCAAATAGATTTGGATGAATTTGATTTGTCCTATTACACATATGGAATGTCGATCTATAAGAACATGCCATTGATTGAGCCTTTAGAGACAAAAGAAGTCAAAAAAATCTATGAGTTTGTGATTGTACTCGATACGAGTTATTCTATTGATGAAAATCTTGCGAAGCGTTTTATATCCAATACATATAGTATTTTAAGCACTTCAAATATGTTTTATAAATCGTGCAAGGTGCATATTATTCAATGTGATGACAGAATCCGCAAAGACGATGTTATCTCAAATCAAAATGAGATGGATCAATTATTGAATTCATTTACTCTAGTGGGTAAAGGCAATACCGATTTTAGACCGGTATTTAGCTATGTGAATGATTTGATAGATCAAAAAGTTTTTCAAAATCTTTGTGGCCTGCTTTATTTTACCGATGGCAAGGGAATCTATCCCAAAAAGAGTCCGGCCTATAAAACAGCCTTTATTTATTTAGAGGATTATGATCAAAGTAAAGTGCCTTCATGGGCAATTCAATATAGATTGGAAGAAAAGTTATGAATATATTACAGGCAAAAAATGAAATAAAAAATACTGTACAGGCATATTTATCGAAGAATTCGTTTGGTGAATATGAGATTGAAGCGAAGAATCAACGACCTTTATTGTTGATTGGTCCTCCTGGTATTGGTAAAACACAGATTATGGAACAAATCGCAAAGGAATGTCAAATTGGACTTGTCAGCTATACAATTACGCATCATACACGTCAAAGTGCTGTGGGCCTTCCTTTTATTCAAGAAAAGGAATTTCAAGGAAAGACATACTCGATTACGGAATACACAATGAGTGAGATCATTGCGAGTGTTTATTCAAAAATGGAAGATACAAAATTAAAAGAGGGTATCTTATTTATTGATGAAATCAATTGTGTATCGGAAACATTAGCACCTACTATGTTGCAGTTTCTACAGAATAAAACCTTTGGAAATCAGAAGGTTCCTTGTGGCTGGATCATTGTAGCAGCAGGAAATCCGAGTGAATATAATAAATCGGTTCGTGATTTTGATGTCGTGACAATGGATCGTATTCGTTATATTCATGTTGAAACGGATTACTATGTATGGAAAGAGTATGCGATTTCAAAACATATACATCCGATGATCTTAAGCTATTTGGAATTAAAGCCCAATCATTTCTATACTGTTTCAACAAGTGTAGATGGTATGGAATTTGTGACGGCAAGAGGCTGGGAAGATCTATCTTATTTACTCTATACCTATGAAAAGATGCATCTAGAAATCTCTCAAGATACGATTTATGAATATCTGCATCATGAAGATATTGCCGAAGATGTTTTCGCCTATTATTTGGTGTATAAAAAATATCAGGATGATTATGGCATTGATGATATCTTAAACGGAAATGTATCGAGTACAATCTATGCTCGATTGTTTAATGCCGATTTTGATGAAAGAGTCTCTGTTGTTAATTTGGTGATGGATGGTTTACTACGACAAGTGAATTTATATTCTTTTGAAAAACATTGTACAGATCTTTGGTTTAGTTTCTTGAAAGAATATCGCAAAGATATGGATTCTTCTTATTTGGACCATACAAAGGTATTTATGGCAAATTATCGTGATAAATTGCAGGCAGAATTATTAAGTATTTCACAAAAACATGAACATGAATTTGTGTTAAATAACATACAAAAAGTAATGGTGGATGAAAGTTTAGATCCAAAGTCACGTTTTGATTCTTGTACAAAGCCTTTCTTTGAACAAAAGGAAAAAATGGAAAAGTTGGATAGTCAATTGAAGCTGGAGATTGAAAATGCGTTTGAATTTATGGAAAGTGCATTTAAGGATGGTCAGGAAATGACAATATTTGTGACCAATCTAACAATGTCAGCTGAAATGGCTTTATATTTAAGTTCACATACGATTGATGTATATGAAAAGTACAAACAAGTCTTGTTGATAGGAACACAAAAGGCAAGATTATTGGATGAGTTAGCGCATTAAAAGGAGAAGAGTATGGATTATTCAGACTTGAAATATGATATGGAAGAATTTGAATCGGACCAAGATAAAAAACTTCCACAACCCTCATTGCTAAAGGATGCAATGCGAACGGAATCGATAGAACTTCCTAAAAATTTTGATGCGTTATCCATTTGTTCTAACTTTTTAGATATCATAAATACACGCCATAGTAGTCGTGTATATACGCAAGAACCTATGTCTTTGTTGGAACTATCTTATATGTTGTGGACTTGCCAAGGTGTGAAACAAATTCGTGGGAAGAAATATGCGACCTTGCGTACTGTACCTTCTGGAGGAGCTAGACATGGTTTTGAATTGTATTTTGTATGTCAAAATGTAGAAGGGTTAATCTCTGGAACCTATCATTATTTGCCTATGGAACATCGTATTGAGTTTTTAAATCCAATTGAAAAGATAAGTGATGTTTTGGCATCTTCCTTATGTGATCAATTATGGGCCTTAAAAGCCAATGTGATTTTCTATTTCAGCTATATTCCATATCGTACCGAATGGCGCTATGGATATCTTGCGCATCGAATAGCTTTAGTGGATTTAGGCCATGTTGGAGAAAATATATATTTGGCAAGCACAAGTATTGGTTTAGGAACTTGTGGAATTGGAGCGTGTGTGACAAGGATTTGTGATGAAATGTTTGAATTGGAAGGCGAAAATGAATTCATTATTTATGCGCAGCCGATTGGGAAGGTGAATAAAGAGGATTTTGTGAAAGAAAAATCTTTTTATGAATTTGTTGAAAAAGAAGGCTTATAATGTGTTAAAATAGATTCGAACTAAGGAAAATATATTATGAGTAAAAATGATAAGAATATAGATGCTTATTCAAAAGCACTTTTAGATAAAAAAACAGAATATAACGATGAATTAAAAAAGCCTAAAGTGGTTCATCAGATGTCTGAAGCAGAAAGAAGACAGGCTGAAAAGACAATGTCTTCAGCTTTAGATATGCTTCGTAAAGAGCGTGGTCAAAAAACAATTGAGGAAGAAGAACAGTTTTATCAGGAGCATGAAGATGATTTAAAAGACATGGATGATGATTTTACAACTTCTTCGATAGAAAAGGAACAATCCAATGAGGCATTAGATCTTGTGCATGCGATGTTAAAGAATATGTCAAATGAGGGTGACGAAAATGAAGAGGTAGTTATCCAAAAGGAAAAGAATCCAAACGAAAAGAAAGAAAAAAAGGAACATAAACCAAAAGAAAAGAAGTCTAAGAATAAACAAGTCAAAGAAAAGAAACCGTTGAAGAAGATCACAAAAATTGTGTTATGCGTAATCTTAGTAGGCTTGGTTGCCTTAGGTGGATATGCATATAAGGTTTTGGTGTATGATCCACAAAATATTGTTTCTGAAATGCAACAAAAAACATATGATAAATTAGTGTCTTATGCGGATGAGTATGGAGATAATATGATGTCAGATGCTGAGAAATTAGAGCTTCTAGATTTGGATAAAGATTATCAAAAGCTTTTGGATAAACAAAAGACTTCAATCAATGAATATTTTAAAGAACAGACTGGCAAAACATATAAGGCTTTGTTGAAAGATATGAAGCAGCTTCATCATGATAAAGAAGAAGTTAAACTTCCTGCTTATCAACAAATTGTTGGTTTATTAAATGGTTGGGAATCAAAATCGGATGAAGAAAAGATGGCTGTAGCCGATATGCAGTCTACATATAGTTCATTATCTAAAAATTTAAAAGATGAAGTGGATACTTTATCAAAATCAAAGACAGGCAAAGACTTTATTGATCTATGTAAAGAACAGGGTGAATTAAAGGCGGCTGCCGAGGAAAAGGCTCGTCAGGAAGAAGAAGCTAAAAAAGCAGAGAATGAAAAGAAGGTTAAAGAATATCAAACAAGCTTGAATAGTTTGCAGCAAGACTACAATACGTATGCACAATATGCACAGAGTCTAGAGTCTGATTTGGCATATGCGCAACAAAATGGAGAAGATACTGCAGATATTCAATCTCAGATTGATACAAATAATCAGATGTTGTCTTCTTTGCAGCAACAAATTACATATTATCAACAACAGATTTCTGCTTTACAATCTTAAAAAATAAGACTATTCTAATAGGGTAGTCTTTATGCCGACTTAGCACAGTGGTAGTGCAACGCACTCGTAACGCGTAGGTCATTGGTTCAAATCCGATAGTCGGCACCATGTTTTGAAATTAAGCTGGTTCAACCAGCTTATTTTTTTGAAGGGAGAATCTATGAATTTAGATGAAAAAATGATTTTATTGGCAACTGCCTTTCTGTTTTTGCCCTATCAAATCGCAAGTGTAGGAATCGCATGCGTTTTAATACAAGCATTATGCCGACATAAAATGGTGGATGCCATAAAGAATCAAACGGGCGCAATTCTCTTTTACAGCTTTAACGTATTGGAATTTATTGTTTCCATCTTCCATTCGAACTGGACAGGTTTTGGCAATACATGGTTATTTGTGTTGATTGGTTTATATGGAGCCTATTATCGTAGAAGTATCACAAAAAGTACATTTGAAAAGATGTGTGATCTTATTATTATTTTGTCGGTATTTGCGGCTATCTACGGTTTGTATCAGTTTAATCAGATTTCCCTTGCGAATGGACGAACATTTTTAGAATTTCATATCTTCAATTCACCAAAACGAAGAATTACTTCGACATTTATGAATGCGAATATCTATGCGATGGTCATTGATTTTGTATGCGTGATGTGTATGTATCGTTTTGTGAAAAACGACAATATTCTTTGTAAGATTTGTTATTTTATAATTGCACTGTTTAATTTCTTTGTTCTATATTTAACGGGATCTAGAACGGCATTATTACCATTTGTGGTGATTTTTCCTATCTTTCTTTATTGTGTGCGATGGAAAAAACTGTTTATCACATCCATTGTATTCGAACTTGGTATATGTGGTTTAGTATTCTTAAAACCAACATTGATTCCAAGAATCAGTGATATGTCAACTTTTGCCTCTCGTATTAAGATTTGGAAGACAGCATTTATGTGTATTTCAATGTATCCATTCTTTGGATGGGGTCCGCAGACATATCAGAAGTTTTATCCATTAGTACATGGTCATAAGGCACCTCATGCCCATAATATTTATATTGATTCCATTTTGTCGTATGGAGTTGTTGGAACAGTAGTGCTTTTGGCATATACATTTGTGCTAAATAAGGAAATCTTTACTTCGAATACAAGAAAAGAAAATCCTGCATTATTTGGCATGATGATGTGTTTTATTGCGATTGTGTTGATATATGGATTGTTGGATTGTACATTAAATATTGTCACAACAGGAACTTTATGTTTTATCATTTTAAATAGTGCTTGCATGTACTTAGAAAAATAAATACAATAATTTTAGAAGACAGACAGTAGAAGGAGTTTTATGAAATGTATATCACTTTTTGTCTGTTTTTTTATTGGTTTACAATCGATGATTGTGCCAAGTTATGAAGTTTTAATTTCAAATATAGAATCCAAAGTCGATACAATTCATGAAGATAGGGCTAGTTTTTTATCTTTAAAATGTAGGGATATTGCGATGGATGTTACATCTAAAAAAACGGATTTACGGATTGAAATGGATAAACAAGAAAAGTTTGTGGATGAACTTGAACGTAGGTATAAACAAAAAAAGAATTATTATGAATTGAAAAAAATGGAATATGGCTTGGAATTACAAGCGATTCAAAGAAACAACTCTATCTTGTATCCATATAAGATTCAAAAGAATTTGACGTTGTACTTTGATGAATATAGAAATGTTGAATTAGAATATTTGAAACATAAAAAACAGTTCGATAAGAATCAAAATACGTTATTGTTATATGATGAATATCTTGAAAGATTATCGAATTGTCAAAGTCGTTTATTAAAACGATTTTCACATTTAGCACAAATCAATGAATCTGGGCAACATAATGAAGATTCTATGATTTCAGGAACTGAGCATTTGCCTGATTTTGGTGGTTATGAATCGTGGCAACAAAATGGTGTGTCTTGTTTGGTGGATGGAAATTATGAAATTGATTCATATAGTTCTTTTTGGCAAAATCCGGTTGAAAATGGTACAATCAGTGCTGGATGCTGGTCCTATCCGGATGGAGATCTTCATTTAGGTTTGGATATCGCAAGTGCCATGTATAGTGATGTGTTAGCGGTTGCCAATGGTATCATATTGTATGCCCATGCACCAGTGGATTCGAACAATGGATATTTAGGAAACTGGTGTGGATGGCCAAATGGTGGTGGAAATACCATTTGTATGGTGGTTGCCGTAAATGATAGACTTTATGCGATTAGTTATGCGCATTTATCCAATGAAATCTATGTGACAAGTGGCCAGCAAGTCAGTCAAGGTACAGTTATAGCGAAAAGTGGGAACAGTGGCAATTCAACGGGGCCTCATACGCATGTAGAGGTATTTGAATTAAAACAGGATCTCAATTCAATCGTAGAATATTTTAGAAACAGCGGTGCTGATTTTTCTTTTGGATGTGGCTATAGTGAGGCTGCAACATGCTCAGGCTATGCTTGTCGCATTGATCCTGAGACCGTTTTGGAGGGTGTATGAGTCAAGAAATGTATTTTTCTCGCATGCAAGAATTATTAAAAGATGAATATAATGCCTATATTGAATCTTTATCGAAACCTTTATATCGTGGAATGCGTATTAATTTAAAGAAGGCAGAATTGAATGAATTTGATTATTTGGATAATCCGAGTCAGTTCTGTAAGGAAAGCTATTATGTAGATAAGCCGTTGGGAAATCATCCTTTCCATATTTGTGGCTGTTTTTATCTGCAAGAACCAAGTGCTTCAAGTGCTGTTGAAATTTTAGATGTACAAGAAGATGATTATGTATTGGATTTATGTGCAGCACCAGGTGGAAAGAGTACGCAGATCGCATCACATTTAAAAAGTGGCTATTTAGTATCAAATGAAATTGATGCGAAGCGTGCCCAGATCCTTTTGTCTAATATTGAGCGTATGGGAGTGAAAAATGTGGCAGTAACTAATACAAGTGTAGATAAGCTTACGAAGGTGTTTGATGCTTGTTTTGACAAGATTTTAGTGGACGCCCCTTGTAGTGGTGAGGGGATGATCAAAAAGCATGATATTGCCCTAAATAATTGGAGCATTGAAAATATTGAACTTTGTGCGACTCGTCAAAAAGAAATATTAGAACATGCCTATTCCATGTTGAAACCGGACGGTACTTTGGTGTATTCAACCTGTACATATGCTTTAGAAGAAGATGAAGATGTTGTCATAGATTTTTTAGAAAAACATGAGGATATGGTCTTGATGGATCCTGAAGTTTCGTGGGGAAGAAAAGGGTTAAAAGACTTGAATGTGCGTCGTATCTTTCCGATGGATGGTGGCGAGGGTCATTTCATTGCGAAATTCAAGAAACAATCAGGTGTTGCAGGTAAACTTCCAGTTCTAAAATCAAAAAAAATAGATAATGTGACTCAGAAATTTTTAAAGGAACAATTGAATACATTACCAAACTATTACTATATAGATAAGGATAGAGTATATGGTATGGATGTTCCGTTTGTGGATTTTAAAAAGATAAAAGTATTACGTCAAGGCGTATATTTGGGGGATGTCATTAAGAATCGTTTTGAGCCATGTCATTCTTTTTATATGGTTGCAGATTTTGACTATAAAAGAAAAGTGGATGTAACTCTAGAAGAAATGGACCTTTTTATGCATGGTGAAGTTTTACAAAAGGAATGCGAAAAAGGGTATGTGGCTGTATGTTTTAAGGGACATCCGTTTGGCTTTGGCAAGAGTGATGGAAAACAAATTAAAAACAAGATTCCTAAAGGACTTCGTTTATTGCCAAATTCACGTGTAAATATAGACTAAAAATGCCAGGAAATTTATTCCTGGCATTTTTTTGCGATTTCTTTTGCGACATTAAAATAGTCTTCTAATTGATCGTCACTTGGTGTGTAACATTGATTGATCACATCGTGACATGATTCGATTCCAGATTGTTGCATTCTTGTATCGATTTCTTTGGCAACTTGGTTAAACCATCCGTATGCAGCAAAGGCCAACCCTTTTTTGTTCTTAAATTTACATGGACGAATGTGTTCAAGGAAAGCGGCTACACTTGGTGCCATGACATTGTTGTAGGTTCCAGATCCAATACATACAACTTTGGCATCCATGATTTCGCGCATCACAATACTAGATTTTGTATCCGATAATTGATAGACTTTTACATCCATATCAGCATCGCTGAATCCTTCGGCTAAGCTTTCAGCAATCTGTTGCGTATGTTTCCATACGGATTCATATACAATAACAGCTTTGTTTGCGGCTTTTTGTGTTGCGATATCTTTATATGTTTCAATAATATCTGCAATATAGTCTTTCCAGATAATACCATGTGCCGGCATGATATATTCAATGTCTAAATTCATGCCTAGAATTAGATTTAATTTAGCCTGCACTGGTGTTGTATATGGTAAAACAATATTCGCAAAGTATTCTTTGGCTTGTTTTAAACAATATGCTTTATCCAATCCTTCATCGGTTAGATTAAAGTTTACAATGTGCTGTCCAAAGGCATCGTTTGAGAATACAGTTTTTAACTGTGGACAATATGTCAACATGTTGTCTGGCCAGTGAATCATTTGCATTTCGACAAAGACAAAGTCATATTTTCCTGTGTTGATTGTATCATTTGTCTTTACGACCTGATATGGAACTTGATCAAAGTATTGTTCAATCATATTCTTCTTTCCAGAAATAGATGCGTAAACTTTTGCGTTTGGATATTTGGCATATACTTTTTTAAATCCACCCGAATGATCTGGTTCTGTATGTTGAACAACAATATTGTCAATTTCTCTTCCTTGAAGTACAGATTCAACTCTTTCCAATAGTTCTTCTGTGAATTCTTCTTCGACTGTATCAAAAAGTGTGACTTCATCATCTACAACTAAGTAGGCATTATATGTACAACCTTCATCAATTGGATATAAATCACCATGGAAGTGGCGGTTATTTAAGTCTCTAACCCCAACCCAGTACACGTTATCTATAATTTTTTTAGCTCTTTTCATTTTTGTTCACCTCTTTTTTTTATTGTATAATTATTTAGAGAATATGTCTATTCATTTGCATCTTTTATATTTTTTGAATAAAAATTATAAAAAGTCAACTAAAAAGTGTAAGTGTTTTCTTTTATAAAGAGTATAATAATAGTTAGGAGGAATTGTCGATATGATTATTCAAAGTAAAAGAATTTGGGTCGTAAATACATGGTTGGCAGCCCAAGTTGAAGTAGAAGAAGGAAAGATTGTTAATATCTATCCATATGGCGAAAAAGAAGTGGATGAGGATTATGGAGATAAACGAATTATCCCAGGATTTATCGATGTACACACACATGGTGCTTATGGATTTGATACTAATGATGCGAATGAAGAAGGCCTTCGTAACTGGATGAAAAATATTGTTAAAGAAGGGGTTACAGGTATTCTTCCAACAACAATCACACAGTCTGAAGAAGTTTTGACAAATGCGGTTAAAAATGTTGCGAAAGTTGTTGAAGAAGGGTATGAAGGTGCAGAAATTTTAGGTATTCACTTTGAAGGACCTTATTTGGATCAAGTATATAAGGGAGCACAACCTGAACAGTATTGTGTAAAACCAGATCTTGAACAATTCAAACGTTACTTGGCAGCTTCTAATAATTTAATTAAAATCGTGACTATGGCTTGTGAACACGATGATAACTATGAATTAACTAAATTCTTACGCGCAAATGGAATTGTGTGTAGTCAAGGTCACTCAGGAGCCACTTTTGAACAGGCTCGTTTAGCCATTGCGAATGGTGCAAACTCAATGACTCACGTATTCAATGGTATGACTAAATTCCATCACCGTGAACCAGGATTAGTTGGTGCTGCAATGCGTTATAGAGATGTATATGGTGAAATCATCTGTGATGGAAACCACTCAACTTATGAAGCATTAAACGACTTCTTTACAGCTAAAGGAGCAAACCACTGTATTATGATCACTGACTCATTAATGGTTAAGGGACTACCTGTTGGTACAAAGGTATTGTTTGGTGGAAATGAAATTGAATTATATCCAGATGGAAGTGCACACTTAACAGATACGAAAGGTCTTGCGGGATCTACATTGCATGTCAACGATGGACTTCGTATTTTAGTAGAAAAAGCAATGGTTCCTTGGCAAACAGCTATCAATGCTTGTACATTGAACCCGGCTCGTATGTTGAATGTAGATGATCGTAAAGGATCGATTCAAACTGGAAAAGATGCAGATTTAGTTGTATTAAATGATGACTATTCTGTTAAAATGACATATGTAAAAGGTCAAAAAGCATTCTAATATAATAAAAGCACATTTAATGTGCTTTTATTATGTTTTCGTGTTTTATAGTATCATCTAGTTTATTATCGGTGATAATCATGTCAAAATCATCAATATTGGCTATTTTTGACATATACTTCTTATGGAATTTTGTATGGTCTGCTATACAAATTTTTTTATTGGAAGAATCAAGAATCGCTTTTTTAACTAAAGCATCACTCATGCTGGGAATGGATACGCCATAGTCTAAGTCAAGGCCTAATACGGAAATAAAGGCTTTATCGATATAATAGTTTTGAAAGAATTGAATGGTGCTTTCAGATAGAGCTGCCTGAGTTACAGGATTATAGGTGCCTGGAGCCATAATGATTTTCGCCTTGGTATTTCGATCTACATAGTGAAGAATCTTCCAGAAATTTGTAAAGATTGTGATTTTTTTATGGTGTATACGTTTAAAGAGCTCAAGGCAGGTTGTACCACAATCCAAATAGATAGAATCTCCATCTTGAATGAGTGTACTAGCATAAATCGCGATTTCTTTTTTATCCGATTGTGATATACCTTCTTTGATTTCAAAGGAAGGCTCAGTTGAACTAGACTCATTGAGTGTGGCTCCTCCATAGCGCTTTGTGGCGAGTCCTTGGTTTTCTAGACTATCTAAATCTCTTCGTATGGTCATTAAGGAAACGGAGTATACTTTTGCGAGTTCACTTACTTGTACGGTTTTATCTTTTTTTAGTTTTTCATAGATTTCATATCTTCGTTGTGTTGTGTTCATAATTCTATTAAAGCACAAAAAGAAACAGAAGGGAACATGTTTATTTGTGTTCTTTTGAAATAAATTGTTTGATGTGAAAAGGTTATTGAATCAAAATTTTTCTGGTGTTAGTATACAGATGAACTTAAGGAGGATCTATTATGGAATTAATTATCGATTCATCAAATATTGAACAAATTAAAGAACTAAATGAGTTATTAACAATTACGGGTGTTACGACAAACCCTACAATATTAACAAAATCGAATAGAGAAGCAATGGATGTAGTAAAAGATCTTTGTGAGGTGTTGAGCGAAGATCAATTGTTGTTTATTCAAACGGTACAGACCTCTTTTGAAGGTATTATGGAAGAGGCAAAAATGATTTCTTCCATTCGTAATAAAAATATGTATGTAAAGATTCCGGTTACACATGAGGGCTTAAGAGCTATTAAAGAATGTAAAAAGTTAGGAATTCACACATTGGCTACTGCCATTTATACAGCGGACCAGGCTTTTTTAGCTGCAATGAATGGAGCTGAATATTTAGCACCTTATACAAATCGAATGTGTAATTATGGAGATGGTGTTCAGAATGTAAAAGACTTGATTGAAATGTTGAGAGTGAATCATATGCCGGCTAAAGTGATTGCGGCAAGCTTTAAAAATACATATCAAGTACATGAATTGATCAAGGCTGGAATCCAAGCTGTAACTGTTCCTTGTGATGTTTTATATCAAATGATTGATCATCCAGGAACAAAGATTGCGGTGGGTGAATTTAGCGTAAATTGGCAAAGAGCTTATAATCGTAATACATTGGAAAAGTAGAGAAATCTACTTTTCTTTTTAAAAAATAATTAGCACTTAAGTGTTGACAGTGCCAAAAATGGTGTTATACTATCATTAGCAATCATAAAGAGTGAGTGCTAAGTGCAAGGAGGTGCTTATTTATGAATATCGATCAAATGTCAGAGCGTTTGCAGAAGATTTTAATGGATGCCATTAATTTGGCAAAATCCAACCAACATCCAAGTGTAGATACTGTGGATATGTTGGAAACGATTTTTAAGGATGATGTATTGGACGGCTTGTTTGAGCGTATCGGCTTGGATAAAGGTCGTGCTTTACAGATGGTTCAACAAGAATCTAATCGTGTCGCAAAGAGCTCAACAAGTAATATAAATTTATCCAATGAAGTGCAGAAATCGTTTGAAGATGCGCAAAACTGGGCGAGTCAACATGATGAAACTTATCTTTCAGTAGCTAGTGTATTCTTAGCTCTATTGTTTAATCGTTCTTATATTTCTAAAGAATTGGTAAGAACTTTTAACTTGAATAAGGATGCTTGCTACAAAGCTGAATTAGAGCGTCGTAATGGTAAAAAATTTGATACGCCAAATTCAGAAGAGAATGTAGAAGCTTTAAAGAAATATGGTCGTGATCTAGTTCAGGATGTGCGTGATGGTAAGATTGATCCAATTATTGGACGTGATGATGAAATTCGACGTGTTATGCAGATTTTATCTCGTAAGACAAAGAACAACCCTGTTTTGATTGGTGAACCTGGTGTTGGTAAGACAGCTGTTGTTGAAGGGATCGCATGGCGTATTATGAAGGGGGATGTGCCTGAGTCATTAAAAGAGAAACGCTTGATTGAATTGGATATGGGATCTTTGATTGCCGGTGCTAAGTATCGTGGTGAATTTGAGGAGCGTTTAAAATCCATTTTGGATGAAGTTAAAAAATCGGATGGACAAATCATCTTGTTTATTGATGAAATTCATAACTTGGTTGGTGCAGGTAAAACCGAAGGTAGTATGGATGCGGCTAACTTATTAAAGCCAATGTTAGCGCGTGGTGAACTACATTGTATTGGTGCAACAACTTTCAATGAATATCGTAAATATATTGAAAAGGATGCCGCTTTAGAGCGTCGTTTCCAAAAAGTACAAGTTGCTCAGCCAAGTGTAGAGGATACAATCAGTATTTTGCGTGGATTAAAAGATCGTTTTGAAAGTTATCATGGTGTACGTATTTTGGATGAAGCTTTAATTGCGGCAGCTACTATGTCCGATCGTTATATCACGGATCGTTTCTTACCAGATAAGGCAATTGACTTAGTGGATGAGGCTTGTGCTACGTTAAAGGTTGAAATGGAAAGTATGCCTCAAGAGTTGGATGAATTACAGCGTAAGATTTTACAACTTCAAATTGAAAAGACTTCTCTACAAAAAGAAGAAGATAAAAGGGCTATTGAGCGTCGTGAAGAAATTGAAAGTGAATTAGCTTCTTTACAATCAAAGCGTGATGAAATGCATTCTAAGTGGGAAGACGAAAAACATGGCTTGGCTAATGAAAAAGAGGATAAACAACGTTTGGAGAAAGCTCGTTTGGATTTAGAGCAAGCGCGTAATGAAGCTCGTTACGAAGATGCTGCTAAACTTCAATATGGCACGATTCCAGAATTAGAGGCTCGTATTCAAAAAGAGCAGGCAAGTCAAAAAGAGGATGCTTTGATTCAAGAAACGGTCAATGAAGAATTGATTGCGAAAATCGTTTCTAGATGGACAGGCGTTGACGTGACTCGTTTGGTTGCCTCTGAAAGAGATAAATTATTGAATTTGAAGGAAGAACTTGAAAAACGTGTTGTTGGTCAAAATGAAGCTCTAGAACTTGTAACAGATGCAATCTTGCGTTCTAAAGCACAGATTCAAGATGAGAATCGTCCAATTGGATCGTTCATGTTCTTAGGTCCAACTGGTGTTGGTAAAACGGAGGTTGCCAAGGCTTTGGCTGAACAGTTATTTGACGATGAAAGACATATTGTGCGTATTGATATGAGTGAATACATGGAAAAACACAGTGTGGCACGATTAATTGGTGCACCTCCTGGATATGTAGGATACGATGAGGGAGGTCAATTAACGGAAGCTGTTCGTCGTAATCCATATAGTATTATCTTGTTTGATGAAATCGAAAAGGCGCATCCAGATGTATTCAATGTGTTACTTCAAATTCTTGATGATGGTCGTATTACAGACTCGAAAGGTGTTACGGTAGATTTTAAGAATACAATTATTATCTTAACATCTAACTTAGGTAGCCAATATGCCTTTGAATCTGGTGATGTACATGATAAATATATGGAAGAAGTAAAGCGTCACTTTAAACCAGAATTCATTAACCGTATCGATGAAATTATTGTGTTCAACGCATTAGATGATTCGGCCTTTATTAAGATTGCCCACAAGTTTGTCGGCTTGCTACAAAAACGTTTGGCTGAACGTGACATTACATTGAATGTAAGTGATGCTGTATACAATCAGATCGCAAAGATGGGGGTAGATCCTGTATATGGTGCTCGTCCTATGAAGCGTTATATCCAAAGAAATCTTGAGACACAGATTGCCAAGGAAATGATTAAGACTGGCGCTATGCAAGGGGATGTAATCCATGTAGATTGTCAAAATGGCGAGTATACATTTGATATTCAAGGAAGATAGTGAATTATCTTCCTTTCTTTTCTTATTTAGAGGTATAATAGTTTCAGGAAGTGTGCGCCAGTTCGGTGCCAAATATATAACTGGTGGGAATCCAGTCTGGTAAAACCTAGTAAGTTGCCAGTACCAAGTCCTTGGAGCACCAAAGGCTAACAACGGTGTTTAAGCGTAGGACAGGGAACAGGAACGCCGTAATGCTTAAGCGTGAAGTGATTGAGCTCCGTTAGAATTATCGATTATGTGTGTGGTGGTCTACTACTTTCTTGGGTCACCAACAAGGATTAGTCGCTAAAGCGAGACTATGAAAACACACCGGAGTCCTAGAGCATGGCATACCTGATATTGTTATATTTGAAATACCTGGGAGGCCTGGATGGTTCTGTACATGAGACAGTAGGGAGTATCGGTCAATGCAATGATGAGTATGAACGAAGACCATTGAGGAGTCGGATTCGTCTATAGTACCATGGAAAGCAGTAATGACGCTAGAGGGAAGGGACGGACAATAAGTTGCTTTTGCAATCAAAACATAGAAAGCACAGGAGGCAAGTAATCTATGGAAAAAGAGAAAGCAGAAATAGCCAATCTCGTAGCAAGATATGACAGAGTACAGTCGTTAATGAAATATGTAAACAATGACACACTCAAGGAATCCTACAAAAAGCAACCGAAAGGAAAAGCGGCTGGAGTTGACGGGGTAACCAAGGAGCAATATGGAGAAAACATAGACGAAAATATTGAAAATCTGTTAATCAGAATGAAGAAATTTTCTTATAGGCCTTATCCAGTGCGCAGAGCCTTTATACCGAAAGGAAATGGGAAAATGCGCGGACTAGGCATTCCATCATTTGAGGATAAAGTTGTGCAAGGAGTCTTCAAGGAGATTCTAGAGGCAATCTATGAACCCAAATTCAAAGATTTCTCTTTTGGGTTTCGTCCAAACAGGAGTTGTCACGATGCAATACAGAGAGTGAACAAACATATCATGGCTAATAAGGTTAATTACATCTTAGACGCAGATATTAAAGGATTCTTCGACAACATCGAACATGATTGGATGATAAATTTTTTAGAGCATGACATAGCAGACAAGAATTTTATCAGATACATCAAACGATTTCTGATTGGTGGAGTTATGGAAGATGGTAAAATGACTGGCTACAGATTCAGGAACAGTACAGGGAGGATTAATATCACCAGTACTGGCAAATGTGTATCTACATTATGTACTTGATACATGGTTCGATTATGTAAAGAAACGTGAATTCAGGGGCGAAATGTATATGGTACGCTATGCAGATGATTTTGTATGTCTGTTTCAATACGAGAATGAAGCGCAAAAGTTTTATCAGCTTTTAATAGAGAGACTAAAGAAGTTTGGTCTTGAAATTGCAGAAGATAAAAGCAGAATACTACCCTTTGGCAGATACAAGGGAACAAAGGAATCCTTTGATTTTCTTGGATTTACACATTACAATGTTACAATGCGAAAAGTCATTGGGGCAAATATTGTGTACTGCATAGAACAAGCAAGAAGAAGTTGAAAATGAAAAGAGAAGCCATTAAGAAATGGTTATGGGAACATATGCACGAAAGCATTAAGGATACCATTGAAGCGTTGAATGTGAGATTAACAGGACATTACAGATATTATGGAATTTATGGTAACTATGTCGGTCTACTAAAGTTCTATAAATATGTTCTAGTAGAATTGCGTAAAAGCAAGAGACGCAGAGACCAGACTAACTGGTTAACTTGGAATAAATATATAAATATCCTAAAGATACATCCACCCTCTTGCATTTTTCAATAACTTCTTCCTTCTGGTCAGCTTTAATTCCTGCTCTGTAACATGCAAGTGCCATTGTTCTGTACATTGCACCTGTATCAACATAAATATAACCTAATTCTTTTGCAACTATTTTTGCTATTGTGCTTTTTCCTGCTCCTGCAGGTCCATCAATTGCTATATTATACATAACTACTCCTTTTTCACCGGCTGCTTTTGCAGTCTGACAATTACTTTATTACTATACCATTTTTTTACTAATTAATAAATACTGTTTCCTGCAAGATATCCTGTACTCCATGCAATCTGAAGATTATATCCT
>OLOW01000343.1_pt1 | contig 30615 bp, 22 predicted proteins | sample 1672801 | NCBI WGS metagenome assembly OLOW01 (sample SAMEA3136725, study PRJEB25190) | human gut metagenome | biome: human gut; feature: human-associated habitat; material: faeces | place: Austria | collected 2013 | reverse complement strand
ATAGAATAGCTAATTCTTTATATAAAGAAGGATACGAATATATAGTTATTGGCGATCTATCACAAGAAGACTTTCTAAAGTCATTTTCTATTCAATCAAATATTGTTCGATATTTTACAATAGATGATTGGTTTATTAGAATGCAATCAGGAAGTCTTCTTCCTTATGTATGTTCTATTCTTTCTAAAGCAAATAAAATTAAGGAATATTTAAATATATATTCTAAACCAGATCTTTTAGCGTTTCGAAAATTAGTTAAATCAGGAATACTTTCTGATAATGAATGTGTACAAGAATGCTTATGAGCAATTCAAATTATTAAAGAATATCGAGTAAATAGAGTTAATGTTACTAACCAGAATTATATAAAATCTGACATAATCAAAATGTTCTTAGAAGAAGTAAACCCAATATACAAATCAAGTTTAAATAAAACTATATAAATTAAGTATCACTTCATCTATTTGCATAATTTTAAATTATAGTAATGAAACAAAATAAATTAAATAATAGGAGGACCCTGTATGTCTAAGATATTAGTATTACAGGGTCCTCCATAAATCTAGCTTCTGGAAAATCTACCTGCGCTAGAGGACTCATTAAAAATAACAAAGAATGGGTTATAGTTTCTAGGGATTCTATTAGAGAATCTAGAGGAGATTATTGGGTTCCCGAACAGGAGGATTATATATCTTCTGTTGAAGAATTTCAAATTCGATCTGCTATTCAACATAATTTAAATGTAATTATAGATGCTACAAATCTTAATCCAAAAACTATTAAAAAGTGGAATGATTTAGCAACAGAATTAAATTGTAGTATTGAATATAGAGAGTTTTATATTCCATTTAAAGAAGCGTTAGAAAGAGATCGAAATCGAGAAAGACCTGTTGGAGAGAAAGTACTTAAATGTTTTTATCAAAGATATTATAAAGAAAAATATTTAGAAGAAACTAAACGTACTGATAATAGAAAGATCCTACCTCCAAACTCTAATCTCCCAAATTGCATTATCTGTGATTTAGATGGAACACTTAGTATCATGAAAGATCGCAATCCTTACGATTTAACAAAAGTTAAAGAGGATCGTTGTGATCCAAGATTACAATATTTATTAAACTTAATTAACTCGTACTTTAAGAATAACATACATATATTCTTCTTTAGTGGAAGAGAGGGTACAGAGCAATGTTATACTGATACATTTGAATGGCTATCTAAATATATAGACTTTCCTATTACTTTATTTATGCGTAACGAAGGCGATTATCGTCCAGATGAAATTATTAAAATAGAGCTTTATAATAAAGTAATTAAAGATAAGTATAATGTTTTATGCGTTTTTGATGATCGAGATAAGGTAGTTAAAGCTTGGAGAGAATTAGGATTATTAACATTACAAGTATATTATGGAAACTTCTAATAAAAACATTAAAATTGGAGTAACTAGTAATAATATTAACGCAACTTTTGAATTACCGTGGGATGCTAGTTATGAAGAAATAGTAAGAGTATTTCGATTAATTTCACTAGGTTTAGAATATTTACCTAATACAATTGACAAATATTTAACAATTCCGAAAGATGACGAGTAATGAATTTAATGAGAAGTATAAAGATCATTTAGAAGAAGGTTTTGAAGGATTGGTTTTTCTAAACAAAGAAATTATAGACTATTGTGATAAAATATTTCAGATTCTCCTTATAACAAATCCTAATTTTACGTATAGCCAAATTAAACGTAAGTGAGGAACAAGTAGGGTGTACATAAATAATGTAGATATTCGGATATGTAAAATAATAGAAGATAATATTGATCGTATTATTCTTAAACTTCAAGGAAATGAAATCTAAATTTGTAATTGTAGAATGACCAGAAATACAATCTTATATAGATAAAGAAGGATTTGATAATAATTGTTGCCTTATTAATGATGATACTTGACTTGATCAATATGGGGCACTTAGTTACTTTGTCAATGAAGAGTGGAAACACAAAGTAGATGAAAAAATATATTCTCAAAGTTATCATAAACTATAGAAATCATGTCTACGCACTGTACACTTACAATTAAATTATCTAATAGAAATTACAAAGGGATATATTGTCATTTTGATGGAGATATTGCTTTAGAAACTTTAAATAAATTTTGAACAAAAGAAGAAGATGTTCAAAAACTAATAGATAAAGGGCATATAAGTAGTTTAGGTAAAAATATTAGTAGTACTGCATTTTATACAGACCGAGGACAAGATCTAAATTTTTATTCTGGAGATACTATTAAGTGAAGAGAACCTTATAATTATATTTATATACCTAACAAACAGCAATGATATTTATATAAAATGAATATAAGTGATATTAACGCTCCATACTTAGAAAAAACTATTTTCTTTAAATATATCTTATATACAACTATCAATAATATAGAATTTACAAGTGATATATTAAATGGGGTAGTTATTACTGATTCTTCGAGTTATTCTTCAATTATCTCGTCTTATATAACAGATATTCATCATGATTTAATGTTAGATTATGATGCATCTTTTGTAATACTTTCTACCGAATGCGATACAAAATATTAACTTCAGAAATAGATGCTACTTCAATGGACAAATATACATATCTTAAAGATATTGAGAAGGTACCTATCCAACATCTAGAAAATAAACGCATTAAAGGATTCTACTGTAATTGAAACGAGTATACGTTTTGAATAAGTGAAAATGATTTTAACAAAATATGTATAATAGAAAAATATGATAAAGAAATATAGAAAGAAACCTATTGAAATAGACGCTATTCAATATACAGGTAATAACGTTAGCGAAATTGAAAATTTTGTAGGAACTAATCTTTTACATTATAATACTCAAGAAGAAAATAATTATCAACTAGGAATTCCAACTTTAGAAGGTATAATGAAAGCTTCTATAGGAGATTACATTATTAGAGGAGCTAAAGGTGAATTCTATCCTTGTAAGCCTGATATATTTAAAATAACATACGATGAAGTACAATGTTAATTAGAAATAAAACAGTATATATATTTGATATAGAGGTGTTTCCAAATGTATTTCATTGTTCTGTTAAAAATACTGAAACAAAAGAAATAATACATTTAGAAATTTCTTCTAAACGTAACGATTTGATGAAAATTGTAGATCTCTTTTGACAAATTAAAACAGAAGACCAGAAGGGCATCTGAAATAGAAATTATACTACTGATCTACAATTTGATGTCGATAAAATAATGTGTGGATAAATTTGAAAATTTTCTAAATGTCCCTGTTACTATGTAACAGAAAATCGGGTGAATTGCTGGAAACTCCCTCTGGGACAATCAGCAGCGAAGCTACAGAAGTACATAAAAGTATGTAGAACGTTCAACGACTAATTCTTGAGTAGTACAAACAATAATAGAAACACGAGCGCCCGACTTAATCTTTTATAGATTAAGATGATATAGTCTGAACTATATAGTAATATATAGAATTATTAGTTAAATGCTAATAAGTTAACAAATTGATAATATTTTGCATTATGATACTCCAATTATTAATTATATTATCGATTATCATCAAATCATGCAATATAAGACATATAGAGAAATATGTCAATCGATTTATAATCTAAGTCGTCTTATAATTACATCTACTGATGGAAATTTTACATCCTGAAGTAAGTGAAAATATAAAGTTTATTTTGAGTCATTAGATCTATTAACAATGTTATATTCTCAAAAGCTAAGAGTAGGATTGAAAGAAATGCAGGTAACTATGCAGTATCATAATGTCCAAGAATATGATGGGGATTTTTGCTCTGATTTACCTGTTTCAGAAATTCCAAATATGGTTAGTTATTGTGATAATGATGTTAATAGTACTGAGGCACTACTTTATAGATGTAAAAAAGATATTGATTTAAGAATTGCTATTGAAGATGAATATGGAGTAAAGGTATTAAATAAAGATGGAGTAAACATTGGAATGAAAATTATTACTCAAAAGTACCTTGAAAAAACAGGACAAACTTGGAATCAAATTAAAGATTTAAGATCTCCTTGTGATCAAATTCCATTAAAAGATGTTATACTTCCTTTTGTGAAATTTAACACTCCAGTTCTTCAAAATTTATTATCTGAAATTAAAGAACTTACCGTTTCTCCAGGGCGTAAAGGTCTAGAAAAGAAATTTATCCTTGGAGGAGTTGAACACTTATTTTCAGTAGGCGGATTGCATTCTGTTAACAAACCAGAAGAGATAATTCCTAATGAAAATCAAATATTAGTCGATAAAGACGTAACGAGTCTTTATCCTAGTATGATTATAGAACATGAATTTTACCCTAAACACCTTGGTCGGGAATTCCTTGAAGTATATAAACAAATTAAAGATGAACGTGTTGCAGCAAAAAAAGCGGGTGATAAAATTAAAAATGAAACACTAAAATTAGCTCTTAACGGACTCTCAGGTTGAGTTTTATAATCAGCCCCTTCATCCAGGAATGGATGATGTGAATGAACCAAAATCGGTGAACGTCTGAAACGATAACACCGAGGTAACAGTAGAATGTAACGATTCTTCTGCACCGTACAGCGTAGAAACTGAAACTTCTAATGAAGAATAAAATGTTTCCAAGAGTGGTTCTCTCCAGAACGGAGTAAAATGTACGCGGGACTGCATAGAATAGAAATATGCAGAAGTTAAGATAAAAAGCTTAACGATAACATAATCGAACCTTCAAAATGAGCATAATTTTTGTTATAGCCCCTTTACCGTTATGCAGATTAAATTTTAGTCTGGCTATATAGTAATATATAGATTAATTAACTCTTTTAATTGCTGAAAACTCTGACCGTGAAAGACGAAGACAATCAGCAGCCAAGTTATACCATATGATTTTAAAAAATAAGGAACTTAATCTTGAAAATGAATATTTTAAAGTAGTAGCATTTGATGAAGAACGCTACAAAGAATCAAATAGACGACGTTTATACTATTTGATACAATGTAAAAGATGTGGCAAAGTATTTTCTAGAAGAAAAGAAGCTATTATAAATGGATTTAATATAAAATGTCCAAATTATATTAGAACAAGATTTGGTGCTACATTAAATACACTATTGTATAACGTATATATTCATTATAAAAATAATGCAGCACAACGTAATATAAATTTTAATTTATCAGAAAAAGACTTTAAAGTTTTAGTTAAACAGAATTGTTATTATTGTGGACAAGCGCCTACTAAAACTAAAACTGCTAGTTATAAAAATGAATATGAAGAAATAAACGGAATAGATCGAATCGATTCGTCAAAAGAGTATTCTTTAGATAATTGTGTTCCTTGTTGTGAAATGTGTAATAAAATGAAAAACACTTATACACAAGATGTGTTTTTTGAAAAAATTACTCAAATATATAATCATAGTATAAAAGGTTCAACGACTATCCTGCAAGGGAGTACATTACAAGCTAATGGTAATGGAAATAGAGAGTATCCAAAAATGGATAAAGATATAGTCTAATCTGTATAGAAATATACAGCAGTTCATAAAAGAACGTATATAGGATTTGCGACCTATATAGAATATAATGTAGAATTAACGGTCAACTATTGTTATTAATGTTAGCTGAAAGGCTAATAAGTGTTGGAGCACGCATTATAAACACAAATACGGATGGTATATTCTATTTAATTGATAAGAATCGGCTTAAAGATGACGAAAAAGTTTGTAAAGAGTGAGAAACTATAACTAAGCTTAATCTAGAAGCTGATTATTTTGAAGCAATGTTTCAATTTGCAATTAATGATTATTTAGCTATTAAAGAAGGTTATTCAAAAACACATGATCCTAGTTTACTTAAAACAAAGGGATTATTTATAGATCAAGTAAAACTTGGTAAAGGGATGGCAGCTACTATTATACCTGAAGCTATAATTAAACGATTAGCTGATAATATTCCTGTTGAGGAGACAATTAGAAACTGTCAAGACATTCATAAGTTTCTAACTTATCAAAAAGTTAGTAAGGATTACTCAGTAGAATATGATGGAAAACTTATACAGCGAATAAATCGCTATTATGTATCTACAGATGGTCCTTGACTCTATAAATGTAAAGTTGATAACAATGGTAAACGATATAAATATATTAAATTATTAACTAATTCTGGAGTAACTATTTTAAATAAAATTGATCCTAATGCACCTTTGCCAGAAAATATTAATTATCGTTATTACATAGCTGCTGCTCAAAAAATCGTTAATTTTTTTAAACAAAAACAATTAAGTTTATTCTAAATTAAAAATTTTAATATAATTTGATGTTATAAATATAAATTTATATACAATAACATCAAATTATATTAAAATTTAAAATATAATAGGATTCTGAGAATTACTAAATAAAAATTATTATGTTAAGAATAATAAAATTTGGAGCATCTTATTGTGCTCCATGCCGTGTTATAACTACTATTCTAGAAGAATTAAAATCTAGATTTAATATAGTAGAATACGATACAGATGAAGTTTCAGCAGAAATACTTCAACGATATAACATTAAAAATATTCCTACTTTAATTATTGAAAAAGATGATAAAGAAGTATGAAGATATGTTGGAAGTATTTCGAAAGATAATTTAGAAAAAGAAATTAAAAAATATGAAGCTAATTAAACCTTATTTTGAAATTATAGAACAGGAACCTGGACTTGAAGGTATTTATAAAATAATTGAACAGGCAGGAAGGACGTGTTACAGGAGCCTTGATAAAATAACTCCTGATTCTGCTAAAGGATTCGTAGATAGAATGATTAAATCGGGACACGGGGCTATGCTGGAGCACGGTACTGTGTATCTTAGGATTCCTATAGAAGAATATGAGAAAAATTATAAAAACAAATATTTTCCTCAAGAATAAATAATTTGTTGTAATTATTTGAAGAATCCAAAGATTTGTAGTACATTTGCATATAATTAAATTTAATATTATGGCTAAAAAATTAGAAATTAAACAAGGTGACAAATTCGGCAAATGGACTATTATAGAAGAGATAGCTCCAAAGATTATTAGTAATAAACCCAGAAGAATGTTTAGATGTCAGTGCAAGTGCGGAAATATTGGAGAAGTGCAATTATCTTGCTTAAGAAATGGGCATAGTACTTCCTGCGGGTGTGAACAAAAGAAAAAAGCCTCTATTGCTAACACTAAGCATGGTTTAGAAAAACATCCTCTCTATAATACTTGGAAAAACATGAAAAAGAGATGCAACTATCCAAATGCTTCTGAGTATAAAAACTATGGAGGGAGAGGTATCAGTGTATGTGAGGAATGGTCTAATAGCTTTCAAAATTTCTATGACTGGGCTATAAACAACGGCTGGTCAAAAGAATTAACTATTGATAGAATAGATACAAATGGAAATTACTATCCAGAAAATTGTAGGTGGGCTAATGTGGAAACACAGATGAATAATATGACTAAAAACCATTATATAGAATATAATGGAGATACATATACTTTATCTACATTGTCAAAACATCTAAATATTTCGTATAATATAGTTAGATACAGGTTATCTAATTGTAAGTGGACTGTAGAACAATTAATAAATTATTATAATGATAGGAATTAAAGTAAATACTACTGATGGCAAATATGCCTATGTTACAATGAATTATAGGCATATTATAGAAAATAATTGGATAGATGATTTGAAATATATTTGTGAACCAACTGAATATCATGAGAAAAGAGTTTGTGTAAGGTTCCTATGTGATAGAGGCGTTTCCCATGAATTTGTAAGACATAGAGTATTTTCATTTGCTCAAGAAAGTACCCGTCGAGAAATAATGGCGGCTTAAATAAGTAATTATTTACGAATAACCCAGTGAATTGCTGGAAGGCTAAAACCCTTAGCAAATGGTCATGCTAATCAGCAGCCAAGCCAACCTTTAACAAAGTTGGAAGGTTTAGAGACTAACTAATGAAACTATGAAAGTAATAATTTTTATTGACGAATTTTGGGATTGTGGCTATACAAATATCCCAGTTAATACTCCAGTTGTATATGACACTGAGACTGGTAATTACGAACTCTTAGAATATAATTTAGACACGAGCGCTGGGCATCCTGTAAAGGATGATGATATAGTCCGATACTCTTCTGAAAAGAAGAGAGTTAAGGATAAAGAGCCTTAACATAACAAATGTATTGTAATTATTCTAAGGATAAGTTTGGTAATGAAGTTACTTTTATTATTCCTTGTTGGATAAATATTCCAACAGGGAAATACACCAACATAAGCAAACAAAGTTATGAGGATGGTGAATATAAGCAAATAATGTTACATGAAAACAACATTAATGCTTATCCCTTAACTACCACCTCTGAAGGTAGATTCTTATCGGATTGCTTTTGGTCTGAACATGATTACTTTGATTTATTAGAGCAAGGATGGAAACCCCAACAAGCAAGAACAGTGTTACCAAACTCCTTAAAGACAGAACTTATAATGACAGGATATATTCCTGATTGGAAACATTTCTTCAAACTAAGAGATTCCAAAGCAGCTCATCCTCAAGCTTATGAATTAGCTCATCCTTTACACGAAGAGTTTATTAAAAGAGGTTATCTAAACTAGATATAAAAATGTTAGAATTACTACTAAAAATAGCGCAAGAAAAAGTAGGTTGCGATTTTGATTATTATAAAGGTTATAATTTACTTAAAGATAGTTTAGAAGGACTTGATGAACAAACCATTAATAAATTATTAACTGGAGAATATTCGTTAAAATATACTGATAATAACAAAGGAGAAGTTGTAGATGTACCTCAAACAAATCCCTTGAATATTTTATCTTTAATAGAATGTAAGCTTAATAGTATTGCTGATGCTTATAAAGATATTCAATTTGGACAATTTGTTTACTGGAAGAAAAGCATTACTATCGATATTACAGATTATATTAAATTGACGGATTCATCTCAGAACTATATTACAACACTATTAGATGATCCAATTATATACGCTTATAATAGTCTAAAAGAAAGTTTAGATAAAGATTTATTTATATTTGCTAATATTAATATAATTATTGAGAAATTATTTCCTAATAATACTGATATATCGGATCGAGTTTCTAAAGCTTCTAAACAACTACGAGAGACTATTTATAAGCTAAATCATCCAAATAGTATTGCAACATTATATGATAAAGGAAAACTTGATCGATATATTATTACTCAACTAGAATTAGATAAATTAAGTGAAATACATCCGTCTCTACTTTGTTGTAATGCAGGATATTTTGCACCTGATGGAAAATATTATGGTTTAAATGGAACTAAAGCAAATTTTTTACATATAAAGATTGCAGATTTACTTCAACAACAAGGGATTATTCCAAAGGATTGTAATACTCCAGATAGGTGGTTAGAAGAACATGGATGGATTAAACAATCAGGTTCGATGTTGTTATATGGTGGGTATTTTTATAATATATCTATTACTAAAGAACAGATAACTTCTATAGAACGAATCCTTAGCCAAAGTTATAATTATATTGAACTTCAACATATTGAAAATTCAATTCCTGTAACAAGATTATCCGAGATAGAGGATATTCAATTACGAAAACATTTTAGTTAATGCAAAAAATAATCTCCGTTCAGGGGAATAAGTGAAGTGGTAAGGATACTGTAGCAAAAATGTTACAATATCTTCTTAGTACTCCTAAAATATTACATAAATATGATTTATACTGTAGATTAAAATGATTTAAAAAAGATTATAAAATTGTACGTTATGCTGATAAAATGAAAGAAATGTTAGCAATATTATTAAATACAAACGTACAAAATTTTGAAAATAGAGAGTTTAAAGAGCAGTATTATGTAGATTTTAATACGTTGCAATTAATTCACGTTGATGAATCTAATATTAATGCTTTTAAAGATAAAATATTGTCAGATACAAGATTTACAAGAGAAATCAAACGTGTAAATCCAAATTTGACAAAAAACTATTTTCTATCTATTAGACAAATATTACAATATTTTGGAACAGAAATTATGCGTTTTTATTTTGGAGATAGGTTATGAATCCTGTCTACTTTAAATAATAGAGGATCGAATATTATTATTTCTGACCAAAGGTTTATTATTGAAAATATTACTACATATAATTTAGGTGCTGTTATTATTCATATAACTCGACCTGGCTGTGAAAAAAGTTCTCATTCTTCTGAAACAGAATTAGATAAACTTTATCAAGATAAAGCCTATTCTTATTTAATTGAAAATAACGGAACATTGAGAGATTTATTTAATAATTGTAAAAAATTAGTTCAAGATGGCTTGTTCGATTAAAAGATGTCCTATTTGTGAATCAAATAAAATTTCTCATGAGTATCAAGATGCAGTTTATGGGAAATATATACGTGTATTTAATCAAGGTACTAAAGCTGAGAAATGTACAGTTTGTAATAATGGTACTCCAAAACGAAAATAATAACATATAAAATAAAAATACCCTACATGCTTCGGCGTGTAGGGTATTTTTTTTAAAATATAGATGTAGATGTACCTAAACCTCGAAGTGCTCCAAAATTTTCAGTTACTCCTACTCATAATTCTCTATCTCCTGTTAGTACTTCTCCAACATTATTAAACATGCTTTTAATAGTTGTATATATAGGTGGATTTAAATCTCCTAACATACTTCCAATAATATTTTGAACTGGTCCGTCTTGAAATGATCCATATAATATACTTGCTGTTGTTCGTTTGATTCAAGGTGTACTTTCATCCATTTCTTTAGTAGAAAATATCATTTTAATTAATCATCCTAATAACAGCATAATTCCCATATCGTGGATAAACAAGAATAAATTAGCTCGTTTTGTTTCATTATTTCATAAATCTCTAAATTCTTTTGGACTTAATTTTCTAAAAGCTTTTATATATGAAATCATAGTATATAAAATCCCTTCTTGGAATTTACCTTTTCATTCGGTATAATATTCTCAATTATCTCCAGGTTCTAGTTTATCTTCTGTTGTAATAATTACTTTCACAACTCCGTTTTCATCAGGCACATACTTTCTTACATATTTATTACCATTTTCATCAACCCGTTGCTGAATACTACCTTGGTCATATATATCAGGTTTTAGAATTCATTGTTCTAATTTTGCAGATATAAATGTTTTAAATTGAAAAAAGAAAGATCCTAAAAACATATTTTTACATAGCAATTGTGTATTTTTATCATAATGCCCATAACAGAGATCAGAAAACGATTTAATACTAGTTGCTTCACGATTTGTATATGCTTTAGGTAAAGCGTCTCCGTCTTTTAAATTATATCCTTCTTGGTTAAACATTTCTAGCATCGTTGTATATAAACCTCTTTGCTTACGATACTCTTCGGTATTTTTATTCGCATTAGGATCAGATAATAAACTAAAACGTTTATCCTTTTTAAAATCATATATTAATTCATCGTTAACAACACTATGTGCATCAAAACAACCATCATGTATCATTTTTGCTACAAGTATTGACATACGATGTAACATATCTGGAGCCCGCGAGAAAGCATATAATTGCCGACTGGTCATACTAAATATTCCACTTTGTGTAATATTCATTTCTTCTTTTAATTGATCCGCATCGGCATTAGCCATACCGTATATTCAGTTCATATACTCTAATAGCGTAACTTTATCAATAGATTTAGGCGCTTCTTTTAAAACAATTCCTAATGCTTTACTATATTCCTTAAAACTAAATTGATCTTTGCCATACACACCTATTGCTGCTCTAGATAGTCCGATTCATGTTCCTTGTAGTAATTCTTTTGCTCCTGATCTAAAGTTACCACCTAAAACTGTCATGCTGGTAGCTTGTTTTAAAACGGACATAAATCTATATACTGGCAATAATCCAGGATCCATAATTGGCTCATTATAAATATTAATCTTTGTATACTGTTTTATATATTCTATTAAATTAGTAACGGTTTGTCCGTAAAAAAACTCTCGGTATAACATACCCATCTTAAATCCTTCAATTAGAGGAATATATTTAGATGCGATTTTTTCAGAAGCATACGTGTGAGTATATTCTCTAAAAATAGTTTCTAGATTTATTTCCATCATTTCAACTCCTTCATGATTAATAATCTTTGAACGAGTTGGTTGATCTATTTTAAATCTATTATATATACCTAAGTTTTCTCTTTCAGATCGTTGTTTTTCTTCACTTTGATCTTTAAATATTTTAGTTCAGTTAGTAGATTCTTCTCAAGTAGTTTTTAATACCTGTTTGACTCCACCCTGTTTTAATTGAGATCTAGTTGAACCAATTACTAATGGAACTTGATAATATTCTCCAGATAATTTTGCTTCTTCAATAGCAGTAGAATCTCCATTGAATTTTAAATCATTAATAACTTCTAAAAACTTTGTAACAAATTCTTTATCTGCTCCAGTTAATGTATCTGGATTTTTTAAAGAAAATTCTTTAGAGATTTTTCCATCGGGATCTTTCTCAAATAAATTTTCAAAAATATTGTAACCAACAGCAGCACTAGTTATTTGATGATGTGCTTTATAAAATTTCTGTAATATTGGGCGAATTGTTTTGTCTCATTTAACATTTTCTTTACGTAACTCTTCATTACGTAAAGAAATTATTTGACTAACCTCTCTAATATTTTTAGATTCAGCGTAATTTGGGCTAGTAATATCAATACCGAGACTTGGACCGTTTCCAAAACCAATTCATTTGTTCGGATCAGGTTCTATATAATACTTAAACCCACTTAAATAATTTAAAGCTCGTAATAAGAGGTTATATGATACTCAGATTGGATCATTAAAATTTGGATTAGTTTCATTAGCAAGTTTTGGGTATTTTCTTCTAAGTTCTTGAATTCGAGATAGTAATCAATCTTTTTTGTATTCAAGATCATTTTCTGTAAGACTAATATCTCAATCAATCATTCGCATCCAATCTTCTTCTCGGTTAAGATTTTGTACATCAAACAGAGTAGATTCTAAGGTTGTAAAAAAGATATCAGATTTTAGTTTTACAGGTATGTGTGCATAATCACACAATCTAGTAAAATTATCTAATAACGTTTCATTATAATCTTCGTAACCATCTTCTTGTGTTCAAATATTTAGTACTTTAATTTTATTAATTCGAGTTCCTGAAAATAAATCGGCAAATTCATTTAAATACATCATTACTTTCATTAACTCGATATTGCCGTTAGTAGCACTCATAATAGCTTTCGGATCTATTCCGATATCAGGAGCAAATGTACCTAATATAGATGTACCTTTAGCTAATTTTAATCTTGTAGATAATTCATTATTAGTAATATTTACTATTTCGGTAACTCCTTCCTTTTCAAAAACAAATATTCCTAAATTATTTAAAATACTGTTTTTTCTAAATAACCATTTTTGATCAATATATTGTTTAAAGTGTTTCTCTAAATATAAGTCTTTCTTAGAAGATTTATCCGCAGATAATTCGCTAATAGGAATATCTCCGTTTATTGCGGCTTCAATGCGTCCAGCTAAAGTATCTAATTCTCCGCTCTTTCGTTCATTAATGCGATTAATAAACTCTAATAACTCTTTTTCTAATTCCTTTTCATCTTTGGCATAATAAACTTTTCTGTTGTATTTATCTCAAAACTTATATTTACCTTTTTCAGACTCAGTAGAATTGTTAGCAATTCTTTTAACAATCCCTGATTTATGACGGTAGTATTCATAAGTAGAGTTTGTTGTTTGAACTTTTCGAGATAAAGTTACATCAGGAAATAATTTATTAAACGGTTTTGCAATTTTTTCAATTATATCAACGTTAGTATCTTCATTTAAACGTACTGGAACTATTTTTTTGACATTTTCATAAATCTTTCCACCTGGTTCTGTACCTCTAGGATTTTTTACAATTTTCGTAGGATCAAAAATAATTTCATTTAAATTCTCTACTGTTAAACCTTTAGTATCATAAGATAAATCTAATTGAATTGGAACTACATTTATATCAGCTGTTTTAATTCCATATTGTGCTAAAATCATCTTATAAAAAGTCATTTGATACGATGCCGAAAGTTTCTTAGTACTATGCCAAGTATTATTTTCTTTATTGATATCATTTCGCATCATATCTCAATCTCCTACTCCTTTACGAGATACTTTAAAATCATATATATGAGCTATTCCGTTTTCATCAACAACTAACATATCTATTCGCCCATTAATTGAATTAATAGGATTTTTATCTTCAACTACATTTCCAGCTCCATCGATCAAACGTCTATTGCCTTTACGATAGTTTTCATTAAGTTCCCGAGATTTAACAGCTAATTCTGTAAATATTTTTGCTTCATTACCGTATCTACGTTTTATATCAGCAATAAATTCTTTAAATTCACTAACAAATTCTTCCTGCTGTTCTATACTAAATAAGGAACTTTTAAAATTAGATTCTCTACCTTCAATAACAGCTTGTGCTAAATTATGAATTTCTGTTCCATAATTAGTAAGTTGTTTTCAAGAGGTTTCTTCCTGTAATACTAAATCTTTAGCTGTACTTTCAGATAAACCCGTAGCTAATCATTCTTTGATACGCTTTTCTCTTCAAGCTTTAATATTAAATGGAGTAATAATATGTTTACTTAAGTCGGTAGGATCTCCAAATTCAGTAATGGCTCTAGTAACAGAAATAGAATTAGGAATTTTTAATATAACTTCACTATCTCCATCTTCGTTAATACGGATATTTTCTACAGCACTTTCTTTATATTCTAATTTAGCAAAATTCAAGTTATTTAAAGTTGCTGCCTGTGGAGTAGTTGAAAATGTTCTATCTAATTTAACAGTAACATTTTTATCCGCATATTGTGATTTAAGAAAGGAGTCCAACTCAAAATCAGAGTTGAACGTCCTTTCCTTTCCATCTATATTAATTGTAAATATACATTTACTCATAGCAATCCTCTTTTATTGTTTTATCTGAAATTAAACTATTTTTAATAGTAGCTAATTTTTGATTCAATTTTATATATTCTATATTAACTAGATCTGTAAATCCTCCCGATATAATTCCACTACTAAAAGTTTCTAATAAATTTTCTAATGAAGAATTCATTAAACTTTGTATATTAATATCTCCTGTATTAATATCCAATACCTGATTAATTACAGTTTTAGTAATATTGTCTGTATCAGTTAATAAATTATTCTCGGGTCATTCGTAAACCTTATTTTTAAAATATTCTCCCAATATTGTTGCAAATACTTCTTCGTCAAGATCAGATCCATGTTTATTTGCATACATCGGATTACTTGCGATCTCGTTGTATTTTGGATGCGTAACAATACTAGATAATATATTATAATAAACCTCTGGACTATTCTCTTTAATTCCTGCTAATACTAAATGTGTAAACTCGTGTAATGGAGCAGTTATACTAGCTTTATCTATGTTAATAAATACAATTCCATCTTGTATAAAAGCTTCAGAGTTTCGAATAGATATATCGTCACTAGTATTTATATCATTATCTGTAATAACTTGTATTTGTGATTCAGGATATATATTTCTTAGTCGACTTGTTATTGCATTTAGAATTTCTGCTGAATTTAACTCTTGATGATAATAAGAAGTTGTCCTAGGTTTAATTTCAACTAGTTTGTTCTTAGCTAAATTTGCATTGTTACCTTCTAGAAATGGCATATTTAAAGTAAAATATGAAGTATCTATATTATGCAAATTAACTTCTTGTCTATTTACAGATATTATTCCAGCGTCATTATCTCGTTCAATATTTAACTTTTTTGGATTATTAGTAACAATACCTAAACGATACTTAGCATCTCTAATATCATAATTAATAGATTTATCCATAGAATAATCTAAATTTGATAAATATGAATAAAATTGAGTTGCTAATAAATTACTTGAATTAATTTTTGTAATATCTTCAAATAACCTCGTAAATGATCTTTGTCCAAATGCATCTTTGTTCACAACTAAATTATATAAATAGAATAAATCGATAACGTTTCATCCATCAAACGTCTTTCCATTTAACAAGTTAAAATCGTGTAATATTGCTTCATACAATGTTTGATTTCTTAAAGACTTATCTATTTGCATCATATTTAGAGGTAACTTATAAAATACATTTAGTTTATCGGAGTATGGATTATTTATAGTTCCTCATGTTAATAATTTAATAAATAAATTATTTGCAAAATTTGGATCGGATTTTAAAGTTGGAATAATATATTCGTCCATTAAACGTTTAAATGTTGCTATATTTTCAACATTATTTAAATTAATTTCAAATCCTTCAATAGAGTTTGTTTTAACTACTCCAAATTTATTTGCAAAATATTTTTGTCCAACTGGAACGTGTATTGATCTATCTAGAGTTTGAATTCAATTATATATAAATACATCATTTATATATTTAGATAATTCTCTATATTCGATTGCATTTAATTTATTATCTGGAGAAACTAGTTCGTTAGCTATTTTAGTTTCAAAATAATTTTTTGCTGCTAAACTATCAATTGCAGTTCTATCTAGATATAATACCTGAAACATTTCTTTGAAATGTGGAACTGTAGTAATAGCTTCTAATATATTAAATGTTGATTTAACTTTTTCGTATCTATTTATATATTCTCGCTGTTTTATAGGATCATTTAAGAATAGCATTAAATCAAAGTTTGGATTCTGATCAAATCGCTTATTAACAAAGGCTTCAATTCTTTTAATATAATTATATTTATCAAAAGAATTAGTTCTGATACCTTGATTTATTCCAGCCATTGCTCCAAGAATAGATTGTTCCTCAGTTGCAGGTAATACTTTATTTACAATAAATCGTAAATTATCAAGTTGTTCCTGTAAATTAGAGATATTATCTAATTGAAGTTTTCTTGTTATAAAAGATTTAACCACTTTATATGAATTAATATAATCCTCTTTAGTTAATTTAATATTCGAAATAATATTTACTCCATCTTCTTCAGACTCATCGAAGAATTCATCAAAGAATTCTTCAGAATAATCACTATATTCTGCGAATAGTTCTTCATCAACATCTTCACTTAGATAAGCAGATTTACGTTTAGGAATATTATTTAAGATATTATTTTCAAGTTCTTCTAACTTATTAGCATCGTTAATAACAGTTTCTCAAAAATATTTCCTATCTACAAACGGCTCAATTAGTTTAAAGAAAGACGTTTCACTTAAATAAGGTAATATATGTTCTCCTAAATAAAAATTAATTGCAGATTCGATGGAAAATTTATACGTACTTTTATCAAATATATCTCCATCTGTAACCTTTACTACGTAATTAAATATAGGAGAGGTCATTATGTCTGCAATTTGATCGAACGACATACCAGTTATCAACAAGTGTGTATAAATATCTACGAACTTAGCACTTGCATTAATTTTTGCTAATATAAGCTCTTTAGCATTATCCGTTGCTGCTGAAAGAAGAGCACTTATAGATAAAGAAGCATCAGATACATTTGCAGTATCTCTAAGTTGCTCTATTTGTTGTTTAATATTAAATACAGTTCCATTACTTAATGTAATAGTTTCAATTTGATTATCTTTTAAGAATTTTACAATAGGGTCTAGATTAATATTTGCTACAATTCCATGATTATGTATTCGAGTAGTAAACATTAACCGATCAAGTAATTCTACTGCTTCATCATTCTTTCCCGTTTTTAATAGATCAATAAGTTCACGATATTTAGTATTGTAATAGTTAGAAAGTAAGAAATATACTTTAAGCGATACCGCAGTAATACCAATCACTTCTTTACCTACCATATTTTGTTCTTGCATAACAAACTTACTTGCGGGATTATCAGAAGTTCTTAATTTTTCTTCTTTTCCTAATGCTGATTTCTGAGCAGCCTTTTGAGGATCATCCATATTAATAGGAATGTGTAGATTAATTTGATTCTTTGGATTTAAAACTACATCTAAAATTCCATCAACAACTCTATTTTTTAAACCCTCGTTTATTTGCTCTGTAGTAAGTTCTGTTTGTGCATGTTTATTTAAGTCTCTCAAAAATATATAACGACTGTTTGGTTCTACCGATTCGTCAAATGCAATACCATTGTAGTCTCCTTCTAAAATCGATTTAAATATTTTTAAATTTCCATTTAACAGCACATCATCTACTTCCTCTTTCGTTACATAATATCCATTTTCATTATCAATAGTATAGTGTTTGTGATTTGGTAAAGGAAGTTGTCTAACTTCATTTAAATCATATGTATCTGCTAATCTTGAAGGATAATATAAAGTTCCATCGTTTTTAACAGAATATCCAAGTATATACTGTTTATCAATCATGGTGTTAGCTGTATATTTCTATACAGATCAGACTATATCTTATCTTAATATATTATTCATTAAGACCTCTCCATTTCCACTTTTTCAAGTGTACCTTCGACAGTATTTTCATCTGTCTCTTTTAATAACTTCATATATTTTTCACACTCTATTTTATCAGGAATTACCTTATACATCATATGGGGACACATATAAGGTTTAATTATTTCTATTAGCTTTCGTCCTTCTCTAGCGCAAAAACTAATTATATAAGATTGTTGTCGTTTATCAAAAACCTTTGTAGGATATAAATCTCACTCAGTATTAAAATATTTAATTATATCCTCAGCTTGTTCTAATTTGCAATAAGTAGATATAGTAATATAAAATCCTGCATAAACTCTATCTCCATTTTTATTAATTCTAGAACGTCTTGATAACGAACCGTCGTCCATAATTCAAATTGCTAAACCTTGAGGACCAAGTCTTTTCAATAATTTACTATTATATTTTGTTCTTCCGTTTTCATACTCAACTCTTCGAAGAACTTTACAAAAATCTGATACAGAAGTTTGAAATCCGTATCTAGTTACTGCTTTACCTTTAGAATAACCATTTACTTGTTCTCATTCTCTAAAAATACCTACTTTAACTCCATTATCTTTAAGTAGTTTTCATTTTCAGTAACAGTATTCTTTTTGTGCTTTGCAATGATTTATATTTAAATAACCTTTTGTATGTATATGTCCATCCCCAATAGACATAGCAATTATTAAATTTCTTCCTGTTTTATTTAAGCGTGTTTTTAATTGTTTCATACTATTAAAGTCGAATTATTAAGTTATTAATATTAGTCGTTGAACCTTCCATTTTTATATGGCTTGGCTGCTGATTGTCTTCGCCATAACGCGGTCAGAGTTTCCAGCAATTAAAAGAGTTTTAATACGACATGATAAGTTTATCGTAATCGGAGCCTTCCATTCACGTAACTACTTTAGCTACATAAACATCATTTACTTCACTATCTGTAAACATTACAATCTCCATAGGAGCAAATGACTGCATTGATTGTGACGGTATGCGAGTACCTACATGAAGTAAAGACTTTTCAAATGCTTCATATTGATTAAACGCTAATTGTTTTATTCTTTGATTAAAGTTATATATTTCATTTTGGTTTAAACTTACGTAACTAATATCTGCTGTTGGATTGATTTTAGCTTCATGCAAGTTTCCTTCACTATCTCTGGTATGTAAAGTGATAGGAATATTATTTTCTATATTATAACGAAATTGATAAGGTAATAATTTTTTAGTATTTTCGCTAGTATAATTAAATTGATATGTATTAATTAATCCTGATTTTCTTAATTCACCTAATCGATCTATAGAATTTATAATAATTAAATCATGAATATTTCCATTTGTATCTGTATACTTATAAAATTGTTTCTCATCATTTGTTGAAAATTCTTTTTCATTATAGTATACAATATTATCAATAATTTTAAAATCAGGATTTGGAGTAATACTACCTGTAAATGCTTTTGGAACTTCTTCTGTTCTTAAAACTTTTACATAGAATTGTTTTCCTGTTCCATCAAATAATACAATATCATATGTTAATTTATCTGGATTTCCAATGTTATAGTTACTTTGCATTCGATTATAAAAGAAATTTTCTTTTTCTTGTCTAATCTGAGCAATAGAGTCTCCTTTTTGCAATCCAAATTGTTGAGCTTGCCTTTTCCCCATTACAATTTGAGTTGGAGTAACATTAACATTAGATACTTTAACAACTCTAACATTTGGATTAGTAATACCAAAAGCAGTATTATTAATAATAGATTGATTGTCAGCTAAACTATTTAGTTGTAATTGTATCTTTTGTTGTAAATCAGATAATAGACTATCTATGTTTAACTGTATATTATCGATTGGATGTAAACCTAATGCAGATGATAGTAATGTTTTTTCATACTCTGTTAAATCCTCCCAGTTCTTTAATTGTTTTCTACGAGAACTTAAATAATAAGATGCTCTTACTGCATCTAAGTCATATATACTAAAACGTTTATTTATTTCATTTCCAAATCCATCTAAGCCTACAACTACATCAAAAAATGTATTTGACTGTTTTAGATTTTTAGGTTTAATTGTTCAGTTATAATATTGTTGTCCTAAAGTTGCTTGGTGCTTATATAAATAGTATTTCTCTAAGGAATCAATTTTAATAACAGTAGGATTATCTTCTTCATTAAATATTACAATTGTATCTTCGAAATCAATATCATTTGGCTCAATTGGAATTATAAAAGGATTTATTTCTCCATCAATAATAGGTTCTGTTAAAGCACGTTCAACTTTACTTTTTATAATATTTCCGTTTTCATCGTATAAATGATCAATACCTTTTGTATTTACTAAATTATATAATTCTTCATACTGATAATTAAGTCCATCAATATTATAGTATTGAATCATATTATGAGAAGGAACTAGTACAGATGCTATACCAGAATATTTACGTCTAATTCCACTTTTAACTAAGTTAGATGTTGTAGTAGCAATAAAAGCTCCATTAATTGTTGCTGCGCTAAATGGTAGTTTATAATCTAAATTTGCATTTTTAAAACTTTCATTAGCTAAATAAACAAATGATTGTGCTAACCCTAAAGTATCTTTGTCATCATTCATAAAAGCTTTAATTAATGATCTACCTAATATAGTATACAGTTGATCTTTATCTTTAGCTTTAATTGTTTCTGACAAATCATTCATGGATTCTTTAACAATCTGACCAATTTCTTTATAAATCTGAGTTACTAACTCATGTGTAAATCCATTTTGCTCTAAAGCACTAATCATTTGCGTCATTTCGGTAACCTCTGACATGTCTAAATGGTGATCAGCGTTCATTTGAACTCCTCCAAACTTAGTAGACATTTCAATAGTAGTAAATGCATCAGAGTTACTTCATTTACTTGAATCATTTATATTTCCTGCTCCAACTTTGATTGCAGATTTATTAACTAAATAAGCAATAAACTTATCTTTTAATTGCTCTTTGTTAACGATATTTTCAAGTATATCAATATTAGATTCAGAATATTCTAAACGATTTATGTCTTCATTAAATTTCATTGCTCAAGATCCACCAAATACTTGATCAATATCGTATAATGTATTTATTATATGAGTTGTCTGAATAGTATTGTTTGTTTCTAATCCATTAGATTCAACTTCAGTTAGATCTCTAGCAACTTCAATTAATCCATTCGGATCTAAAATCGTTTTGATTGAATTTATTTTATAATATTTATTAGTTCGAATATCTTTAAAATATATAGGATCAAATATATTATAATAATTTTCTAAAATAATAGATTTGTTAATTGGAATACTATGCATTTTTTTAAAGATATTTTCTAATGAAATATCTGAACCATAAGAAATGCGTCTTCTTTCATTACTTATATCAAAAACAGCCCATTTTAATAAAGTTGGTCTACCATACCGAGAATCGATATCATGCATAATAGTTTTTTTATCGCGCCCAACTCTTGCATCTAAGAGTGAATTATTTTCTGCTCTAGATTCAAGTGGACTTGATAAACCAGATCCATCCATAGTATCTAATCCAGTATTTTCATCTCCTAACATATTTCAGGCTGTTCCCGCTTCATCGTTAATTACAGCAATTTTAATATTTGAAGCAACTCCATTTTCTAAATTTTGAGCAAATGGATGATAAGTAGCTCCAAATATTACCATACGTTTATATTGAGCAATTAGTCGATTAGCTTCACTAAATTCAAAATATTCTTTGCTATCTAACTTTCCGTCTTTGTTTTTATTCGGATGTGCATAAACACCTCCTATCATCATATTATTATACTCATTTGATAATAGAGTATCAGTAATAAAATATGATTCTAAAATGGGATTTAGTTTAACTTTTCATTTTGGATTAAGTAAAGCATCAAAATCAACTATTTTATTGAGATTAATTCTTTTACCTTTTTCATCAGTTACTTCAGCTAATGTAATTTCTCCATTTCTTTTATTAACTAATGATTTAAATTCAGGTTTATTAAATGTTTGAGAAATAAAACTATCCTGATTAATATTTAAATTAAAGTTATTTACAAGTAAGTCCTTTAGGAATTTTCTTTTTTCTCTATCTAAACGTTCTAACGTTTTATTTTGATCATTATAGACTTTAAAAAAGTTTTTAATAGTTTCGTTAGTTCGAGGGTATTTACTTAAGGCAGTTTTATATGCATGTATATCTAAAAAGAAATCAACTCCCTTAGCATTAAATGCAGATTGAATACTTTTTAAACTGTGATTATATTTCGCAATGAATTCATCAATCTGTTCTAATGATGTAAATTCTGTATCAAAAGCAAGACTATAGTCAAACAATATATTCTGAACTAATGCATTTATTTGGTTTTTTCTAGTTTCTCCTAAAAGATGATATAAAGGATCTAAAGTTCCATCTCCTTTTAAATAGTTATTTAAAATTTCTTTAATGTTTACTTCTCCTAGAGAAGTATTGATGGTTTTACCTATATTATATGTTATTAGAAAATGTTTATTTTTATCAGAAAAAGTAGTCGGTTGTAAATAAATTAATCCCTCTAAATTATCTACTAGATTTTGATAAAAATCGTGCATGATAGATAATCTTGCAACTTCACTAACTTTTAAATTAGCAGGTTTTTTAATTTTTCCATTAATGTTTATATCCGATCGAATTCTAGGAGATAATAAAAAACCGCTTTCAATATTTTGTACTATTAAATTATGTGCAGCTACATTATTTGGATGTTCAATTGTTTCTGTAGGTGGATTAATTAGTCTATCAAATATTTCGTTATGATTATATACCAAACTAATAATTTGATATAATGGCAAGTTATTTCCCTCTGCATTTTTAATAATATTAATAGTATCCGAACCATTTGTTACACTTAATACATTAGCTACTTTTCATATATCTTCTGTAAATGGAACTAAATTAACAAGATCGTGTTCTTTAGTTAAAATATCACTATTGTTTCCATCTAATAACGTCGTAGCTAACAATGGAACAAATAGTTCTGTTTTTGTATATTTTTCAACAGGATATACCTGAGGAATAATTTCAGCTATATTTTCTGGAATTATAAAAGACATAAAGTTATATATCAGATTGTTCAAAGATTGATCATTAATTTCTCCAAACGATCTATATATCATTTTGCCATTTTGATTTAATTCATAAGTAATAGTAAATGTAATAGGTATGTTATCTATAATAGATTCAATAACGATTCTATCATTACCTATAGTAATTCCATACTGATTTAATTTTTCTTTAAATAAATCAGGATTAGATCTTCAATAAAAACCTGATGCCTGAATTAAACTTCTAATATCGTATGCTTGCTGTGATACTGGTCGTTCTTTTAAATCTCTGCTAGCAATTGTCTTTTTTTGTGGATCAAAGCCATATGCTATATATTGCGATGGCACTGTTTTAAAAGCCATTTGAGTAAACATAGCTTTTATTTCAGAAGACATTTGAGGCGAATATATAAATTTCTTAATACCTCGTAATTTATCTAATAAATATGTTCTATAATTTTTAGATATAATTCTGTTTGAAAGTATATTATTTATATATGCGTCTATTAACACAGACATATCTGCTTTAACTCCTTTGCTTAATTCTGAACGATATTCTATTAAATTTTCATTTTCTTGAATAGTCTTAATAAGTTTTGTCATTACAGAATTAAATCCTGTTAAAGTAATACTAGTATTATCTATTTCTAAACCAACTGCATTTACTTCAGGAAAGTAGTCTAACAATATTTTTGATAAATCACTAGCATGGTCTTCCGCGTTTGTATCTTCATTAGTACTAAAGCCAGTATAGTGTATTACATTAGGACCTCTGTATATATAACGATCTACATAAGACGAATTTGTCTTTGTATATTTTGGATTAATAGTAATAAACGGAATCTCACTCTGCAATAACTTATCAAACTGAGTTAAAATTACATATGCGTCATATGCATTATTAAAAGCACTATTACGATCAATTAATTCTGAATTAAATACAGTTTCAAAATTAGTTAATATTTCTGAAACTCTATTATCAAAATTTGCAAGATTCTCTAAATTTAATGTTATAGATTCAGAATTACCTAAATATTTTGAAATATTAGAAGCTAATGTTTTTTTATAATTTAAAATAGAATCATTTAAAAAAGTGATATCAAATTCTTGTTTCTTTTCATTAGCATTAATAAACTCTCCAGAATATCTATTAAATATAGAACTTTCGATTAATTTAGCTCGAAATTGTCTTAACATATTTGAATACTGTCCATTATTTCCGATGTAAAAATCAGGAGTAGAATCAGTTTCTGTATTTAATTTTAATCCTAGTTTATTATCTACTTGATCTATGTTATTAATAGTTAACGGAGAGGTGCTAATAACAGCACCTTCCGTAAACATATTATATAACCTATCTGAGTCATTAAAGAATTCATCTAGAAACTCTTTAAATGATTCAGGTTTAGTTGTTTGCATCCGTTTTACTAACGGCAAAAATTTTGCAGAGTAATTACATTTAGCACTCATTATTCTTTAATCTTTCTAATAAATAATTTTGAACATATTCATCTAATATAAGCAAGTTTTCACCTAATAGTTCAGGTTGTTTAAATATTTGATAATACATATTAGCTGTTTCAGCAGATATTTCTTTATTAGAAAATAGATCACTTAAATAGTTTGTTATAGACTTTCTTATATTAGAAGGTATTATATCTTTAATACTAATAAAGTATTCATACATTTGTTTATAACTGTTAAATGAATCAAATCTAAGTAATTCTCACTTATTATTGATCTTTGTTATTGTATACCCACTAGTTTCATTTTGCAAAGATATATAAAATGGAATAAAATTCAAAGTATATGTTGGATTATCCTGAATCCGAACAAAATTATTTGAAGGTAAATTTGCGTTTTCTAATTTATTTTTAATTAGATTATCCATATCCTTTACAGTAATAAGCCTATATTCACCTGTTATAGAATCTATTTCTATTTGAGAATATGTGATATCGTTAGTTAAACGTTTTAATCTATCATTAATTTTTTCAATATTTTGATTAATATCTAAACTAGTCTCAGGAGATAGATTATTTTCTTTTAAAAACGTATTAAATCTATTTAATTGTTCAACTTGTTCTTTTTGTTGATTAATTTCTTCTTGTTGAATAGATGTTTTAATAATTTGTGTTTTATCAATTGCATATATAGGTCCATGAAATTTAGATATATCTACTTTATAGTCTTTACGAGGATCTGTTAGGCCAAATATATATTGAGCAATCGGTTCTTCGGTTCTATGATCCTGTGCATAAATGCCATTTTTAAATAGACTAGATGTTGTTATAATATCATTAAGAACGTCTAAATTTTCAATTCCAACAGATAACGCATCTAACGTTTCACTTGCTGTATATCCTCACACAGAATTAACTGGAACTCACTTATATGCTCCATTAGACTCTATGTATCGTTGATAATTATATCGAACTAAGTAAGTCTGTAATGTTTTCGGATCAATGTATTCTCTAAAATTTAATTCATACATATCTCCTAATTTTTCAATTAACAAATAAAGATTATCAATTGAATTACTTGAAACAGAAGTTATTTTCTTATCAATACTTTTAATTTTTTTATTGTCGAGACTATATAATACAAATTGATCATATTCTTGTTTTACTAAGAATGATTTTACTTCATTTTGTCCTGAATCCTTGTTCAAATAATTTAGTGTAAACATAATTCCAGGAACATTTTTATAACTACTTTCTCTAGGAGTTCTATTAGATTGATTATCTCTTTCCTTAGTCATATGCAATCTTAAATTATTAAATAGAGTTTTTCTTATCCCTGAATTAGATTTTGCTAAGTTTAATATTTCTGTTGTAATTTGTCCTGCTCTAGTAGTATAAACAACTTGATGCTTCTGTTTTGCATATTCAGCATAAACTTTATTTATTGGTTCACCTAATTTTTTAGCCTGATCTAATGCGGTTTGTCTTTCTGCTATTTTAGCTCTAGAATCTGTAATAATTTCAGATAATTGCTTTACTTGTTGAACTCCAAATAATACAAATCGAGCATCAGATTGAACTAAATACGTAACGTTATTTTCAGAATCTAAAGTTGGGTGCATATCCTTCTTAAATTCCATACTATTAAGCATAAGATCACTACTAATTAAACCCATTGCCTTACCAGTAATTGCTTTTGCAACGGTGCGAGTGCGTTCATCTTTAATAGAATCTAACTCTTCATCTTTAACTACAAAGGTAATATAATAGGGAAGTATTGTAAAATAATTATTAGCATTTAAGTTATAAACATCTCGATTTACTATACCATCGGAATCGTACGTTATATCTTGGACCATTTTAATATCACCATTGTAGTCTCCAAAACTATTAATAGTTAAAAGAATTGGAATGCGTACACTTCTAATTCTTTTATTATCATTAATTGATATATCGGCTACCAATAATCCTTGTTTACCCCTATTATATGGAACAATCTTTAACTTAGCATCTTGTAACGAATTAACAATAGCTTTATTTTTATTTCTATTACTAGGAGCTAATTGATTTAATGAAATTTCTAGACGATTTTTTGTTTGATTATGTGTTTTATGATGCCCATGTAAAAAATAATTTGATAAACGATAAACATACTGTATATACTTTGATTTAGGAATAGATTTTCTAAATTCAAATTGTTTATAAATAGATTTATCATTCTCATTTACATCATAATCTCATAAATTATTTGTAAATCAATCTAAGGTTAAATCAGACTCTATTGTTATATCTGTATTACTTGGTCTTAATAATGGAGCACTTTTTACAATAGAAGTACTCTCATCAATTTTAGAATAAACTTTTGGTTTAGATTCTAAATTTGTCTCAGAAACAGTATCTTCAATTGCATTCTCTAGTGAAATTTCTCCTGACGGAACTGTATTTTGAGATGATAATTGGGTTTCGTTTAGATTACGTTCACCAATATCACTATTAGCAATAGTTGGTTCTGATTTTTGAGATTTATCAATAGGAGTATTTACTACTGTAGGTTGATTCTCCTTTTGATCTTTATCAATTGTTGTTTGAGCAATAGGAGTTTCAGGCGTAGAAAACTCTGGTTCATAAGTTAAGTTAGAATATACTGGATTACTTTCAATATTTAAAAGCGATCGTAGTCTTCAATTTTTAAACGCATCAATATCATTTTGTTTAATTTCAATGTTATTATTAACCGTTTCATCAAACTGTGTAGTTATATTTAAAGTATTTCTAAGATATTTATCGCTATCTAATATAACTGATCCTAGTGTTGAACGTTGTGTTAAAGTATATAGATTACGTAATGTACCTCACTCTTGAGCTTTATTTCTTCATTCTTTATCAATAACAACATAGTCAAATTCAGATCCTTGAACTGCATCTAAATTAATAACTTTAGCATTTTGTGGCAATCCTGTATATTTTTTAGGATTATCTGTTATGGTTGCTATATCGTTTGATAAATGTGATAATTTGTTAATATAGTCTAAAAGTTGATCATTTGTATCTACAATTTTCTCTCCAACAAAAGTATTATTGTTTTCGTAATATTCTAATTTAATTCCGCTATTTCAATAAGATTTTGCATGATTCGACAACTGGATTGAATCAATATCGAGATTATCTTCATAGTATTTAATTCCTTTTTCTAATATTGCATTTAATGTTATATAATTATCATTTTTTGCAATATTATTTGGACGTAAAGTAGCGGTTAGATTTGGAGATTTAATTAGATATGTATCTTCAATCCCTCCAACTACAGTTTTTGAATTAATTGTAATTATAGAACTATCTTGTTTTTTATCTCCAAATGCATATACCATTACATTATTTGTAATAGCTCAATTAGATATTAATTCTAATTCAGGGCGAGTAAAATGACTTATCTCATCAATAAATAAAATTTTATTTGGAGTATTATCAAATAAACTAGTTACCTTTGGAATTATAAAGTCTTTTAATGTGATATAATCATTATGTAATTCATAATCGTCGGTAGTTAACTCTCTTCCAAGGATAGCTTTAATAAAATCAGCTTTATTAAATATTTTACTATTATCTGCTTTAATTGAAGTTGCTAACTTACTAGCTTGCTCAGAAGTTGGGGCTAATGAAATAAAGGAACTTGTTTCATTAAACAGTGTTTTTAATAAATAACCTACAGCAGTAGTTTTACCTGTTCCTGCTCCTCCAAATGTGCAATAAAAATTATATAGCTTTAATTTATTTTTAATATAGTCGCTTAAATTTGGATCACTTGGAACTAAACTATTAATAATTTTATTAAATAGTTCCTTGTTGTAATTCATTGCGTATCCGATTCTTACAGCATGTTCCTGTGAAAAAATTGGAATTTTATCAAACTCATCACTAGATATAATTGGTTTTAGAGCTGCATAAAAATTTTGGCTCGGAGTAATTATAATAGATGCTAAATACATTAATACATCATAATCAGTTATAATATTATCATTATTAGTATTTAGATCAGTAGATTTTTGTTTATACAACTCTTTATCGTCAAATAATGCAATTAATTTATTCGCTAAATCATCATTAGTAAGTTTCTGTTCATAAATTGTTTCAAATACCTCTGTCTCAAATTTAATTGCCGAATCCTCAAAAGTATTAAAATTTTCTTCAGTAACTTCTTCTGTGGGTTTATACTTATTTCAAATTTCATTTAAATTAATATGAAACATATCAAATACTCTTTGTTTAATAAGACTATTCTCATTTGTTAAAGAATTAACAAATAATTGTTTCATATTAATTGTAATATCTTTTTGAACACGAGCTTTTTGTTCTTGATTTTTCTGTGATACTTCGAGTAAAATATTTAGTTTATTTTCTAATAATTCAATATCGTTTGATAGATTATAAAATGTTTCAAAATCAATTTCAGGTAAAGATAAATTTCCTAGGTATTTATTAATAGAATTATTTATACCTTCTCCATCAAAGTCTACACTAGCATTTAATATAGATTTTATTCCCTTAAGAAATAATAATAATTGTTCTAATTGAGTTTTAGCGTTTTTATCCTGAATAATATAATCTTTAATATTTTTACTTGCTATAAATTTGTTATGTTCATTTGCAATAATGTTTAATAATTGACTAGGTTGCCCACCTAAACTAATTGCAAATACATTCAATAATTCATATATAGGAGACGCCTTAACTTGGGATCTAATGTTATAATATTCATTTAAATATTCATCTAAACGATAAGTTCCAATTCTTGGAAATACATAATTAAAGAAATCTTCAATTTGATTTTCATCTAAATCAGTTTGTTCTAATTGATTCCTTATTTCAGCAAATTTAGATAACACTTGTTCAGGATCCTCATCTAAAGATGCTTGTAATTCATCTAACAAATTATTGAAGTTTTCATATCCAGTTATACTATAATCAAATGAAACTGGATTTCCCATTAACTCTAAGTCGGGATTATTTTTATATAAATTTTGAAGTCAGGTAATATAACGTTGTTTATAAGACAAACTATTTTCGTCTTGCTGTTTTTTAACAGAGCGTAATAAAGTTAATACGTCTAAATCTCCAAAATCCGCTGATAAATTATTATTTTTTAGATAACTATAAAAATTTAATATTGACTGAGCATAACTATCTATATCAGTTGTTGTAGATGATATTGGACGATGTAATATATCTTGTCCTTCAGTAGATATCGGATTAGCAATAAGTAATGCTGTATTTTCAGTATATTGTTTTTGAATATTCTGGAGTATTTCTTTTTCCGAAATTAGTCTATTTATTTCCTCAGAATTTTTTTCCTCATTACTTTTAAGTTCCTCTATTTTAGCATTAATAGCATCTAAGTTATTTGCAATTCTACCTAATGTAGAATAACGTAAACCGTATATATTATCTGCAACTTTTGTTTCGTCATTTATTTTTAGTAGAGAGTCTTTTAACTGTTGACTTAAATTTAAAAATAAATCGTATGCTTTATAAACTTTAGCTTTTTCATCTAATTGC
>OLOW01000331.1_pt1 | contig 30977 bp, 28 predicted proteins | sample 1672801 | NCBI WGS metagenome assembly OLOW01 (sample SAMEA3136725, study PRJEB25190) | human gut metagenome | biome: human gut; feature: human-associated habitat; material: faeces | place: Austria | collected 2013 | reverse complement strand
ATTTCGGTTTTTGAAAAAAACGTCTCGACTTCACTTTTTTCATCGGAGGGTATACTCCTGGTAAAATTTCGTTCACTTCGGGAATAGAACTATCGGTCGCTTTGTGAATATAATCGGTATATTCTTCCGGATGTTGGTAGAGGTCTTGTAGAAATTCAAAACATGGAAGAGTAATCCGTAATACTCCATTTTTTTTTAATACCCTTCTGCATTCTTTTAACATTTTCACTGCTTCAGTTAATTTTAAATGCTCAAACATATGTTCTGAGAAAATATAATCTATGCTTTTGTCAGGGAAGGGATATCGTTTGGTTGCATTCATATAATAATGCTTTCCATATATTGCAAAAGTTATATCTGTATTGAACCATTCTCTATTTATATTTTCTCCACATCCAAGGTTCAGACAATGAATGGAATGATGTTTGAGATACCTTTTGGCTGCTATATGACAACGTAACATCTGCAATGGGGTGGTGATGGTTTTAATACTTTCTTTTAAAATTCTTTTTATCATGATTGTGTCCGAGGATATATTAATAGATAGGCAAAGATAACTAATTATTGATATTATAGTGTAATTTTATCAATTCAAATAATAAAAGTTATAACGGACGAAGTTATACACTAACTATGATGTTCAAAATAGAAGAATATCATATATGATCTGTATATCAGATAATTACTTGTTCAAAGCCTGAGCTATGTCAACCGCACAAGCCATAGTATAACCTACCATCGGATTGTTATCAATACCCAAGAATTCCATCATTTCTACGTGAGCAGGAACTGAGGATGAACCGGCGAACTGAGCGTCTGAGTGCATACGACCCATTGTATCTGTCATACCGTATGAAGCAGGACCGGCAGCCATGTTATCCGGGTGAAGAGTACGACCTGTACCACCACCTGATGCAACTGAGAAATAAGGCTTACCTGCAAGAACACGTTCTTTCTTGTAAGTACCTGCAACCGGATGTTGGAAACGAGTCGGGTTAGTAGAGTTACCGGTGATAGATACGTCTACACCTTCTTTCCACATGATAGCTACACCTTCGCGAACATCATCGGCTCCGTAGCATTTTACTTTTGCACGAGGACCGTCAGAATAAGCGATTTCACGAACTACTTTCAGTTCACCTGTGAAATAATCGAATTCAGTCTGAACGTATGTAAATCCGTTGATACGAGAGATGATCTGTGCAGCGTCTTTGCCCAAACCGTTCAAGATACAACGCAGAGGTTCTTTACGTACTTTGTCTGCTTTTGCAGCGATTTTGATAGCACCTTCGGCAGCAGCGAATGATTCGTGACCTGCCAGGAATGCGAAACATTTAGTTTCTTCGCGCAGCAACATAGCAGCCAGGTTACCGTGACCGATACCTACTTTACGGTCGTCGGCTACAGAACCCGGAATACAGAATGCCTGCAGACCGATACCGATAGCTTCGGCAGCTTCGGCAGCGTTTTTGCAACCTTTCTTCAATGCAATGGCAGAACCTACTACGTAAGCCCACTTGGCATTTTCGAAACAGATAGGCTGAGTTTCTTCACAAGTTTTATAAGGATCAAGTCCGGCAGCTTCGCAGATTGCGTTAGCTTCTTCGATGTCTTTGATGCCGTTTTCGTTCAAAGCAGCAATGATCTGTTTGATACGACGGTCTTGGCTTTCGAATTTTACTTCTCTAATCATATTCTTTCCTCCTTATAATTATTCGTGACGTGGATCAATTTTCTTAACAGCTCCCTGTTCTTCAGTTACACGTCCGTAAGTACCTGTAACTTTCTTCAACGCTTCGTTAGCATCAGTACCCTTCTTGATTTCGTCCATGAACTTACCCATGTGAACGAATTCGTAACCGCAGATTTCGTCGTTCTTATCCAGGAATACGTTCTTGATGTAACCTTCAGCCATTTCAAGGTAACGGGGACCTTTAGCCAAAGTACCATACAAAGTACCTACCTGGCTGCGAAGACCTTTACCCAAGTCTTCCAGACCGGCACCGATAATCAGACCGCCTTCCGAGAAAGCTGACTGAGTACGTCCGTAAACGATTTGAAGGAATAGTTCGCGCATTGCTGTGTTGATAGCGTCACAAACCAAGTCGGTGTTCAATGCTTCCAATACAGTCTTTCCCGGAAGGATTTCAGCAGCCATGGCAGCCGAGTGAGTCATACCTGAGCAACCGATAGTTTCTACCAATGCTTCCTGGATGATACCTTCTTTTACGTTAAGGGTTAGTTTACAAGCACCCTGCTGAGGAGCACACCAGCCAATACCGTGTGTCAAACCAGAGATGTCTTTAATTTCTTTTGATTTTACCCACTTTCCTTCTTCAGGAATAGGAGCCGGTCCGTGATTGGGACCTTTCTTCACAACACACATGTGTTCTACTTCGTGTGAATAAGTCATATTCTTTACGTTTTTTGGTAATAAAATAAATATTCGTAACCACGTGAAAAGATTGGTTATTCTTTTCGCCTACAAAGTTAGTCGTTTTATTCTTTTCTGCAACTTGTTGCCCGTCACTTTTTATCTTTAAATAAAATAAATTTATTGCAGGACAGCATTTTGCAAACTAGAGTTGCCAAAATGTTTTTTCTTTCCGATGAAATTTCTATCTTTGTACCTATATTATAATGATAGGAATGGAAGCAAATAAAATAGCAATTACGGACGAAGCTTTGCGCCGAGGTGCGGAAGAGGGCATGGATGGTTTCTTGAAGGTGTTTATAGATAAATACTTGGAGGTGACAGGAGGTGTTGTCAATGCGGAAACAATGCCTTTGCTCAATGGTTACCAGCATTCATTGTTGGGGTATCATTTCTTGCGTGAAGAAATAAATGAAGGTGGTTTTGTACAATTGATACAGAATGGTTTTGGACCTTATATCTTTGATAATCCTTTTGCAAAAGCAATGCGGCAGTTTGGAGCGAAAGAATTTGCCAAATTGATTTATAGCGCGAAGAAAATATATGATGAGAACCGTGCTGATTTGGAAAAGGACAGGGATGATGAGGAATTTATGGCAATGTATGAGCAATACGAGGCCTTTGATGAGTTGGAAGAGCAGTTCATGGATATGGAAGAGTCGGTAACTGCCCGGATTGCAGAATATGTGGACAATCATATTGAGGAGTTTGCGGAGATTGTATGACAAGGACTTTTGCGTACTTTGTCGGGTATAAGCTCATGCGTTTTGATATAAAAAAAGTAAGTTGGCTTCAATAGCTAAGTAAGATACGTTCGTTGGCTGACGAACCTATGTTGCTTGGTCAAGCAAGTTAACTTACTTTTTTTGTCTTGTTATTCCGGTGTCATTCCATTTATTGTTTCCTGATAAACCAACCTTTGATATAGGCGGTTGCCAGTACGGCAAGTCCTGCCGCCAGGCAGATTCCCGTAAACACCAGCCCGTAACCGTTCAAGAAAGCTACCGGAGCGAAAGTTATCAGAGAAATCTCTACCGGGGCGATGAACAAGTAAGCCAGTGCATAGTTATCCAGGCATCGGCTGCGCATTTTGGGGTCTGCAACGCGGAGCAATGCGATGCCCATAGCCATAGTTCCTGTAAACCATCCCCATGTGAAGATAGCTTTCTCGAACCAACATTCTTTCATTAGTTTGCGGGCCATGACCAGAACATAAATCAGGGTTGCGATTAATCCTGAGACTAACAGAATTAATAAGGGTATGATGTACTCTATTACAACAGATATTTTAATGGAAGCAATTCCAAAAGCTACCAGAAAATCGGTAAAGGCTCCGCTGATGTGGCCTATGGTTTGCGGGCAGACATAATCACTGGTTCTTGTTTTGTCGAATATCTTTTTGATGAATATACCTACCACAAATGCACAACTGAATACCGGCAGTTCAAACCCCGGCATAAAGTGGGATACTGTTTTGCTGATGCAGTATCCGCCTAATGCTATCACTGCTACGATGATAAGATTGAAGGTCAGCGGGTCAATGGAGATGGAAGAGCAAGAACTTTCACCCATGCTTTCCCGTTTGTCGCCGGGCAACAGGCCTGTCTGTAATTCGTGAGGAAGGTCATCGTAATTGGCGAGGAAGGAGGTGTGCCCTTTCTTTGTCCCCCATTTTATGATGATCAGTCCGATAATGACTGCCGCTACGATACCGAAGGTGGCGGCAGTCATGGCCAAAGTTAGAATTTCGTCATATCCGAACTGGCTGAAAGCCTGTCCGATGGCTGCTGCTGTACCGTGCCCGCCGCAATAGCCGCTTGGCATAGTGATGCCGAAGGCAGGGTTCAAGGGCCATATCCGGTTCAGGACAAGCAATCCCAACAGTCCTCCAAAAGCCCATTGCAACAACATTCCTGCCTGTGAATATGCCCACATGCTGCCTATATTGTCTGCATCTCCTTTGGCTGCCTTTTGTGAGATGAGGGGGAGAGCGCCGAAAATGAAGGCTATCAATATGCCGGCATAAGTTCCTGTTTGGGTGGAAAGAGGTATGATGCCGAAACCGTGAGGTCCCAAGGACAGTCCTATAAACCCGGCCAACAGGCTGGGGGGGATGAACAGCCTTTGGATGAATCTTATTTTTACTCTCATGAGTTTGCCGAGCAGTAGCAGTACTGAGATGATGCCTGTATCGACAAAGAGTGTCCACGGGGTGAAATCGGTCATAAATCTAGGGCTTGTTTGGATGTATTCGTTGAAGAATACAGCGTTCATAAATAGTTTATTTTACCGAATCGGTTAGGAATGGAAATTGATCTTATCGGCAAAAATAATGTATAAGATCATGTAGATTGCATATTTAACTATATATTTATCCCGATTCTTTTAGTCATAGGCTGATTAAAAAAATGTTTTTGAAAAATATAGGATAGATGAGGATTGGTTATGCTGTAGTCTACTTCATTACCCTATATTAAATTCAAATGTTTCATTTTATATCTTTAAGAATATAAGTAACCTTGGAACCTTTATTGAATGCTCCTTTCCATTTGCCACTCATCTCTATAGTTTCTCCTTTGTCATTTTCAAAAATAGCCAAATAGGTTGCTGTATATTCTTTGATATATATTTTACATTCAGTCGTTACTTTTGTATGTGGAGAAAGTTTTAGTGTTTCTTTTGATTTATATAGAGGGGAAAGCACTGTTTCGTTAAGGGACAGAGGTGCATGTAAGTCGGATGATAATTTTCTATATTCAGAGCTCAAGGTACTGGCATTAGCTGTAATATCAACCAATATATTCTCTTTTAAAGTCAAAGAATTGAATAGTTCCGGGTCGTCACTGTAAAATTGTGATGTTTCTTTTATGTTTTCTTCAAATGAAAAAGTGATAGACATAGGTTCTTCTGTATTGTTGCTGGTTGTTTTAGGAGGCAACTCAATTGTATCGACTTTCTCGGCATCATCTGCACTAAGTTTCCATTGAATAGATTGCAACTGATAACTGTTGATATCCAGTTCATCATTGCTGCTGCAAGAGTATATAAACAATGTACATAGGGCGGTGATCAATGCTTTACATGATTTCTTGAGTATTAGCATAATATTCTAGATTTTATGGTTAATGGGTGTTTTGTTTCAAAGATAGGAAATAAAGTGGTACTATAGCCCAACTGCTTGTTCTTTTATGTATTAATTTTTATTAATGGGTTAATGGCGGATAGGCTACAAGTGAATTTCGGTGAAAAAAATAGTTAAAACAAAAGATAAAGCAAGTCTTATCAGAGGATGAAACATGAATAAAAAATAATGTTAAAAGACAAGTGGCGACGCAGTATTTAAGCCAATTTTTCATTTAATCATTAAAACAATAAAAAGAATTAAGTTTCTTTCTTGGAAACCGATTCTTTTATTTAATTTTGCAAACCCTAATAATTATAAAGAAGAAAATGAAAAAAATGAAATTGGCAGCAATATTTGCTGGGTTAGTATCGGTGTTTACTTTTAGTTCTTGTTTGAATGATGGTGATAGCGGCCCCAATTATGATCTTTATGAGATCGTTACTGTGGAAGATGGTAGTATTTTTGGTGGACCTGTCCTGAAAGGAGATGCATGGGGATATACTTATACTCCAGTGGCTTCAAGTGTATTGGCCGGTCTTAAGGCATCTGATGGCAGTTATTACAAGCGTGTGCAGGTAGGGATCAAACTGATGGAAGGAGAAGCGATTACAGAGGGGAAAAAGTCTTATAAGGTAAGTGAAGTTGGCCTAATAGCTATTTTGAATTATAAAGATTTTAATGTTCAGGCTGATACATTGAAAAATGAGTATGCACTAGTGTCATTGGAGGATTCTAATAATAAGATATGGGCTATAAATGGATATGTCAACGTACCTTTTACCTTTAAAACTAAAGAACAGCTGAACATGAATGATTTCCATTTATATGCTGTAGAAGCCAAGGAGGATACATTGGTGACAAGACTTCGACAGACCAAAGGGGCTGATGATGCTTATCAGACAGGAGGTGCTTTGATTAGTTTCCATATGCCTTTTAATGATATGGAATTTCGTGACATTTTCGATCAAGTAGTGCCTAAGAGTGATACTATTGTAGTTAAGGTGACTGCAAAGGGAGAAAATGACAAAGAACTTGTTTCTACAGTGAAATGTAGTGCTTCGAATATGCAAGGAAGTTATTAATAATACTTTATTATATAGTGAAATCCCCTTCAGTTACGGTTGAAGGGGATTTTTATTTAATGGAACTATGTGGTTCAATTTATAAGATAAGGGGGGGGAAGAAATTTGACGGGGCCTACTTCTTATTTTCCTGTTCATATCTTTCTTTAGATTCAGTATATACCTTCTGCGTGTGAAAAGAGTTGACATGAATTTTTAAACGGTTCGATCTTTCTGCTGCCGTAATAACAACATATCACATTCGTTCCTGTTGCATAAGCCTTTTCTCTTCCCTGATTAAGCCTTTTTATACGGATGTATTCTATCTCCATAGCCTTTGGAGTTGTTTCCATAAGCTTTGGAGTTATCTCCCAAGGCTATGGAGTTAACTCCAAAGGCTTGCGGAGATAAAACAAACAGGAAGAAAACCCTTAACCATAGGGCAGGAAAGGTTTAGAGATATGGATAAGATCTTTTAAGGATGAATCTGATTATAAAGTTACGCATATGTATCAAAAACTTTGCAGGAACATGAAAGAAACGTCCTCTGATCATCTCCCGCAATGGGTGTAATTCCCTTTGGCAGACTTATTTTGGTCTGTCATACAAACCATCCCTAAAAAATGACGAGTGTTCATACAGGGTATCACAAACAACCGCATGAAAAAAATCTCCACTAAGTTTCTACTGCTCCGAAACAAGACTGTTTCAAGACGATAAATAATTAAAAAGCAAAAAACGGACGTACATTCCAATAAGCTTTTTTATCATATCCTTGCAAACAGACTCTATCCCAATTAGGATATTCAGGATCATCAATGTGCCAAAGTAACATCCAGCATCTGTCTTTATCATATTGGGAACTGCAACTGAAGCCAAGTCTGTAGGTATCACTAAACTGCGGTAACGAATTACCTACTTTAGATAACTGTATAGTCAATTTATCCAGTGTTTCTTGTCCCCATCCTGTGTCGTTTAGGCCGTTACTGGTTTCATTTCGAAAATCTCTTGGAGATTTTCCACAAATATTCACCAGCATATCAAACCATTGTCCGATACTCGGTACGAACCATGGACTGCGATTAAGTCCATCAGGAATTTTGTTACTGTTTCTATATTTTCTTATTGATTCAAAAGCACTGTAACTACCCTGTACATTAGCAGTATAATTCTTCAACATTTGTTCTGTTTCAGAATAACCGTTCATATTCTTCTCAATTTCATCATCTTTTGTCATTGGAGTAATCCCTTCTTCGATTCGTTCCATTCCCCCCCAACGACCGGTCCCTAAATTTTCAAACCCCATTACATAAGCATGATTCCAACCGTTTTCATTGCATTTTACATCTGTCATTTTTTTAGAATCGCAAGTAATGACCATTCCAATAGCATTCTGATAATCATATATTTTCCCGTTTTCTTCCAGCATGCCGTCTCCGGGATGTATCTCTATTCGTTTTTCGGTTTCATTCTGAAAGACAAAATCTCCGGGATAAAGTTTTCTTTCTGTGCTTCCTTTGCCGGGTACAGGGCTGATTACTTTCAGAGTATAGCATTTCCCAGAAGCAAAAGTGATGGAACTGCCCGAATAGTTTATCTTTGTATTCGTATTATTTCTGCCGTCGGCGGTTACATAGCTTCCGGTAATTCTGGCATTTTTTTGTGATGGGACAATGGCGCAGAATTTTACAGAATCGATCTGATATGGAGTAATGCCATTCAAGTTCACATTGATAGCTGCTGAGTCTGTTCCTAAAATTCTTGATTCTTTGTGGTAAACAAAACCTGCATTTTCGGGTGCAAAACAACCTATGTATGCTTGTGGTTGCAGCACAAGCAATGTAAATTGGTGTTTAAACTGCAGGTTCAGGATTATTCCGGAAGAATTGCCGGTAGTAGGTACGCCAGTAGCAATCAGCAGGTCGCTCACAGTATGCTTTTCTTTTGTGGATTGGTCTTTCGAAGGTTGCAGTTTCTCATTCCTGGTCAACGAAGCAATAGCTTCATCTGTATCCTTTGAAACATCTAGTGTGATATTCTTCCTATATGGATAGTATGCGATGTAACTCGCTCCATCATACCAATAGAGTGTCTTGCTGTTTTCAACCGGATTCCAACTATCATTTGACACGTTATAAACCAATGGGATATTGTTAATGTCATCCACTATTGTGCCATCTTTTATGGAGAATATACCAATAGAATCACCGTCTACAAATTCTGTTTTAAGATGTTCATCTGTCACAGAAGCACGTGTGGAAGGCTTTTCGGAACCGGGAACGTTTTCAAACCCGGTTGCTGTTGCTCGAACAGTGAGAGGAGTTCCATTGTAGCAGTCCGTTCTTTTTCCATTATTTGTTTCATTTTCGTCGGTGCATGCACTACAAATCAAGAGGATGCTCCAAAAGATTATGCCGGTGAAAGATTTCATTTTTCTTTGTTATTATCTTGTTTAAAATTAGCACCTTAGTACAAGGCTGATTTTTATTTGTCCCATTAATTCGTTATTTGTTTCTCTTCTGTTCCATTTACCGTTTCAGAATCCGTGCCTCCTTCCCATGATGCGATATCATTTTCTGACATCACGGAAATAGTTTTTCTTGAGATACCGATGGTATAACTTACAGAAGCTCCCGGATTCCAAGTGTCAGTAGAAGGTAAAGATTGATTTTCTATGCAGATAGCTTGAGTAATGGCATTATTATTTCCGTCTTTTGCCGCATATTGATAAGTGATGCTGAACTGACTTCCTTTTCCGGCAGGAAGCAGGAAAAAAGTAGCTAACAATTTCTTTTCTTCCGCAATAGTATTCGGTACAGGGAAATTGGTTATGTCAGCGGTAAAAGTTTCTTTCTTGTCAGGTGATGGAAATGCCCACAGCCAGCCTTTGTCGCTATCAGTCGTAGGAGTATAATAGGTCAGTATTCCGCTTTTTATTCCCGTAATGGAGAAAAAGGTTACGGACTTTTCCTCCGTATCATCATTACTTTTTACATAAACATTGATCTTGGTTAGTGTATGGCGCAGTTTAAAACTTACATTGCCATTGTTTTGATTCATAACCGGAGTTGCAGCGAGAAAATCTATCTGTTTGTTTTCGGCTGTGGGAACGGTATAACTCAACATCGGAAATCCATTTGAACTCTCTTTGTCTTGAACGAAAAAGTTGCTACTTGCTGTTTCATTTATATAAGGAGCATAAGCAAAGAAACTGATTTTATCTGTTGTTGAATTGTCCGGCCAGAACTTGACCGGACTATAAGACCATGTGCCGTCTGTTTGTTTACCAACAAGCTGGTTATACATGAAATTCGGTGTTGCGGCATCTTTATTGAAATTTCCGTGTGTGAAGTAGGCAAACACACCGATAGTTTCAAGATCACTTGTTGTGGTATACTCTTTAACAGATCTCATTACCGGAACGTTTCCTGAAAAGCTGATAGGGATATTTTCTTGGGGAAATTTGTTCGTACCCTCTTCCTGGGTACAAGCTCCCAATAACAAAGTTGCAGCAAGGAAAATGCCATACAATTGTTTCACCCTTATGCTTTCTGTTTTTCGATTCATGTTTCTTTTTCTATTTTATTGTACGTCCGTGCTTTTTTAACCGTAGTGACAGGGAAGAAACATTCAACCCTGTCCGGTCTGTTTTCTTTCCATAGCCAGTATGTATCATGTTTTGGCTGCAAAAGGAAATTATTTCTCTACATTAATATCAGAGTCGCTATCATCAGTCCAACCTTCCATATTATCCTCCACCGTAATCTTAATGGCATTCATCTTGATAGTCAATACGTAGGTATGTTTCGTTCCTTTCTTGAACGTATTTTTCGGTAGTGAAACTTCTTTGTTTGTTATGGTACTTGTCAGATTACTTGTGTCGGTCACTTTGGTTACGATGTCATAATTGATTTTCAGTTTTAAGTCACCTGCGTTGGTGGTACCGTTTTTGTTATTTACCGGAATAAAGTAAAGAGCTTCTGTATCTGAGAATAACGCGGTTGCATTCTGGTCATCACTTACATTGATAGAACTTTTATTATATCCCCATTGGTCGGTGGTTGTTTTATTTAAAAAATCACTCAGGTCTTGTTCTGTTGAAAAATAAGATGCGTCAGGAGATATGGCTTCCCAAGTGTCGTTATCGAATTTATAAACAGCCTTGTTGTAAAGTGTTGTACTTCCTGGATCTAACTTTAATCCCGTTACAAAAATTTTGGTATCAGTACCTAAGTTCACATCTGGCTTCACCTTGATATTGGCTATTTGGGTAAGTACGTGACTAAACTTGAACTGAACCGTCCCCTTATTACTTTCATTAGTTTGGTCTTGTATGGCAGTATGGCAGTCTGTTACCAAATCTATCATATCTTTCCAGTTATTAGAAGTCTTTACCTCAAAGGTGATTGTCGGAGCGCCTTTGGCATTCTGTCCTGATAAAGTTATTTTTTGGTCTGTTCCAACTTCCGGTTTGGATTCATAAGGCGCATAAGCAAAGAATGTTATTTTCTTATCATCTATTGGCCAAAAACGTAAATTAGTATATCCCCAACTATCAGAAGTCCATGTAGCATGTTCATTGTACATGAAATTAGGTGTTGTGTTTCCTTTTTCACTATTCCATCCCGCACTGCTTGTCTGATAGGCAAAAATACCGAAACCGGCATTTGCTTTCAATGTGGACGTTGTAGTTTCCGTTCCTCTGGTCTGTACTTCCGTATATACGTCCAACCCGATTGTCCGGTTCGTATCCGGATTCATTTCTGTCATTTCATTCTGTGAGCAACCAGCTATAGTCAGTGTTGCCATCACCATCAATAAACTTTTCACTTCCATTTTCTACTTTTTTTAAAATTAATATTATAACTACCCATATCTGTCATATATCTATATCGCTGTTCACTTCATCGTTCCATTTATCTACATCAGCGTCAAATCCTGAGCTACCTTCTGTTTTTACATTCGGCACGGTCTTTTCACATGCCATGTCAATAAAAACGCTCATAGTTCCGTCTTCTTCATCCAACCGTCTTATTGCCAAATCGTTAAAACTTTCTTCAAATATGGTCTTCCCGTCTACTAACTTTGCTTTCAGATGTAGGTTGTGTGGAATCTCTACATCGAAGCCGAACACACTAATAGTAGTGCTCAGCGTTCCTTCTGTTACCGAGCCGGAATCATAAATGGGATTGCTTAAGCGTAGCACTTGTGTTACTGTCTTTTCCGAATTTTGTTTCGAAACGAGAAATATGGATTCTGCAATGCCGTCTAATGTGCAGGTAGCTTTTCGTATGTTGTTCATTCCTTTGATACGGATTTTAACCGTTATTTTTTGAGTCAGTTTTTTGGGGGTGAAGCGTAAGTGACAACTATTTTCGTTCCTGGTGGAATTTCGGTTACTTTGTTGGGTAATGGCTGATGAATAGTTTTCCGGCATATCAGAAGTCACTTCAAAGCCTTCGATATAATCAGCGGCAAGTTCGTCAGGACTTTCCATAATAATTCTTTCAGAGGATGATTCGTTCCTTATTTCCATCTTCTTTACATAGGCTTCTAGCGTCTGGTAGTTTTCTTCTCCTCTGAAACAGAGGTTACCAAAATCATCGAATGAACGGTTGAAAAGGACGACGTTGTAACATCCTTCTTTCAAGCATAGGGTCTTGTATGTACGGTCACCCATCAGTGCTACAAAAGGAGTGCTGCCATCGGTAGGGTAGAATATGGCGGTAGCACCATAATCCTGCTCTTTTTCATTCAGTCCTGACTGACTCCAATCGGCACTGATTGTTATTGTTGCTTCGGGCGAATAAGTCAGTTCGCGTCGGTTACAGGCAACTAACAAGAAAACAAAAAGGTAAAGGATATATAATGTCGGGGATATTCTCATTTTGCACCTCCTTTCTTTGCCTTGTGTTTGAGTAGCCATACCAGTGTATGGTAATTCCTAGAAACGGATGTATAACGATAAGTGGCTATATTTATGGTTTGAAGTACGTTCAATAGGGATATTTGCAATAATGGGCGACTAAATTCATATGAGAAAAGGATTCTTGTTTCTTTGTTTGGTAAAAGGCGGATGAGTTGTACTTTTTCCAGCTTATTAAGTAAATCTTTCCATTCTTCGTTTTGAAGGAGGAATTTGACCGGTTGCAGAACTTTGCTAGAAGAAAGGTCATGCAGTACGGCGATGGCTATTTGTGCACGTGTATATACGGATAACATGATAAACTTACTTTGTTAAGTCATTACTTACCAAGTAATAGCTTATATTTTTCTCACAGGGTGAGGAAAAGCGTTTTCTTATTCTGTATTTAATAAGAAAAAACATTTCGTCGGATAGAAAAAGATGTAAGAAATATGATTCCGTTTTTGAGATGTCAAAAATGGAAAGAGGTGTCGTGTAATTTTGTAAATTAGTTAAAGTACTGACAGATGCAATATTGTGCTTGTGCTTATGTGTTTTTCTATAATTGAATAAAATATAGTGGATTAATACAGATTTATAAGCTTTTTCTTTGGATTTATGAGGAAATATTCCCTACTTTGTGAAAGTAATCATCCATTACTTGGTAAGTAATTCTTCTTTTATTTGAATGGCTGTCATATGATATTCCTCATGCCACTTCCTTTTCTCCATTATGTGCTACTACCGAGATTATCAGTTCGTCATTGGCTATATCTACCTTTTCGTTTTCAAATGGTTTCAAGTAAGTTTCTGTCACCTTAATGGAAGAGTGTCCCAATGCCTTGCAGATAATACCGATATTTACTCCTGCATGAAATGCTAATGTCGCCCATGTATGGCGCGGCGTGTATGAACTGAGCTTTACATCAGGCAGTAACAATGTCGCTATTTTTTCTAGCTTCAAGTTGAAGTTGCGCAGTACTCGGAGATAGTTCATATATAGCTCTTTATCTTTTTTTATTTTTCCATTTTTCTGACTCTGTTCCTTTGCTGCGTTTTTTTTGTCTAGAATCGGAAATAGATAAATGGAATCATAATTCATATTCTTGAACTTCTCTATCAGTTTCATTGCTTCTTTAGGAATGCGCACTGTTATCTGTCGTCCTGTTTTGTGACGGCTATATACAATATATTTTCCTTTCACATCTTGTTTTCGTAGATGGGCAAGGTCAATGAATGGCATTCCCCGGAATAGAAACATTAGTAAGAAATATGCCAATGCACATTGCATCTCTTTGGGCAATTTTTCTATATCGGTGTGCAGTAGTGTATTCATTTGTTTTGTATCCAGTGCTCGTTTGGTCTGTGATTCTACCTTTGTGTATACATTATCGAATAGCTTCGGGTTATAAGGCAATATTTTTTTATCGGCAAGTCGGTTATATACAGCTTTCAGGGTTCGCATATAGGTTGATATAGTATTCAAACTCAGGCCTTTCGGTACTCCATGTTTTCTATCTGACCTTTTCTTGTCGGTCTTTTTGTTTCTTGTTCCTTCCAGTCTCATCCATTCCTCATACTCTTTTAACCTGCCAGATGTGAAAGCTTCATCTATTGGCACAGGTGTTCCTTTTCCTCCGTAAAACTCCGTAACGGATTTCAGTGTATAAGTATATGTATGTACTGCTGACCATTTTTTGTCTATTTCCAACTGTTTGATTACTACTTGCATGTAAGATGCCAAGTCTGGTAATTTTATGGCTTTTGCCACTTCTGCATTTTTTTCTTTGTCATCCATAATACTTTGATTTTAATTTCGCATCGTGCATAATTTCTGTAACAGCTATGCCGATGGGAAAGTTTTGGGATGCGAAATTTTTATTTTGACCTAATGAATTTAGAATATCACTGGTTGAATATATCGAAAGATAAGCATATATTCTCCGGAAGTTATCTTTCTTTTTGATTAAGGTATAGAAGAATTTCTCTAAATGTATTATTATGAGATGAAATAATCTTCGAATCAAATAAAGAAAGTCTGAATCTATAATAAAAGTAGGCTTATTTTTTTGATTCCCCCAAGAGAAGTATGCGTTTTTTTATTCGTTTATTCCAGTGAATTAATTACCTTTGCATTTCATTGAAGTTGAACTGAGGTAAATAGATTAGGCATTGAATTACAAAGATTTATTTAAACGAGTAATATCGCTGATTTCATCTCCGGCAAAAGCATGGGAGGAAATTGGCAAGGAAGAGGATAGGCGTAAAGTGCTGGGAGCATTTGTTTATCCCATGATAGGTTTATGCGGATTGTCCGTTTTTATAGGTACATTCATTGGGAATACGGCAGGGGTCGCTGCTTTCCAGATAGCAATGACACGATGTTGTGCTATATTTGTATCCTTGTTCGGAGGATATTTTTTGGCGGCATACGCCATAGACCAGTTGGGCAAGAAACTGTTAGGACGTGAAGACCAGTATGAACTAAATCAGCAGTTTGTAGGTTATTCTATGGTAGTGACTTTTGTGCTCGATATTGTCAGTGGGTTGTTCTCTATTTCCATTCTCCATTGGATATTGCAATTTTATACTATATTCGTGGTGTTCGAGGGTGCACGTACCCTGATGAAGGTAAATGAAGAGAAACTGACACGATACACCTTGATTGCTTCAGTTATTATAATTGTTTGTCCGGCATTGATTGCCGCTGTGTTTAATGAGTTATCTGTTATTTTAAATTAATGAAACCGACTCCTATTAATATAAAGAATAAGCGTGCATCGTTCGATTATGAATTTATCGATACGTACACGGCAGGTATCGTGCTCACGGGAACCGAGATAAAGTCCATCCGTTTGGGCAAAGCCAGTCTGGTAGATACCTATTGTTATTTTGTGCAAGGCGAGTTGTGGGTGAAGAATATGCACATAGCCGAATACTTTTACGGCTCATACAATAACCATTCTGCCCGTCGCGAACGTAAATTGTTGTTGAATAAGAAAGAACTGCGGAAATTGGAAGAAGCCGGAAAGAACCCCGGTTTTACGATTGTCCCTGTCCGTCTGTTTATTAATGAGAAAGGACTGGCGAAGCTGGTTGTCGCATTGGCTAAAGGTAAGAAACAATATGATAAGCGCGAGTCATTGAAAGAGAAGGACGACCGTCGCGAAATGGACCGTATGTTTAAAAGGTAAGTGAAATCCGTGTTATCCGTACCCCAAAAATAGACTTATGGCTACATTAAAACAACTAATTGACGAGAGAGTTCTCATTCTTGATGGTGCAATGGGAACTATGATACAAAGGTATAATTTGTCTGAACAGGATTTCCGGGGAGAGCGTTTTGCTGAGATGCCCGGACAGATGAAGGGCAATAATGACTTGCTTTGTCTTACCCGCCCTGATGTGATAAAGGATATCCACCATAAATATCTGGAAGCAGGGGCTGATATTATTGAAACAAATACGTTCAATGCCCAACGGGTTTCGATGGCAGATTATCATATGCAGGATTTGTGCCGTGAGATTAATCTGGCCGCTGCCGGACTTGCTCGCGAAATGGCTGACGAATATACCGCGAAGACCCCTCATAAACCTAGATTTGTAGCAGGTTCGGTAGGTCCTACCAACAAAACTTGTTCCATGAGTCCGGATGTCAATAATCCGGCCTTGCGTGCTTTGACATACGATGAACTGGCCGCTGCCTATCAGGAACAAATGGAAGCTTTGCTGGAAGGAGGAGTGGATGCGCTTCTGATAGAAACCATTTTCGATTCCCTGAATGCCAAAGCGGCCATTTATGCTGCGGAAACGGCAATGAAGAAGATAGGGCGTGAGGTTCCTCTTATGCTTTCTGTTACTGTTTCGGATATTGCAGGACGTACTCTTTCGGGGCAAACATTGGATGCTTTTCTGGCATCCGTACAGCATGCGCCTATTTTTTCTATCGGCCTGAACTGCTCGTTCGGAGCGAAACAATTGAAACCTTTTCTGGAAGGGCTGGCTGCACGGGCACCTTATTATATAAGTGCCTATCCCAATGCCGGACTTCCTAACAGTTTGGGACAGTATGACCAGACTCCGGAGGAAATGGCTTCAGAAGTGAAGGAATATATCGATGAAGGATTAGTAAACATTATCGGTGGTTGTTGTGGTACAACGGAGGAATATATTGCAAAATATCAGGAATTGATCGTTTCCGGTTCTGCCTGGGTATCTCCTCATATCCCTGCCACCACTCCTGAGAGGCTGTGGCTTTCCGGGTTGGAGCTGTTGGAGCAGACTCCCGAAATGAATTTTATTAATGTAGGCGAACGGTGCAATGTGGCCGGATCCCGTAAGTTCCTCCGTTTAATCAATGAAAAGAAATATGAGGAAGCGCTAAGTATCGCTCGCAAGCAGGTGGAAGACGGTGCTTTGGTGATTGATGTAAATATGGATGACGGTTTGCTGGACGCCCGGGAGGAGATGACTACTTTCTTGAATCTGGTCATGTCCGAACCCGACATAGCCCGTGTACCTGTTATGATTGACTCTTCCAAGTGGGAAGTCATTGAGGCCGGACTGAAATGCCTGCAAGGAAAGTCCATTGTCAATTCTATTTCTTTGAAGGAAGGGGAGGAGATATTTATAGAACATGCCCGTCTGATAAAAAAACTGGGAGCTGCCGTTGTAGTGATGGCTTTCGATGAAAAAGGACAGGCAGATACTTTTGAACGTAAGATTGAAGTCTGTGCCCGTGCTTATAAAATATTGACAGAACAGGTGGATTTTAATCCTCATGATATCATTTTCGACCCTAATGTACTGGCTGTGGCTACGGGTATTGAGGAACATGATAATTATGCGGTGGATTTTATCAAGGCTACCGGATGGATCAAAAAGAATTTGCCCGGTGCACACGTCAGTGGTGGCGTGAGCAACCTGTCGTTCTCCTTCCGTGGAAATAACTATATCCGTGAGGCGATGCATGCCGTGTTTCTTTATCACGCTATCCGTCAAGGTATGGATATGGGTATTGTAAATCCTGCTGCTTCGGTGCTCTATACGGATATTCCTGCTGATGTGCTGGAACGGATAGAGGATGTGGTCTTAAACCGTAGGCCCGATGCTGCCGAACGTTTGATAGAGACTGCTGAGGCGTTGAAAAATACGGCGACCGGAACAGAAGCGGTGAAACAGGATGTGTGGCGTGAAGAACCGATGGTAGAGAAACGGCTTCAGTATGCCTTGATAAAAGGCATTGGCGATCATTTGGAAGAGGATTTGGCAGAAGCGGTTAAACTGTATCCTAAAGCAGTGGATATTATTGAGGGTCCGCTAATGGAAGGTATGAATAAAGTCGGAGAATTGTTTGGAGCAGGGAAAATGTTTTTACCGCAAGTTGTGAAGACTGCCCGTACCATGAAAAAGGCGGTAGCGATTTTGCAGCCGCTTATTGAGGCCGACAAACAGGAAGGTGTCCGCAGTGCAGGAAAAGTATTGATGGCTACCGTAAAAGGGGATGTGCATGATATTGGGAAGAATATCGTATCAGTGGTCATGGCTTGTAATAACTATGAAATTATAGACCTTGGCGTGATGGTTCCTGCCGAAATGATAGTCAGGAAGGCTATAGAGGAAAAGGTGGATATAATAGGATTAAGCGGGCTGATTACTCCATCATTGGAAGAAATGGCGCATGTGGCTGTAGAGTTAAAGCGTGCGGGGCTGGACATTCCCATTATGATTGGAGGAGCCACTACTTCCAAGCTACATACTGCCTTGAAAATAGCACCTGTTTATGGAGGTCCGGTCATTCACATGAAAGATGCTTCACAGAATGCCTTGGTAGCCGCCCGTTTGCTGAATCCGGAATCTTCTTTTGAGTTTGTGGAAAGGCTGAACAAAGAATATGAGGATCTTCGTCTGAAAAACAGTGCCAAGCAGGTAAAAACGGTATCTTTGGAAGAAGCTCAGAAAAATAAATTGAACCTTTGGTCATAAAGAAGTGTCCCCCAAAAAGTTAAACACAAAACTTTTTGGGGGCACTTCATAAAATTACGACTTTTTTTATCTGCCCATTTTATTCGAAAGAATAAGAAGCTATTTGCTAGCAAACAAAACAGTATCCCGCCTGAAATAACCCATTATATTAGGCGGGATACTGTTTTATGTTATGGATATATTTCTAGGACTGCTTAGAATTTACTGAGAAACTCTTCCGCTTTTTCCAGATTTTCGGGTTTGCCGATATCAAGCAATTGCAAGTCATCTTCTACATAGCACTGGATGTCGACCCTGTGACATATGGAGAGATAGAAATCGATAATGGAATATTTTCCTTTGGGAAGGAGATGTAAAATTTTAGGGGTGGTCACTTGTATTCCGCTATAGGCGTATTCCTGGTATTCCCCTTCTCTATACCGGAATCCTGCCGGTTTGGTTTCCATGGTGTCCTTATTGACCCAGCCACATAACAGATTGTCGTCATTAAACAACAGGTAACGGGAGGTCTTGCGCTGGCTGACTAAAAGGGTGGCATTGATGTTAGGACTATGCTGGTGATAATACATCAGACTTTCAAAATCGCAATTGGAAAGGATATCTACGTTGTGGAGCAAGTAGCATTCTTTCCGCATAACTCCTAAGGTTTTTTCGATTATCTCTTCCTCATCCATCCCTTTGTTCAGATTTTCGAATATCAGTTCATACGGGGTTTCGCCTTTTTGGGTAAACATATTCTCAGGATGGTATAATAAATGGTATGCTTTTTCCAAACCGCCGCCGGTATCAAGCAGGCAGTCTGTTTCGTCCGAGATTTGTATGTTGACTCCAAAGTTCTGGTTAGCTTCCAGAAAAGCAAGAATCTGATTGGAAAAGTGGTGTACATTGATCACTATTTCATCAAATCCTGCTGCTTTCAGCTTTAAGATGATGTGCTCTAACATGGTTTTTCCACCTACCGTTACTAAAGCTTTGGGACGGGTGTCTGTTATAGGTTTAAGTCGGCTGCCTAGTCCGGCGGCAAAAATCATTGCTTTCATAATGTTCTTTCAAATGTTTGTTCTATATTCTGCTCACGGTGTATGAGTTCTACTTTTACACCGAATTTTTTATTGATATGTTCTGCCATGTGTTGCGCTGAATAAACAGAACGGTGTTGTCCGCCTGTACAGCCGAAACATACAGACAGATTGCTGAAACCTCGTTCCATGTATCTTTTTACTGAAGCATCCACTAAAGAATAGGCAGCATTTAAAAATGGGAATATTTCCCCGTCTTCTTCCAAAAAACGAATAACAGGCTCGTCTAACCCGGTGAAAGGTTTGTAACGTTCATATTTTCCGGGATTGTTTACGGCACGGCAGTCGAAAACATACCCGCCACCGTTGCCTGTGGGGTCGTTGGGTATTCCTTTTTTGTAGGCAAAACTCATAACCTTCACAGTGAGTTGCCGTTTTTTTAAGTCATCTTTAAATTGTTTCAGTTCGGTCAGGTCTTTTAGTACGGAACACAGGTAGGAATATTCGGGGTATTCATTATGAAGCAATTGTCGCAGGTTCTCGATGGCGTATGGTACACTTTGGATGAAATGTGGCTTCTTTTCGAAATAGCCACGGAAACCGTAGGCTCCCAATACCTGCAAGGTGCGGAAGAGTACGAAGTGACGCAACTGGCTAAAGAAATAATCACGGTCTACTGGTTTGTATTTGGAGAGGGCGTCTATATATTCTTCCAACAGTTCGTTGCGCAGGGTTTCGGGAAATTTAGCTTTAGCCTGCCATAAGAAAGAGGCTACGTCATAGAAAAACGGTCCTTTACGTCCTCCCTGGAAATCAATGAACCAAGGTGCTCCATCCTTTATCATCACGTTTCTGCTTTGGAAATCCCGATACATAAAGGTGGCGGAAGAGCTGCGTAACAGTACATCACTCATTTTTTGAAAGTCATCTTCCAGCTTGTCTTCTTGAAACTCCAGGCCGGTAGCTTTCAAAAAGCAGTATTTAAAATAGTTCAAGTCCCAAAGGATAGAACGTTGGTTGAATTCGGCTTGGGGATAACAGTGTGAAAAATCAAAGCCGTCTGCTCCGGCAAATTGGATGGAAGGCAGTAGGCGGATGGTCTTGCGCAGCAATTCTTTCTCCTCTTCGGAGAAGACGCTGGTCGCCCGCCCTTTTTCAATAGCGTTGAACAACAGGATATCTCCTAAATCTTCTTGCAAATAACAATTCTTGTCTTCAGAACAGATGTATACTTCTGGAACAGGAAGACCTTTCTTGCGGAAGTGTGCTGCCATATAAAGAAAGGCTTCGTTTTCTTCTTTGGAAGTGCCGTATACGCCAATCAGTTTTTGGGTTCCGGTCAGCCGGAAATAACGCCTGTTGGAACCGGATGAGGGTAATTCTACAATCTCTTCGGGTACTTCTCCGAGATAGGTTTGATATAGGTTCTGTAAATCCTCTGTAATCATAATCATATTTTGGAACAAAGATATATATTATTCTCCCTTTCTTGGCTGATTTGCAAAGAAAGTTAATGCTTTAGTTCCAAATTATGAGAAAATTACTTGTTTTTACTCTTTCATCCGTATCAGTGCATTTGAAATGATGGCAGTCACTCCGCCTGTTGTAATGCCGGATGAGAAAATATTCTTTATTGATTCCGGAAATTGACATAGTATTTCAGGAACCATTTCTACACTTAAACCTAAAGCGAAACTAAGTGCGATGACTAATGTTGCTTTCCGGTTGATCTTCTGTGCTGCGATAATACGAATGCCTGCTGAAGCTACTGTTCCGAACATCAGTAAAGTAGCGCCTCCCAATACAGGTTCGGGCATTAGGGAGAAAATTAATCCTACACTGGGAAATAATCCTAATAGAATAAGAAAACCTGCAATGTAATAGCCTACATATCGGCTGGCTACTCCTGTCAGTTGTATCATACCGTTATTTTGCGCGAAAACGGAGTTTGGAAAAGAGTTGAGAATACCTGCCAGCATCGAATTGAATCCGTCTGCCAAAATTCCTCCCGAAGCACGTTTGATGAATGTTTTTCCTTCTACAGGTTCTCCTGATATCAGTGAGTTGGCAGTAATGTCTCCATAGGCTTCTATGGCTGTTATCAAGAATACTAACCCCAAAGCTATGAATGCGGAAAAGTCGAAATCCAGTCCGTATTTAAATGGGAGGGGAATATTGAAACCACCAAAACTTTGTACTGCCGAGAAATCAATTCTACCGAGTCCCCAGGCAACTAAATATCCTATAATCAGACCGATAACGATGGAACTCATACGTAGGTAGCGGTTGGAACTTCTATTAAAAAGGATAATGAGGATAAGTACCAGCAGAGCTAGACCTAGATTCTCAAAACTTCCGAAAGTGCCGTTGCTTTGGGCGGAAACACCTCCGCCACAAGCTGTGATACCTACTTTTATCAGGCTCATTCCAATCAAAGTGACTACAATGCCCGATACCAGAGGGGTGATTATTTTACGGGTATATTTTAAGATGCGGCTGATGACCATCTCTACAGATGATGCCACGATGCAAGTGCCGAAAATCAGTGGAAGTCCGCCCAGCATACCTGCCGAGATGATGGGACCGATAAATGAAAAACTGGTTCCTTGGATACATAAGAGACCGGTGCCGATGCCTCCTATCCGTCTGCATTGGATAAAGGTAGAAATACCTGAGGCAAAGAGAGACATGGATACTAGGAAACTGGTGGTTTCCAAATCCAGTTTTAATGCTCCAGCGATGATAAGAGGCGGAGTGATGATGGCTACAAAAATAGCAAGCAAATGCTGTATGGCAGCAAAAATGGCCTCTCGTACAGGGGGGCGGTCGTTCAATCCGTAAATCAGTCCGGTATTGGATTGGGCGGTTTGAGATTCCTGCATGGGGTTATCTTATTTTGATTTCACAATTGTCCAGACTTTCAATGATGGCCAATGATTCTACGCGGATACCTGCATTACGCAAATAATCTCCGCCATGTTGGAATGCTTTTTCGATGATGAATCCCATTCCGGACAGTTCGGCTCCGGCTTTTTCTACCAAATCGATGATACCCTTGGCTGCATTGCCGTTGGCGAGAAAGTCGTCAATAAAAAGAACACGGTCTCCTTTGGACAGGAAATCTTTACTGACACATACATCATAAGAACGGTCTTTAGTAAATGAATATACACTGGTGGTGAGCATATTTTCCATTGTGACGGGTTTCTTTTTCTTGGCGAAGACAACAGGAAGTTCCAGTAAGTAGCCTACCATGATGGCGGGAGCTATACCACTGGCTTCGATGGTCATAACTTTATTGATATTGGTAGAGGCGAAACGGCGTACAAATTCTACAGCAATGGATTTCATGAGGATAGGATCCATTTGGTGATTGATGAAATTGTCTACTTTCAGTATTCCTCCTTCGAAACATTTTCCGTCCCGTAAAATGCGTTCTTTTAATGCTTTCATTCAAACTGTATTTTATAAATGAGTCGCAAAAGTACGTATTTTGCTGCATTATGCCAAACGTTTGTACAACTATCTCTACAGAAGCCTATTTACTTAATGATCAGGAAAGCCGGAATAAATAAGCCTGTGGAAGCATAAGCTGGTGTGGATTAAAGAATGTTTATTTCCACAAACTTTAGTTTATATATTTGGTATGTACTTCTTTTCTTGATAATTTAGTTCTCAATATAATTTTCTTAGTTTAGTATTCTTACTTAGCGAAGATATTCTAATGGGAGGAAATGACTGAATATGATGTATATTTTTCTTGTCTTTTATGATATCTGTCGGTAGGTAAACATTTAAATTTAACCATTATGAAAAAGATATTTTTATCACTTGTATTCCTTTTTGGTGTAGGAACTTTTGTCATGGCTGATGATACCATGAAAGTAAAGAATGATACAGTTGCCGTTGAAGACGGATTTAAAAACATAGACCTGAAAGAGGTTCCTCAATCTGTTAAAGATGCCATAGCCAAAAAATATCCCGAATCAACTCTGAAAAGTGCTTCTCTTTCTCTGAAAGAAGAAGGGGTGAAGGCATATAGAATAGTATATGTAACCAAGGAAGGGGTTGAAAATAGTATTCTTATTAATATAAAGACGGCTCCTGCTAAAACGGCTCCTGCTACAAAGTAGTTTGACAGGTAGTATAGAATTGAATGTTTTATTAATATATTGAAAGCCACCTTGCTATGGTGGCTTTTTTTGATGGGATAAGTTTTTTTCCTGTCGGATTTAGATTTTATATGTATCAAAGAACAGGTTGAATTTGTAAGAAATAGGCTATATGCTTATATTTGAACATAGTTTAAAATCAAGTTTATAATCAAATAGAAAAAGTATGAAAAGACAATTATTTACAGTGTTAGTGTGCATGACGGTGTTTGCTGTTACATCTTGTGGCGAAAAGAAAGGAAAGGATAAATTCGAGGAGCGTATAGAAAAAGCCAAAGAATCGGTTGAAGATGTGGTGGATGATGCCAAAGATCAAATTGAGGATAAAGCCGATGAGGTTGGGGAAACCTTGGATAAAGCTAAAAGCAAGATAGAAAAAGCCAAAAAGAAACTTGATAAGGCTAATAGAGATTGAGAAAAATTGATTATGGATGAATGGAAAGAGATTGTCGGCTGATTTATATTAAACCAGCCGACTTAATTTATATTTCTAGACCTTTGTTCACCATTTGTTATAATGGATATTTTCGGTCTTGAATTTGTCTTTAGCTTCTTCCCGATGTTGCGGATAACCTACCGGAATCAAATTGAAAGGAATGATATGGTCTGGTAAAGACAAGACTGACCTTACCTTTGCAATGCGGTCGTTCTCCGGATAGACCGCAGTCCATACCGCTCCCAACCCCATTGATTCTGCTGCCAGCAACAGATTTTCGGATGCGGCAGAGCAGTCCAGCATCCAGTACCTATCTGTTTCTCCGTTCAGGGCTTTGCTTAAATCACCACAAACCACGATGGCTAGCGGAGCCTGTGCCGTCATCTTGGCATAAGGCAGTTCGGCGGCCAGTTTATCCAATACTTTACGGTCATCCACTACCACGAAAGCCCAGGGCTGCTTGTTTACTGCTGTCGGTGCAGCCATGGCAGCTTTTACTAATAAATCCACTTTTTCTTTTTCTATCGGTTGGGGTGTATAGGTCCGGACGCTCTTTCGGGCAAAGATATTTTCTATAGCCGTGTTCTTTCCTGTTTCTTCTTTTTTTGCTTCCATATTGTTACAACCTCCTGTAATTAGTAATGTTATTGAAAGAGTAACAGTTGTCAGAGTTTTAAAGATTGTTGCCGCATTCATTTTTATTATTGATTAATAATTGAGATGGAATTCTACCACAGCTTCAATTCCTTTGCGGAATATATCCAGAGAGAAGTTTTCATTGGGCGAATGGATGGCGTCACTTTCCAATCCGAATCCCATGAGAACGGTCTTTATACCTAGGATTTGTTCAAAATCGCTGATGATAGGAATACTTCCTCCACGGCGTACGGCAAGTGGTTTTTTCCCGAATGCTTTAGCAAAGCCTTTTTCGGCAGCCTGATAGGCGGGCAAGGTGATGGGGCATACATATCCTTCGCCTCCGTGCATCGGGGTTACTTTTACTTGTACATATTCCGGAGCGATAGACTGGATATAGTCCACAAACAATTGGGAAATTACAGCGTGGTTTTGATGTGGAACCAGTCGGCACGATACCTTGGCATATGCTTTTGAGGGAAGTACTGTTTTTGAACCTTCGCCTGTATATCCGCCCCAGATGCCACAAATGTCAAAAGAGGGACGGCAGCTGTTACGTTCTAAAGTTGAATATCCTTTTTCACCTTTCAGTGCTTTTACACCGATGGCTTCCATGTATTTTTTTTCGTCGAAAGGAATTTGTGCAATCATCTCACGTTCGGCTGCCGGTACTTCCTCTACATCGTCATAGAAATGGGGGATAGTGATGTGTCCGTCTTCGCCAATGACTTGGGCTAACATACTGCACAGGGTATTGATAGGATTGGCTACCGCTCCGCCGAAGTGTCCGGAATGAAGGTCACGGTTCGGACCGGTCACTTCTATTTCCCAATAAGCCAGTCCTCGTAAACCTGTGGTCAGAGAGGGAAGATCCGCGCCTAGCATACTGGTATCCGAAACAAGAATTATATCGGCTTTCAGCAATTCCTTATGTTCCTTGATGAAGGTATTCAGACTGGGAGAACCTATTTCTTCTTCACCTTCGAAAATAAATTTCACATTGTGTTTCAGCAGTCCGTTTTTTACTACGTATTCGAATGCTTTTACTTGGATCATGGCTTGTCCTTTATCATCGTCAGCTCCACGTGCCCAAATGTGTCCGTCACGAATTTCAGGTTCAAAAGGCTGGCTTTTCCACAGGTCCAACGGCTCGGCAGGCATTACGTCATAGTGGGCATAAATCAATAGGGTAGGAGCATCATTGCTTACATGCTTTTGTGCAAATACCAATGGATTGCCTTGTGAGGGCATTACCATGGCTTCGTCTGCTCCGGCTGCCAACAAAAGTTCTTTCCAACGTAAGGCACAGGCCAGCATATCGTCTTTATGTTCGGGTAAAGCACTGATACTGGGAATACGGATGAGGCTGAAAAGTTCCTCCATGAAGCGCGCTTCATTTTCTTTAATGTATTGTTTTATTTCCATAATTGAATGATTCTTATAGTTGTGTAGTTCTGTCTATCAGATAATAATCCAAAATGGTCATGGCAGCCATGGCTTCTACAATGGGGACGGCACGCGGCAGTACGCAGGCATCATGACGCCCTTTGGCTTTCATGGTCGTGTCTGTGCCGTTGATATTTACTGTATGTTGCTCCATCAGAATTGTGGCAACTGGCTTGAATGCCACACGGAAGTACCCTGATTTTCCCCCTCTAGCTTGGCGGGAGCAAGTCTTCTCATGGCTGAAAATACCTTATGTCTTATCTCTGCTAATATCCTAAAAGCTATATAGTGGTTCAAGAACTGCTCCAAATAGTGAAGAACCCCTCTTAGAACTGCACATACTATAAGAGCCCTTATATACCATGCAAAATCATGTCCCCCAAATGGTATATTCTCAAGTCCTTCAACTGGTATAGGAAGTAGGCTAACTACTGCATATCCACCAAATATACCCAAGCCAAAGGACAGTAAGAAACCTACAACCCCAAGCAGGATTGCTCCCATCATCTGGAATTTTAAGGGGGCTACTAGGCCAACCATCTCTAGCATCATCCTTAGGGTGCCCCTTCTTGTATCTGCTGAATTCGTATTTTTATTATTCATTAGAAACACCTCCTCTATTTGATAGCTTATGGTTCCTATACCTTTCCAATTCTTCCTGTTGGCTAAATAGGTGTTCATATAGGCCCTTATTTTCCATAAGCTCCTTATGGTTGCCTTCTTCAACCAATCTTCCGTCTTCCATAACATAAATCTTGTCTGAATTTACAACAGACTGTAGCCTATGTGAAATATAAATTACAGTCTTATAGGCAGATATTTTTTCTATTATGTCAATAATTATATTCTCAGATTCTATATCTATACTTGATGTCGCTTCATCAAATATGTATACCTGAGCATCATATAGTAGAGCACGAGCAAGAGATAATCTCTGGGCCTGACCTCCTGATAGGTTCTTACCTTGTGATAGAACTTGTGTATCTAGGCCATCCATCTTTGAGAATATATCCCATAAACTCACCTGTTCTAGGACCTCTATCATCCTCTCTTCTGTCACATTTTCATCTCCCAAAAGAAGGTTCGACCTGACAGTTCCTGCAAATACATGCCCATCATGTGTTATCCTTATTATGTTCTTGTTTATTTGACCCTTGGCTAGGCTATAGGCCTCACTATTGCCATAATAAACGGCTTTTTGTGGCTGTAGGTACTCACCTGCAATTACAGATGCTAATGTAGACTTACCACATCCAGACGGACCAACAAGGGCTGTCATCTTGCCTGGTTCAAATACCATGTCTATATCTCTTAGGGCTATTGTCCCATCACCATAGGCATAGGTCATATTTTTAACCCTTATAGGAGTATTTTCCTCGTACTCATCATGGCCATATACAATATCGCTTGGTGAGTTCATGACTCTCGGCATCGGGCTGCGCAAACGCCTACCCTATCGCCTGCTTGCGGTTCTTGTCGCGTTTTTTGCGCTTGCCGCGCTCTATCTCGACACCGCTCTGCCTTCACTGCTTGCAGGCAAGGAACCCTTTGCCGGCATTGTCGAGCTTTTTTATCAGCTTGAAGACGCATACAAACAAGCCGGTCTCGATATTTCATCGCTTCAGCTTTCAACAGAAGTTCTGCCGGAAGTTTTCTACGGTGTCCTCATTGCTCTTGCCGAAGGTGTAGGATTCCTTACCGTTGTTCTTGCAAAATGGTTCAGCACGAAAGCAAAAGCCGATGTTCGTCCGATGGCTCCCTTTGTCCGCTGGCAGCTGCCTTCAAGCCTTCGCATCGGAATGCCGATGATCGCTGCTGCGATTATTCTGATGTTCATTCTGAATTACGGCGGTGCCGAAACCGTCATGAACACTGCTTTCGGCCTGTTTATGCCGCTCTTTGCGGCAACGGGCATTGCATCCTTCATCTATATCTTTTCGCGGAACCGCCCAAATCAGTCCGTCAGTCCGTTTGCTGTCGTGCTGATGATTTTTGTCATCTGCTTTTCGCCGTTTCTGCTTGCCGGTTTCGGACTTGTTGAGCTTTACACCGGGTTCAGGCTCAAGATGATGCGGGTGGATGATAAAATTCGCGCGGCGTTCGAAAAAGCGGAGCGGGAAGGCAGCAGTGTCGTTTCCGTTGATTTTGACGACGGTCAGGGGCCGCGAATCATTGCAGTGCGAAAAAAACGTGAAGATGACCCGGCAAATGACGATTTCGCATTCGGTGAGCCCAATCCGCCCAAAGATTCCGGAAGCTCCGATAAGTCCGATAATGACGATATGTCGAAACACGGCAATTCCGATTCCGACAAGAATGCTTCGAGCGATTCGGATTCGAACGAAACAAAGCAATAAAGCATTCCCATGACTTTTATTGCATACATAAGTTTATTGTTGTAAACCGTCGTTGTTTTTAAAAGAACAACATAAATATATTATTGGGAGGAAAACTATGAAAATTATGCTCAAACAGGATGTTCACGGCACAGGCAAAGCCGGAGACATTGTTACCGTCAGCGATGGCTACGCAAGCAATTTCCTGATTCCGCGAGGTTTGGCCGTTCCCGCCAATGCAGGCACGATCAACGCCGCAAACATCCGCAAACAGGCCGCCAAGCATCGCGTTGAAGTTCAGCGCAAAAACGCACAGGCTCTTGCAGCGGACATGAGCAAGCTTTCTGTAAAAGTCTACTGCAAAGCCGGCGAAAACGGAAGGCTTTTCGGTGCGGTCACGGGCAAAGAAATTGCCGCTGCATTGAAAGAGCAGTTTGATATCACCGTTGACAAGAAAAAAATCCGCATTGACGAGCCTATTAAGGCCGTCGGCATTTACACCGTTTGTGCACACATGTTCGAGCAGACCGATGCAAACTTCAAGGTTGAGGTTCTCGGCATTGCCGAGTAAACGGCATAAGCTCAGCATAAGCGGAATCCGTATTCCGCCGTTCGGCATGAATCGAATCAAAGTCAATGCCGATCTTTTAATGCATTGATTCAACAGGGAACTTTTATGGACGAAACAAACCGCACCGTGCCGCACAGCACGGATGCCGAAAAATCCGTTCTGGGCAGCATTCTTTTGTCCTCCCTTGCGGCTGAAAAAGCACTTGAAGTGCTCAACGCGGAGGACTTTTTTTCCGTTGCCCACAGGGACATTTTTTCCGCCATGCAAGCCCTTTACAACTCCGGCAAGCTCATCGACAACGTCACCCTTGTTGATATGCTTGAGCGGCAGGGCAAGCTGGATTCCGCCGGCGGCATGGGCTATATTGCCGAGCTTGCAATTTACACGCCCAGTGCCGCAAACATTGAGCATTATATCAGCATTGTTGAAGGGCATTCAATGCGCCGCCGCCTCATCAGCGTCGGTTCCGGCATTGCGCAGGACGCAGCGGGCAGCGAGAAGGAAACCGCTGCCATTCTGGACGATGCCGAACGCCGAATTTACGACATTGCAATGCGAAAAACGGCGGACACAATGGAGCCGATAAGCTCCGTCTATTCCCGCGTATACACCCAAATCGGGGAATACATGCAGAACCGCGGCCGACGCACAGGCATTGCAACGGGGCTTATTGACCTTGACGAACTGACAAGCGGACTCCAGCGCAGCGACCTTATTATTATTGCCGGCCGCCCCGCAACGGGCAAATCCGCATTCGCTCTCAATATCGCCGCCCATGCAGCCATACGCGAAGGCGCAACCGTTGCGGTATTCAGCCTTGAAATGAGCAAGGAGCAGGTTGTCATGCGTATCATGGCCTCCGAATCCGGCGTCAATATGCAAAAACTCCGCACGGGCGAACTCGGCGCAACCGAAATACTCAAAATTGCAGACAGATTCAACACCGTCGGCGAGGCAAAGATTCTGATTGACGACACCCCCGGCGTGACTGTTGCGGAAGTGCGTTCAAAATGCCGCCGCATTCAGGCAATTCACGGGCTTGACGTTGTTATAATCGACTACCTTCAGCTTATGCAGTCCGCAAAAAGCCAGGATTCGCGCGTGCTTGAAATCTCGGCAATGACGCGTGCACTCAAGATACTTGCAAGGGAGCTTAACGTTGCCGTTGTTGTGCTTTCCCAGCTTTCCCGCGAACCCGACAAGCGAAAAGATCACACTCCGCTCATGAGCGACCTGCGCGAAAGCGGTTCAATCGAACAGGATGCGGACGTTATCATGATGCTTTATCGACCCGCCGCCTATCCGGATACGCAGGAAGCCATGGATGGGGACAACACATCCTATATCAACGTTGCAAAACACAGAAACGGCGCAACGGCATCCATAAAAGTCATGTGGGTTCCCGAGCTCACAAAATATGCAAATTACGCGCCCGCTCCGGATTAATCATCCTTTCGGCATTTGACTTTCGGCATTTGACCGCCGGCGACCGTTTTTGCGCCTCAAGCCAAACAACCCGCTCGGCGAACGCTCTGCTTCAATGATTCAATGCTTCAATGATTCTTTGGTGCGGAGCGTTTTTTGTTGCATTTCGGGCACGAAATTGCTATAATATTGCCATGGAAAAAACAAATGTTTCACAGCCTTCGGAGCAATATGCCTCCTTCGGCCTCGGCAGGCGCAATGTTTTCATGTGGCTTGCCTCGCTGTTTATGCTGCTTTCCGGCGCATTGCGGATCGTTTATTACAGCTCCCCCGTTGAGGACGCGGAGGGCGTCGATTCGACCGCTTTCGTGCTGTTTTTTGTCGTTCTGCCGGTCGTGTTCTGCCTTTGGTATGCTGCTGCGCTCAT
>OLOW01000319.1_pt1 | contig 31283 bp, 28 predicted proteins | sample 1672801 | NCBI WGS metagenome assembly OLOW01 (sample SAMEA3136725, study PRJEB25190) | human gut metagenome | biome: human gut; feature: human-associated habitat; material: faeces | place: Austria | collected 2013 | reverse complement strand
TTGTCAACGGCGTTGGCAGCGGCAAGTTTAATCCGGACGGCACCATCACCCGGCAGGAGGCCGCGGCCATGGTCGCAAGAGCCGCGAAGCTTTGCGGCCTCGATACCGCTATGTCCGCCGCCGCGACCAAAGACATGCTCGCCCAGTTCGGCGATTACCGCAGCGTGGCATCCTGGGCGAAGGAACCGATGGCGTTCTGCTACTCCGTCAATATCCTCGACCAGAGTGATCTCAATATCGAACCCACCAAGGCCATCCTGCGCTGCGAGATCGCGCAGATGCTCTACAATATGCTGACCGCTGCGGAGCTGATCTGACATGACTTTCTGGAAGAAAAATAAACTCAAAATTATCATCCCGGCGCTGATCGTCCTCGCGCTTGCCGCGGCCTTCGTCTTTGGCGACCGGAACATGCCGCAGCCCAAAGCCCCGGCGGAGCAGCCGACCGTCGCGGCTCCGGCAGAAACACCGGAGCAGGACGCAGCGGCGGCAGACACGCCGGATAACGTTGAGACGGAGCCGGCAGAGACACCCGCTGAAACGACACCAGAGCCGTCTGACGACCCGCAGACAGATGAACCCGCGCAGGCTGATACCGAACAGCCGGAATACGTTTCGCCGGAGGAAGTGCAGGCCAGCGCGTCCGGGGAATACGAAGAAGTGGGCGGCATGCTGATCGACACCGGCACGGGCAAGGACAAGTACCAGACCGACCCCGTCCCGGAGGGCAAACCCATCCCCGTCGAGCCGGAGGACGTGGAGATCGGCGACGCAGCATACACCTGTACGCTCTCCATCTCCTGCGCCACCATCCTTGACAATCTGGACCTCTGCGACCCGGAAAAGGTGGAGCTGGTCCCGGCCGACGGCTGGATCCTGCAGCCCATGACCGTCACCTTCTACGAGGGCGAGAGCGTCTTCAATGTCCTGCAGCGCACCTGCAAGCAGCAGAAGATCCACATGGAGTTCTCCAATACACCGATCTACAATTCCGCCTACATCGAGGGCATCCATAACCTCTATGAGTTTGACGTCGGCAACCTCTCCGGCTGGATGTACAAGGTCAACGGCTGGTTCCCGAATTACGGCTGCAGCCGCTACCAGCTCAAAGACGGCGACGTCATCGAATGGGTCTATACCTGCGACCTCGGCTACGACGTGGGCGGCGGCTACGCAACAGGCAGCGAATGAGAAACAAAGACGCCTTTTCCGGCTATCATCCGACGATCAATTTTCTGTATTTTGCGCTTGTCCTCCTGTTCTCCATGTGCCTCATGCACCCGGTCTACCTGCTGATCTCCCTGACCGGTGCACTGACCTATGATATTTATCTCAAAGGCCGGAAGGCGGCGCGCTTCGCCGTCATGGGACTTTTGCCCATGGCGGTGTTTGCTGCGCTCGTCAACCCGGCCTTTAACCATGAGGGCGTGACGATCCTGACCTATCTGCCCTCCGGCAACCCCCTGACGCTCGAATCCATGCTTTACGGCGCGGCCGCGGCTGTCATGCTGGCCAGCGTCGTGCTCTGGTTTTCGAGCTACAATGACGTCATGACCTCTGATAAGTTCGTCTACCTCTTCGGCCGCGCCATCCCGGCGTTGTCGCTCGTTCTTTCCATGTCGCTGCGCTTTATCCCGAAGTTCAAGGCGCAGATGCAGACGGTCAGCGAAGCGCAGGCGTGTATCGGCAGAGATACGAAAAATGGAAGCGTCCTGCGCCGCGTCGGCAACGCCGTCAAGATCTTCTCCATCCTAGTCACATGGTCGCTCGAGAACGCCATTGAAACTGCGGATTCCATGCGTTCCCGCGGCTACGGCCTGCCGGGGCGCACGGCGTTCTCAATTTATCGTTTCGACGACCGCGACAAGGCCGCGCTTGCGTGGCTGATCTTCTGCGGCACGTATCTCGTTTCCGGCTGGATGGTAGGCGGCACGTATTTCCGCTACTATCCGACCGTGAAAGCTGCCGCATGGACGCCGATGACCGTGAGTTTTATGTTCGTTTATCTCGCGCTCGTTCTTACTCCCGTGATTCTCGACCGAAAGGAGGACAGGCAGTGGAAGTCTTTACGATCCGAAATCTGACCTTCGCATATCCGGAGCAGGAGAAGCACGCACTCTCTGACCTGACGCTGTCCGTCCAACCCGGCGAGTTTCTGGTCCTCTGCGGCCCTTCCGGGTGCGGAAAATCAACGCTGCTCCGGCAGCTCAAAACCGTCCTCGCGCCGCATGGCAGACGTTCCGGAGAAATTCTGTTTGACGGAAAGAATCTCGACGAACTGCCCCAGCGCGAACAGGCTGAAAAAATCGGCTTTGTCCAGCAAAGCCCCGAAAACCAGATCGTCACTGACAAGGTCTGGCACGAGCTGGCGTTCGGCCTCGAATCCCTCGGCTATGACACGCCGACCATCCGCCGCCGCGTGGCGGAAATGGCGTCGTTCTTCGGCATCCAGACGTGGTTTTATAAATCCGTCACAGAGCTGTCCGGCGGGCAAAAGCAGCTCCTGAACCTCGCGTCGGTCATGGTACTCCAACCGAAAGTCCTCATCCTGGACGAGCCGACGAGTCAGCTCGACCCCATCGCCGCGTCGGATTTCCTTGCCACCCTCGGCAAGATCAACCGCGAACTTGGCACGACGATCCTCCTGACCGAACACCGTCTGGAAGAAGCCTTCTCCTTTGCGTCGCGTGTCGCGGTCATGGACGGCGGCAAGCTCCTTTGCACCGGAACGCCCGCCGAAGTGGGCGCGGAACTGAAAAGCAGTGGGAACGCGATGTTCCTCGCCATGCCCGCCGCCATGCGCATCTGGGCGGCGACGGATTCCAAAACACCGTGCCCCATCTCCGTCTGCGACGGTCGGAACTGGCTGCTGGACTATGCAAAATCGCATGAACTGCGATCCGTTCCAGAAGAAGCAAAAAACGCGCCGGACACGGAAACCGTTGTCTCGACGCGGGAAGTCTGGTTCAAATATGAAAAAGACCTGCCCGACGTGGTCAAAGGCTTGTCGCTGGACCTGCACAAGGGCGAATTCCTCGCCCTCCTCGGCGGCAACGGCACGGGCAAGACCACCACGCTCAAGCTGCTGGCGAGCCTGAAAAAAGCCTATCGCGGCGAGCTTGCCATCACGGGCAGCGTCGGGATGCTGCCCCAAAATCCGCAGGCATTGTTTGTGAAATCCACGGTGCGCGCGGATTTGTTGGAGATTTTACCAAAATCTGAACGCAAAACCGAGCGCCTTGCACAAGTCGTTTCCCTCTGCAAATTGACCGGACTGCTCGACCGCCATCCGTATGACCTCTCCGGCGGCGAACAACAGCGCGCGGCGCTGGCGAAGATCCTGCTCCTAAACCCCGACATTCTGCTCCTCGACGAGCCGACAAAGGGGCTGGACGCGGAGTTCAAGCAGGTTTTCGGGCAGATTCTCCGAACGCTGCAAGCGTCCGGTGTGGCAATTTTAATGGTCAGCCACGACATTGAATTTTGCGCGAAATACGCCGACCGCTGCGCCCTGTTTTTCGACGGCAGCATCGTCACCGAAGCCGAGCCGCGCACGTTTTTCAGCGGCAACAGCTTCTACACGACCGCCGCGAACCGCATCGCCCGCGATATCCTGCCCGAAGCCGTCACGCCGGAAGATGTGATTATGGCCTGCGGCGGCGTGCTTGAGCCGGAACCGGCGCTGCCGGAATACCAGCGCATCCCGCCCGCGCCAGAAAAGGAAGCGCAGATGATGAAAAAGCTCCCGGTTTGGCGCAAAATCCTTGCCGTCGTGTCCGGTATTGCGTCGCTTGTGCTGATCGTGCAGGCTATCGGCGTGACCGATCTCACGAAGCTTGTGGATGCAGGCGGATTGACTGGCCTCGCTGGCGATCAGCTGAACCTTTACGGTGTTTTGCTTCTTTCGCTGCTCGTCTTTGCGCTCTCGATCAGCCGTAAGGCGGACAGGCCGGACTATCTGATTCAGACGCCGCTCGAAAAACGAAAGCTGAAAAAACGCACGATCTTTGCAACGCTGCTCATTCTGCTTCTGATACCGCTGACGCTGTTTGTCGGCGTGTACTACTTCGCGGGGCGGAAATACTACTTCATTTCGCTGCTGATTTTGCTCGAATGTATGCTGCCTTTCTTCCTGATTTTCGAAGGGCGCAAGCCGCAGGCGCGGGAGCTGGTGCTCATCGCTGTCCTCGTTGCCCTGAATGTCGCGGGGCGTGCCGCATTCTTCATGCTGCCGGAGTTCAAGCCGGTCGTTGCCATGACGATTTTAGCGGGCGTGGCCTTCGGCGGCGAGACCGGATTCTTGGTCGGCGCGATGACCATGCTGGTCTCGAATATGCTGTTCTCGCAAGGCCCGTGGACGCCGTGGCAGATGTTCGCTATGGGGTCAATCGGCTGGCTGGCCGGTGTTCTCTACCGAAAAGGCGTTCTGCGGCGCGGCCGCCTGAGTCTCTGCATCTTCGGTGTCATCGCCTCCACCGTCCTCTACGGCGGCATCATGAACCCCGCCTCCGCCCTCCTGTGGTCCAACACGATCAACTGGAAAATTATCCTGAGCTATTACGTCACCGGCATCCCCATCGACCTCGTCCGCGCCCTCGCCACCTTCCTCTTCCTCTGGCTCACCGCCGAACCCCTGCTCCAAAAACTCGACCGCATCAAAACCAAATACGCCCTGGCGGAATAGCGCAAAATAAAAGCCGGACCATCCTAAGCAGATGGCCCGGCATTTTTATCAGATCAAAAATTTCCATGGAATTCCCGCCGCGAATTGGCATTCATAATGGGCGCGGAGGCGGAAAAACTACGGGTGAAGGAAATCGAGAGATGATTTCCCGAAAACAAATAAGGAGATGCAACAACATGACGAACCGTAATTCTTCCAACATCAACGTCCCGGAAGCCCGCGACGCAATGGACAAGTTCAAGATGGAAGCCGCCTCTGAAGTCGGTGTCAACCTCAAGAACGGCTACAACGGCGACCTGACCTCCCGCGAAGCCGGCTCCGTCGGCGGCCAGATGGTCAAGAACGTGTGCCCCATACGAACTGCGAGATTTACGAGAAATAACCGGATCATGGAAGGGCATATGCAGGCGGTGCGGTACATAGCGACACTGACAGTATGAAGAAATCCCCAGCAGATTGAAGAAAAATTCAACTACTGGGGATTTTCAATTTTATAGCTTTCTCGTTGCGAACATCTCGGAATTATGGTAAGATAACAAGGAAAGCAGGTGATCCCATGAATGAAATCGCAACGTTAGGAAACCGCGACGGCTTCAGCATCTTTTCCTTTGGCAGTCGAACCATCCGGTTCAAAGCGCCCTATTCGCTGGAACGATATACCTCTGTCAAGGACTGGAACAACGGCTACCTGGTCGTCATGGCAAAATACCGCCACAATCCGCAGCCGGAAGAGGAATACATCGACCTGCTTCCGATACTGAATAATTTGTATATCAACGCGCAGGAATTCCTGAAACCAATCAAGGAGGTCGCGATTGCACATGGTTGACATCAAACAGATTGCCGACGAAGCGGAGGTTATCATCGACGGATACGCCTTCTCGAAATTCGAGGGCGGCTATCGGGTCCTGAACCTGAATGCTCCCGACAAGGCAGCCGTTTTCGCAGCCGACGGTTCGGTTCTGGAAACAACGATGAATGACATTGAGCTTCACATCGCTTCCAAGTATTTAAGCTCCAGTCTCAAGTATATGGAGGCGTAAGATGCCGAAATATTACGAGTTCAAGGTTGCGGGATATTACCTCTATTTCACGTCGTTCTGCGTTGTGGAATGCATGCACGTCCACGCCAGCGATAAAAAGCTGACTGAAGCCGGCTCCGCAAAGTTCTTCGTCAAGGGCAACGGCGACAGCGTTCTTCAAAACAAGGGGATTCTGACCGATCGGGAAATCAGCAAAATTCAGGCATTCATCAAAGAAAACTACGAAAAGATGTACGAAAAATGGGCGCAGTACAGTGAAAACGGATTCTATCGCGGATAATAGTTTTAAGCGGCAGCTCCAAAGGTGTTTTGGAACTGCCGCTTTTGTTTATTTAAGGTTCAAACTGTTTGTCGAGAAGAGTACTTTTTATTTATGTATTTTCCAATGCCGTCCAAGCCTGGGTATATAAACTTTTCATTGACACCACATAAATCCAATGCATTTAGCAATCCCTTTTTTCGTGCTGCCGGAATTGATACAGAGCATACCAAACCATTTTCGGCATTGTTAACTATTCCGGTCGACATATACTCGATTCCAAGGATATTTGCTGTAACAGGTCTTTGATCTGCTCCCCATAGCATAAAAACACTCTCTTGCAAATGCATCCGTTCCTCTCGATAGTGCGGCTTATAAATCCATGGGTACTGAATATAATTCATATTTCCGCAATGTGGTTGGAAATCTTGATAAACAATTTCCTCTGTAACAATTTTAGATATGGTATGCTTTGAACGTGCCGCTAAAATAAGTCCCTCTAACGCGAAAAACTTCTTATTGTATGCCGGTTCATTGATGATCCACACGCAGGCATCTTTTTCTGGTGATCCAATACAAGCAAAATACAAAGCGACCAGTGGGTTTTCTGTGAAGTCTAACAATCTTGTTGGAACTCCAAAATGTTGTGCGATTTCAAGCCACGATATAACATCGTCTACAGGGACATCTCTGACAAAAAAGCATGCTTCGGAGATAAAATCCTCCAGAATATTAAATTCGAGTTGAGAATATGCACTTACGCTGACGCCTTGTGGCAAATCATGCCACCGAAAGATTGCGGGCAACAGCTTGTACTGACAGTTACTATGCCCACGATATATAAAGTGTGGTCTATAAACAGTTTTTCCAAACATGGGATTCTGTAAATTTTGAATAGAATATGTGAAATTGCACATCAGTTCGTTTATGATACTCAAATATTCTTGAAGGGAATGCACTTCCATATTCACACCTCAAATTTCTCTCTTGCAAGTAGCAGAAGCAGGCAACGATGGCTTTCAAAGTTCGCTGGAATATATAACCACGCCATACTTTTGAATCAACGCATTTTGTTCACTTTCATTTGCATTGACCTTCATGTTCATGGCTTCCAGCGACGGTAAACCTGTTGTGTTGCAAAATGCGGAAATATCTCCTCCCTCCATTTTCAAGCATGGTACAAGCACTCCGTTGACGGGGCACGGAAAGAGCGTTACTCTGGTCAACTTACATTCTTTTGCTGCGGCCTTTAGCGCATAGATCTGGTCGAGTGAAAATCCCATCATCGAAAAGTTGACCTGTGGAGGCACATTGAACCGCTTTATCAGCTCCGTTAAACAATCAACACCAAACTTCGCAAGCTCCTTTTGATTTTGCGGCATAGAACTGTTTTCCACAAACAGCTTGCTTCCGTCAGCAAGCAGATCTAAAGAGGTATAATCCATGAGCGTTTCTCCTTTCGTCAAATGTCCTTCCTAGTTGTTTCTTCAAAGTTTTGATTTATATACCTTACAAAACAAGTATAGGCTACTTTCTGATTTGTTTCCAGTTAATTCGACGATTTTTAGCACTTTCTTCGCGGATTTAACCGTAATATCTCAAACATAAATGAGCAGCAACTTGAAACTCGAGTCGCTGCTCATCAAAATCCATGCTATCGCATTCAAGAATTGTAATTACAATTTGTAGTTGCCGGGTTACTTTGTTTCCGAATACCTTATTGTTTCCCGAAGCCGCTACATCTTCTAAATTCGGATAGCATTTTTTGAATGACAAGAGCATCACGGTATTCTTTCCGAAATACCTCCATATTGTACCCTTCTCGATCAGAAATTGGCGGCAATTCCGAATCGTCCTGCTGTGCATACAATTCTTTGTAGCGTCCAATATGCGTCTGTACATACCGTAAAAAGTCTGTATGTTCACTTTCTGATTGAAATAAAGCTATCGCTTTCATATATGTTGTGTATGGATATTCTTCCGCAGATTCCTTTGCGTGAAAGAAATCCAACAGGCGATATCTCAAATCATTCCATATGTAAAAGCCAAAAGCTGAGATACCTGTACGGTATAAATCGTATGCTCTCATTGGTGCAACAACAAAATCATTGCCGCCGTCCAGCGTAATACCTTGTAACTGCTCAATGGCAGTCTGATAGTACCGCAGGGTTATGAGCCACCAATTTGGTGTCGTGTCCACCTGTCCAAACATATAGTACTCATAGCCAGTTCGGGACTCGTCTGTTTCGCAGGTAATTGTGTATTCCGGGAAGTATTTATAGAAGTAACCGGACTCATTATCTTGCATTCTTTTCCAATCACTGGGATTTTTTAAATACTGGTGAAATTTCATGATTGGTGTGTCGTCCAAGTGAAAACGCTTGCGCCATAACTGTTCAACATGGTTTATATCTGCTGAACTATCTTTAGGTGTGTTCGTGTCCATAATGCGCGTGTAGATGTTGTTTGCGTGTACGCCCTCATATTGATTTGTGAGGTAAAATGGAGTACTATGGCTATTCTCAATTACAATTACGTCAATCGTACCACCGGGGCAGCACACACTTTCGACATGAACGATTGGCCGAATACCACCAGCAAACTTCTTGTCTTTCAGGAAATCTACAATCTTTTGTGTATTTTTCCTGTTCGGATCGCCGCTAACATCGACGACAGAGTAGTACTTCTCTTCATCGATGCCAATGATGATATATGCAGCCCGATTATGGAGATTATTTGACATGCAAATGATATCATGCAGCATATCTGTTTTGTTTGTATACCACTGTCTTTTAAAATCCCAGTAACCTCCTTCCTGCTGTAAAGAGATTAACTGCAGGATTTCTTCCTGAAGGCACATGCCATACTCAAGTAAATCCACATCGTCACCGCTTTCTACTTATATATTACAATTCTTCTGCCCTAAACGTTATATACCCTTCGTAATAATAGCTGTGGTCAATCCCCTTCATAAAGACCTCACGGCTATTCACGTCATCCGTCAGCGCGGCCTTCAGCAGCACTTTAATCTCCACATCCTTAATTGGACTGCGCTCCATTGCAAGCAGATAGTCCTCCTTATCGACCTTGCTCCAATCCACGACCTGTCCGATACCGTTTTTCAGCATCAAATCGAGCCAGATGCGCATACTGCGCCCATTGCCCTCGCGGAACGGGTGAGCGACGTTCATTTCCACATACTTTTCGATGATTTCATCGAACGTGTCCTGCGGCATTTTTTCGATGTTCGCCAGCGCCGCTTCCAGATACATGAGCGGCGCAAAACGGAAATTACCCTTTGCCAAATTCACCGTGCGAAGCTCACCCGCAAAGTCATAAATATCCTCAAAAAGTGCCTTGTGAATCGCCTTGAGCGCCGCGAACGTGCCGACAGGCAGCTTGTCCAGTGTGCCGCTCTCAAACAGCCACACTGCTTTTTTCTTGCTGATGCGCTCTTCCTCCAGCGCAAGGTCAGCGGAACTTGTTAGCCCCAATTTATTTTCCAGTGCCATAGAGTAGCACCTCCAAATTATGTTTAAGTTTCATCATTTAGAATTATACCCAATGTCAGATTTTCTGTCAACGGACTGCGGCTGAGAGGAATATTTCTGTGTTGTATGCAACGAATTTTATTGCGGCGGGCCTTTATGGGAATTGATGTTTGACTGAGTATGTGTTAAAATAATCAAAAGTTGGATTTGTGAGCCAGCGTGGAGGGCGGAGTATGAACAGACGAAGCGTGTGCGCGGCATTGGGATTGACGTTGGTGCTATTGGCAGGCTGCGCGTCGAAGACGTCGGCGGAACTGGCGCGGGCCGATGGGACGGAAGAAGCGGTGCCGACGGTGGAAGCACTGGAATTTGCGCCGCGCGAGGCATATCATCTGGCGGAAATTGAGGTGCAGTCCGTTGAAGACGGAGCGGTCCTTACTGTTGACGGCGTCTGCGAGCTGAGCGTCAAGGGCTTCGGCTGCGGAAAGACGATCACGGCCGACGGCAAAACGTGCGCAGGTGCAAAAACTGGAGAAACACTGGTCTGGCTGACGTGCGATTATACGAATCTGACCGAAAATGAGGTCAGTCCCGGCCGTCTGCTTGAAAGCGGCCTGCTGCGCTATGATTCCGGCAGCGCGGAAGGGAAAAGCGCTTCATTCGCGAAGCTGCTGCCCGGCAGGACAGCGGAAGTCTACTTCTATTATGCGATTCCGGAAAGCTTGGCGGAATCGCCCCTGACGCTGCAGTTTACCATTGGTGGCCAAACCTACAGCTATGAGCTTCCCACCGACCGCACCGGAGCGTTGACGCCGTCGCTTCCGGAGCCGGAAGAACCGGAGAAAGAACCGAAAGAAGAACCGGAGCAGGAACCCATCACGCTGCAGGAGCCGCCCAAACAGGAGTACCCGGCACAGCAGGAGCAGCCGAAGACAGAGAAGCCCAAACAGGAGCCATCTGCACCTGCGCAGCAGGAGAAATCCAAGCAGGAAGAAAAACAGACCGAACCGCAGTCGGAAACGCCAGTGGAGGAGACGGCTGCTACGCCGCAGCGCGAAAACTTTCCCGGCGGCTATTTCATCCATGAATATGATGCTGCCGGACGAAAAGTAAAGAGTACGCAATACCGTGATAGTGGTGAACTTGTCTTGTATTATCTCTACGAATATGACGCGGCAGGGAGGCTGAGCAAAGAAACGTCTTATACGCCGGACTGGCAGGTATTCACTACGGATTATTACGAGAATGGACTTCATATAAAGTATGAGTATGCGGATGGCAGCGGATATGAATTTGTGCACGATGCAAACGGCCAGTTAATTGAGCGGATCACGCTGAAAGCAGGTGGAGTGGTCTGGAAAACGGAATTTTTTGGAAACGGAAACGGCTGATGTGAGTGGAAAAGCGGCATATGAACCGCTTTATGGGGTACAGGGAAGGACGATACAGGACTGATGAAGAAGAGAGAACTGGTTTCGGCAATACTTGCGCTAATGCTGCTGACCGGCTGTGCATCGAAGATGCCGCTGGAACCGGCGGCGGAACCGGTACCGGAAATACCGGTGCTGGAAGCGCGTGAGGCGTATCAACTGGTGGAGATCCCGGTGCAGGAGCTGCACAACGGGGACGAGGTGACGGTGGACGGCGTCTGCACGTTCACGGTCAAAGGCTTCGGAGCCGGAAGGACCATCACGGCTGACGGCTCGACCTGCGCGGGAGCAAAGGCCGGCCAGACACTGGTCTGGGTGACGTGCGACTATGTGAATCTGACGCAGGATGAGGTCAGCCCCGGGCGGCTGGTCGAAAAGGCAGTTTTGCGGCTGGAATCCGGCAGCTCAGACGGGAAAAGCGCGTCGTTCGCGCAGATCCTGCCCGGAGAGGCGGCAGAAATCTACATTTTCTACGCCATCCCCGAGGATTTGTCGGAGCAGCCCCTGACCGTGCAGTTCACCATTAGCGGCCAGACCTACAGCTATGAGCTTCCCTCCGACCGCACCGGAGCACTGCCCCCAACACTTCCGGAACCGGAAGAAGAACCAAAAGAAGAGCCGGAAACAGGTGCTGTCACGCTGCAGGAACCGCAGCAGGAGCCTCCTGCATCCGAAAAACATGAGGAGAAAAAGCCGGAGGAAAAGAAAGAGGAGAAAACGGACCAGACGAAAGAAGCTGGAAAGACGGAACGCACTTCCGGCGAGAACGGCGGCTACATTCTCGTGGACTATGACGGCGCAGGTCGCGTAGTTAAAAGAACGATGTACAGCGCGGCGGATGAAGTCACTGGAGGATATACGAACGAATACGACAGCGCAGGATTTGTCTCTGTACGGAAGACCTATGGACCAGGCTGGGAGTGGGCATCGACGGAGACATTTGACAAAGGAAACCTGTTGAAAATGGAAATGGCGGATGGCAGCACGTGGACAATGGAGTATGATGAAAATGGCCGCGTGGTCCGCGAATACAGACGAGGTACAAACTGGGGAAATCTGGATGTAAAGTGGGAATATAACGAACTGGGGCAGCGGAGCAGGAGAGTTATGTACAGACTGGATGGAGCATTACATGGAATAGACGTTTATGAATACGACGCAAACGGATTGCTTGCGAAGATAACGTCGTATCCTTATGATGGTTCTGGAGAGGGACCCTCTGTACAGTACTATGAGAATGGGCAATGGGTAAAAACAGTTCATGCAGATGGCAGTGAAGTTACCGGTTAACATACAGCAAATCAGGCTGCCACAGGAACGCATTTGAAAGATAAAGCAGTTCTGAAGAAACTGAGAGAAGGGAGAGGCGGCAGCTTATGAATAAGACGAGTATGTGCGCAGCGGCTGCAGTGGTGCTTGTACTGCTTGCCGGCTGCGCGTCAAAGACGCCGACGGAGCCTGTGGCGGAACCGGTGCCGGAAACGCCGGCGCTGGAAGCGCGCGAGGCGTATCAGCTGGCGGAGATCCCGGTGCAGGAGCTGCATGACGGGGACGAGGTGACGGTGGACGGCGTCTGCACGTTCACGGTCAAGGGCTTCGGGGCCGGAAAGACCATCACGGCTGACGGTTTGACCTGTGCGGGCGCGAAGGCTGGACAGACGCTGGTCTGGGTGACATGTGACTATGTGAATCTGACGCAGGATGAAGTCAGCCCCGGACGGCTGGTCGAAAACGCAGTTTTGCGGCTGGAATTCGGCAGCTCGGACGGGAAAAGCGCGTCGTTCGCGCAGATCCTGCCCGGAGAGGCGGTAGAGATCTATATTTACTACGCCATCCCCGAGGACCTGCCAGAGCAGCCGCTGACCGCACAGTTCACCATTGACGGCCAGACTTACACCTACGAGCTCCCCGCCAATCGTACCGGAGCGCTGCCCCCAACGTTTCCGGAACAGGAAGAACCGGAAGAAGAACCGGAGTCCATCACGTTGCAGGAGAAGACAAAGACAGAAGAAATCAGGCAGCAAGAGCAGCCAACGCAATCTCGACAGGAAACGTCTTCACAGACGGATGATGCTGAGTCGGAACCTATATATACGACCCGGCAGTTTGACGATGCGGGCCATGTTGTACGGATATCGAGATACAGTGCAGACGGCCAGTTGCTGGACTATACGGCATATGAATACGACAGCGCTGGCCAGCTTTCGGCATATTATACGGCAAACGCAGCAGGTGTGCGCGCCAGTACGACCTACTATGAAAACGGTGTAAAGGTACGGGTGGAATACGCTGATGGCAGTGGATATTATGACAAATACGACGAGATCAACCATGCGCGTATTCGGGTCACGCTTGGTCCCGGCGGCATCACAGAGGAAACAAAGTATTTTTATGAAGACGGGACAATAAAAATCATCTATGCGGACGGTACGATCTTTACAACACCGTAAGCGCAGATACCCAAATAGCAAATAGAAACCCCCTGTAAATACAGATGAAACAGAGAAAAGGAGGCGGTCAGGTGCAGGCAGGGAGCGTGGCGGAGCAGAACCTCTGCTATAACTGCTTTGCGCAGCTGCAGCAGACCGGGGGCGAATGCCCCTACTGCGGGTTCGATCCGTCGGACAATGCAGAAAAATACCCGTTAGCGCTGCCGATGGGCTGTGTGCTTGCCGGGCGCTATCTTGTCGGGCGGGTGCTCGGCCAGGGCGGTTTTGGCATCACGTATCTGGCCTTTGACCGGCGGCTGCAGATGAAGGTCGCAGTCAAGGAATTTCTGCCAGCGGAGATCGCGCGGCGCACGGGACTTACCGTCAGCGTCACCATGCAGGGCAGGCAGGAGGCGTTTGACTACGGCCTTGAACGCTTTCAGGACGAGGCGCGGACGCTTGCGCGCTTCATCGGTACGCCCAATATCGCCAGCACGATCGACTTCTTTGACGAAAATGGCACATCCTATTTCGTCATGGAGTACATCGAGGGTATCAGCTTCAAAAATTACATCGCAAACCACGGCGGCCGCGTAAGCGTGGAGGAGGCCTACCGTGTGCTCTGCGCGGTGCTGCAGGCACTGACGGTCGTACACGGAGCAGGGCTGGTCCACCGCGATGTGACGCCGGACAACATCTATATTTCCAAAAACGGCACGGTCAAGCTGCTGGATTTCGGCTCCGCGCGCTATTCGCTTGGCGATAAGAGCCACAGTCTGGACGTGATCCTCAAGGTCGGCTATGCACCGAAGGAGCAATATATCCGCCGCAGCCGCCAGGGGCCATTTACCGACGTCTATTCCGCGGCTGCGTGCTTCTATGCGGCTGTGACAGGCTTTTTGCCGCCGGAATCGCTGGAACGGCTGGAGGAGGATACGCTCCTGTCCTTGACACAGGCGGGTGTGCCTGTGCCCGCATGGCTTGATCAGGCTATTTTGAAGGCGCTGGCGGTCCGAGCGGAGGACCGATATCAGACTGCAGAGGAATTCCTCCGGGCCATTGAGGGGAGGCCCCTGACTGAGCCTGTCCGTCCTTCAGAGAAAACTGGTCTGCGGGAACGCATCCAGACCGAGCTTGACCGCCGCAAGGCCGTCGCCGAGGAGGAAGCGGCAAAAAAGGAGGCGCTGCGCGCCAAAGTCGCCGCCGAAGAGGCAGTCCGCCGTGAAGCTGCCGAAAAGAAAGCCGCAGAAGAAGCTGCCCGCCGCAAGGCCGCCGAAGAACAGGCAACTCGCGAGGCCGAGGCCGCGGCGAAGCGTAAGGCAGAGGAGGACGCCCGCCTCGCTGCCGAACAGGCGGAACGGGAACGGCAGGCGGCCGAAGCCGCTGCCAGACGAAAAGCGGAACAGGAACAAAAAGAGGCCGAAGCTGCCGCAAGACGCAAGGCCGAACAGGAGCGAAAAGAAGCCGAAGCGGCTGCCCGCCGCAAGGCGGCGGAGGAAAAAGCTGCGGCCAAGGCAGCCCAGCAGCGGGCCGCGCGCGAGGCACGGGCTGCGAAGCCCCAAGCAAAGAGGTCTGCGGGAAAACGCACGGCGGTGATTGCTGCGGCGGTAGCTGTAGTGGTCTGCGCAGCCGGTGCAGCCATACTTTTGCAGCAGCCGAAGAGTGAGCCTGCGGCAGAGACCGTTGCTGCGCAGGAAATGCAGGAGCCGGTTATGATCTGTGGCCAGACATATGATCCGACGCTGCAGACGCTCGACCTGACAGGAAAAACACTGACGCAGGCAGACGCGGAGGCACTGGGCAGATTGCAGTCACTGCGCTCACTGCGGCTGGCGCTGGATTCAGCGCAGCTGCTGACCGGGGTGAGTTTGCCTGCACTTCAGGAACTGCAGGTGACGTTTACCGATACTGTGTATGACCTGCGGCCGATCGGGCAGTTGGAAACACTCACGTCGCTCGAGCTGAGCGGTGAAGCCGTACAGATCCCGGACTATACAGATATTTCTGGACTGACCGGACTGCAGACGCTCACAATCACAACGCATGGCGTGCAGAGCCTGCAGGGGCTTGAAGCGCTTACGCAGATGCATGAACTGACGCTTCGCGATACCGCGCAGCAGTGCGCATATCCTGACACTGCGCCGTTGGCCGATATGGCAGGTTTACAGGTGCTTGAGCTGCCTGCACAGGAAAATGCGGCGCATCCGCTGGATATTTCAGGCCTTTCCGGGCTGCGGGAACTGCAGATGCTGCAGATTCCCTGCTGCGTCAAGGATATTGCGCCGCTGGCGGAACTGACAAAGCTGCAAACGCTCTCGGTGCAGCTCGCCCCAGAGATCACAGATCTTGCCGCTCTGCAGAAGCTGACTGCCCTGCATGAGCTTCGACTGGAATCGCTGGGCGACTACTGGGAGCAGACGGGGCTGGAGGATATTTCGGCTCTGCAGGGCCTTACCGGCCTGCAGACGCTCTGCCTGACCGGCGACCGGATCGCGGATATTACGGCGCTCGGCGCACTGCCGGAGCTTTCGCATCTGGAGTTGACTGGCAGCAGCATTTCGAATCTTACACCGTTGCAGGATGCGCAGGCGTTGCAGTATCTTTCTGTCACAAATTATGGCTATGACACCCCAAAGGTGACCGACTGGTCGCCTGTTGAGCATGTTGAAACGGTAGAAAAAAATCAAGCAGATTGAGGAGGCGTTTCCCATGTCGCAGATCGAATGTGGCCGCGGACATCTATATGATCCGAAAAAATATGCGGCCTGCCCGTACTGCAATCCAGATCAACAGACTGCTGCGCAGCCGGCCTTTCCCGGTTCGCGTATCCCGGTGACGCAGGCACAGAAGACCATGCCGCCGCGTACAGAAGCGGCCGGGCCCATTCCGGTTGTCCAGCAGCAGAAAACCATGCCGCCGCGCGGCTATGGCCTGCACGGTGAGCGATTTACGCCGCAGCCAGAGCAGGCAGCGGTTTCGGCTCCGGCAAAGACACAAAGTTTTTTGCAGACGGAGACAGGCTTTGATCCGGTTGTAGGCTGGCTTGCGTGCATCGAGGGAGCAGAACGAGGCAGGAGTTTCTCCTTGCACAGCGGTGTTAATACCATCGGACGCGGTTCGAAAATGGACATTTGCCTGCCGGATGACCCGACGATTTCAGCGGAGAACCATGCGAAGCTGTCCTATAGTGTCCGCAACAACCGTTTCCAGCTTGTTCCGGGCGAGAGCCGGAACATCGTCTATTGCAACGGCGAAGAGGTTCTCGCGCCGCAGGTGCTCTGTGCATACGATATCATCGATTTCGGAACGACAAAGCTGCTGTTCGTGCCGCTGTGCGGCGAGCAATTCTCCTGGCAGGAGGATGGCGGCCGTGGGACTGTTTAAACGTAAGCGCCCGCGCACCGTGATCGAGCCGGCAAAGACTGCACCGCCGCAGCGAGGCTGCGCTGATCTGGCGCTCGGAAATGTACAGGGAATCGGTATCCGGCAGGAGCAGGAGGATTCTTTTGCTTTCTCCGGTGCCACAGGTGCGACCGGTTCCATGAAGGACGGGTTGTTTGCTGTGCTGGCGGACGGAATGGGTGGACTGGAGCATGGCCGTGCGTGCAGCGAGGCTGCGGTTGAGGGGCTGTGCGCGCTGTACGCGAAGCTTGGCGGGACGCCTGAGCCGGAGGCGCTGCGCAGCGGCGTGGAAGAACTGAACCGGGCGCTGCACCAGCACTTTGGCGGCAGGAGCGGCACGACGGCCGCAGCGGTTTTTCTGCAAAACGGCGGTGTCAGTTGGATAAGTGTAGGGGATAGCGCCGTGTTTCTGCGCCGCGGCGCTGGGCTCTATCAGCTCAACTGTGCGCAGAACCAGCGTAATGCACTGTATATTCAGGCGCTGAGCCGCGAGCCAATGGAACCGGAGCCTGCGCGGCAGGATCCGGATGCACCGCGGCTGCGGGCATTTCTCGGAATGCCGTCGACGCCGGAGCTGGATTATAGCCGCAGGCCACTGCCGTTGCAGCTGGGCGATGTGCTGTTGCTGTGCAGCGATGGTGTAAGCGGCGTTCTGAGCGAGCAGGAGCTACTGCAGGTGCTTTCACTCCCACCGGCGGACGGCTGTGGGCTCCTGGAGGATATGATCGTAAATAAACACAACAGCTGTCAGGATAACTATACGGGGATCCTGATCGCCTATACAGGAGGAGAAACAGGACATGAAGAATAAGATTCTGACTCTGATTTTGTGTCTGGCTCTGCTGGCAGCACTGGCGGTCCCGGCTGCGGCTGCGTTTGACAACAGCGTGCTGGATGGCATTATCATGATCTACGTCGGTGCGCCTGACGAAGATGGGGATATGAACTACTGGCGCGGCACGGGCTTTTTTGTCGGCACGGCGGGAGAGAATCCGCAATACATCGTGACAAACTGCCATGTAGTTGAGGAGTTTATCCTGACTGGAAAAGGCGCCGGCGGTGGAGAATTGCGCGTACTGTTTGATCAGGATGATGAGGCCGAGGCCTATCTTGTAGACTATGACGCGGAAAAGGATGTTGCTGTCCTGAAGCTTGCGGAATCCACTGACAAACGTGCTCCGCTGGCACTGCGTATGCCATCGGATGAAATGCTTGGCAGTGAGGTCTATGCCGTTGGTTATCCGCTGGCAGCAGATATGACAGTGCAGGCCGTCACCTCCTACAGCCAGAAGGACGCGACGGTAACCGGAGGCCGCTTCAGCCGTCTTCTGACTGAGAGCAACACTGGGCGCCAGCTGATTCAGACAGATACTGCACTTTCACGCGGTAACTCCGGCGGGCCGCTGGTTGATGAGAACGGCGCGGTACTGGGCGTGAATACATATGGTTCTAATTTGGATCAGAATTTGTTCTATGCAGTCAGCGCGACGGAGGTAACGCCGATTCTGCAGCGAAATAGTATTACATTTACAATGGCAGATGAAGCGGTAGAGCCAGAGCAGAAAGAAGGTTCGGGTAGCACCCTGAATCCAATCTTCCTTGCAGCTTCGGCAGTCTTGCTTGTGGCAATTGCAGTACTTGTGCTCCTGCTTGTTCGAAAAAATGGCCGCCGGCAGAATGACGGTGCAGTGATTCGCTCTTTTGCACCACAGCACGGCGGAATGACTGTACATATAAAAAGTGTTCCAATCATGGCCGGTCGCGATTCGACTTGCTGTGCAATCCTGTATCGTGACGGTACTCCGGGTGTCAGCAGCCGCCATTGCCAGATTCAGTTTGCTGCACGGGAGCAGCAGTTCACAGTAACGGACCTCGGCTCGACCTACGGTACATTTTTGAGCAATGGCCAGCGGCTGAATCCGAATCAGCCGGTCAAGCTGGCGGACGGAAGCGAAATCTATCTTGGAGAACCAGACAATATACTGCGTCTGGAGTTGAACTGAAACATGAAACTGACATCCTTTGCATATAGCAGCTGCGGCGGCCGAGATAAGAATGAAGATGCTATCCGCAGCTTACAGAGGGACGGGCACAGCGTATTTGTGTTAGCCGATGGCCTCGGCGGCCATCAATATGGTGAGGTTGCTTCACGTATTGCAGCAGACACTGTGCTGGAAGCGTTTCCACAGCCGACACAAGAAGCTTTGCATGCGGCTGCGGAGAGGGCAAACTACGCCATTCTGGAAGCGCAGAAGCAGAGTGGGCAGCAGAATATGAAAACGACGCTGGTTTGCCTGTCCATTGAAGCTGCAAAGGCTGCCTGGCTGCATATCGGAGACAGCAGATTGTATCACTTTTCGGGCGGTGCAGTGCAAACAGTCACACACGATCATTCTGTAAGCTTCAAGAAATATCTAGGCAGAGAAATTTCCTATCTGGATCTGAACCACGACTCGGATCGTTCCAGCCTCCTGCGTGTTCTTGGTAGCAAGTCTTTTCAACCAGAGGTTCACGAGGTAAAGCTGTTGCCGGGAGATGCGCTGCTTCTCTGTTCGGATGGCTTCTGGGAGTATGTGTATGATCAGGAAATGGTCATTGATTGGATAAAATCAGAAACACCGCATCAATGGGTTACATATATGCTTTTGAGACTCATGGAACGGATTCCGCCGCATAATGATAACTGTTCAGTTATTGCGGTGTTTGTAGGGGAGGAACCATGAAACGCTGCTTTCGGGGAATCATATGCATTCTGATCTGCCTGCTTTTTGCTGAATCAGTATTTGCTGCACTAGAGGCCCGTTTTGTACGGGCGTTTGCTGACGATCATACGATCTGTACGTATCTACAGCTGACGACAGATGGACAGCCGGTCACAGCGGCAGAGGCAAAGCTGAATGGTGAGTTTTGCAGAGCAGTATCCGGTTTTGGAACGGTGCAGCAAATGCAGACACCGGTTCATTATCTGCTCTTGGTGGACTGTTCGACCTCAATGCCGCAATATGCAGGGCAGATCGAAGAATTTACTGCAGCGCTGATTCAGAACGCAGGAGAAAATGCTAGGTTTTCGCTGGCATCTTTTGGTGAAGTCTATGCGTTGCTTGCTGCGGGGACAGGCGCGGATGTGCTGGAATACCTGCGGAATCTGCGCTATGATGCGCAGGCATCCAGAATTCGGGAGGGGATCTCCGGTGCACTGGAGTATTTCAAAGCAATGCCGCGCGAGGATCATGAACTTCGGTGCATTGTAGCGCTGACAGATGGCATCACCTATGATCCGGGAAACCAGAAAGCAAACATGGAAATTCCGGATAGTTTACTGGAATCGGATGCCCTTTTCTACAGCGTTATTTTTGGTACGGACTTGCCAGCGCAGACAGAACTGGCGCGGATGTGCACTGCTTCCGGCGGATATTCATGGGCAGTGGATTCTGAAAAAAGCACAGCCGATGTTGTAGATGCACTGCTGCAGGAAAGCCGCTCCTTTTATGTAATGGACTTTTTACTGCCGGAGAATGCTGCATCAGGCGAGAAAAACCTTGCAATCGTGTTTTCCTCGAATGGTACTCTCCTGTGCCGGGCGTCAACATCAGTGATCATCCCTGAGAAAGAGATGATTGGGCACACGCCGGAAGAAAACGCTGCACATATAGAAACCGAAAAAGCAAATCCGGCAGTTGAGGAAGAGTCAGCTGCACAGGAGAAAACAGATGATAGAAATAATTGGATGTTGACGCTGACGGTGACTCTTGCACTGGTTTTTATCGGCTTGCTGCTTCTTTTGATACGCCGGCGAAAGTCAGACTGAACCAATTTTACCGCGGAAAGCCATTGGGCAGCAGGAAAGCTATCCGCTCAAAAGGAATCGTCAAAAAAGATATTATTGAAATTCTACTTAGTTTTAGCGGGAGAAAACACAGATTTCTGTGATTTCTCCCGCTATTTCAACATTATCATGGTTGGAAAAGAATTATGTCATGACCTTTTCCTGAAATGTTATAAATAATACATCTAACATAGCATCATTTCAATCTATACGTTTTTTTCGCCCCTCTGCCGACGATCTCGATCAGCCCTTCTTCGCTCATCTGGCGGGTCAGCAGATAGGCTCTGGTCTTTTTGATATGCAGCAGCTCCTGCAACTCCTCGTCGCGCATTTCACCGTATTCCTTGAGATAGTCCAGAACGATTTTCATCTGCGGCGTAATGACCGGCGCGGCGGGCTTTGATTCTGCCGCGTTTTCCGCGCCCGCAGAAGCGGCGTTCATGTTTGGCAGTACGATTCGGAACGCATTTGTCGTTGCCTCGATGCTGGGCTGGACGGGGCAGCTTGCATAGAGCTTGAAAATGCGGCGGATGCCGGTGCCGTAGCTTTCAATCAGGCGCAGACGGTGAAAAATCTCCGCCAGCTTCTTATTCCTCGGCTGAGAAACGCCGAGACGGATATCCTCCGTGGAAAGACCGGGCAGGAGGCCGCCCAGAGAAATAAACTCCATTTTGCTGTCGTTTACGTTGATGATAATGCTTCCGCTGAAGCTGTAGTCCCGATGCACCAGCGCGTTGAGCAGCGCTTCGCGGATGGCTTCCTCGGGATAGTCCTGTTTATCCGTGCGGACGACACCCTTGATGGTAGAGACGGTTCTGTTGCACAGCGCCAGATAATTGATCGACTTTTCAAACTGCTTGAAGATCGAGCCGCCAAACTCTTTGCTGTCCCGGAACTCGGTGCAGGATTCATCGTTGAATACGGCGATTTTCGTCGTGTGTTGGCACTGGTCGGACAGAAGCAGCGCCAGATTGGTGTACTGATCGTCGTGAATGTTCCGAAGCCCCAGCGCAATATACTTGTCCTCTGAAAAATCCACCTTGTACCGCTTGAACGCAGCCGCTGCTTCGTCAAAGGTCAGATCCTGCCGCACGGTGCGCATTTCTTCAAACACGTCGCCGTCCGAATCTTTGATCATCTGCCGGATCTGCTCCGGCGACGCCTGTACACTCGTCGCGCCCTGCCGGACATAAACGCCAGCGGGTTTCAGCCCCTTGCCCTTCAGATAATACGGCTTATAGCTGCCCTCGCCGACCTCAATGCGGATGACCTTGTTCTCCTGCAGCACATAGCGCACGAACATCGTCACATCCGGCTGAATCGCGTCGCGGATGCCGTTTGTCAGCCGCGTGTAGGTCTCGTCCACATTGTCAATGCCGGTCACATTGCCCTGATCGTCAATGCCGATATAGATCACACCGCCATCCGTGTTCGTAAAGGCGATGACTTCCTTGTAAATATCATCTGTCAGCTGGGATTTAAATTCCATGCGCTCATTTTCGTACTGCATCGATCACACCTCCGTGTTGGATATTCATATTATAACGCAGTTTTCACATGAAACAAGTGAAATAATGAAAATTCACATAAATCATGTGAATTTCTCTGCGCATCTCTAATAGCACAGAAATGCAGCAGCACGCTTTCGCGAACTGCTGCACCAATTATGCCTGACATAAAAGGTTATAAAATCCTGGATTTGATGTAATCTCCGCAGCGTTTATAGATCGTGAACAGCGCCGGGTCGCACTCCGGATAAATGGCGGCGATCAGCTTGCCCACCTGGTTCAGCAGCTGCGCCGGCTGCATGCCGCAGGCGGCGGTGATCTGCTCCGCAGTCACGGCGGTCAACTGGTGTGCAAGTGAATTGCGGCAGCTTTCGTTCAGTAGGTTGCAGCTTTTTAGCACGGGCATAGCATCTACAGGAACATCCGGCAGATGCTCCAAAATCCGATAGCATACTTCCATGCTGACATCGCTCTCCCGAAGCGGCGCGCCGAAATCCGTGCAGACGCTTTGATAGACGTCCGGCAGCTTTTCCGCCAGCATATCCGGTACGAAACGCGGCCGCCGGGAATACGGACGGTCGATCACGTCTTCCAAACGCAGGTTTTTCCCCGCCAGCACGGTTTTCATTAGCTGCAATTCAAGCCGGACAACAAGTGGATTAAGACGCAGGATCATCTCCTCATACTGTTGCCGGTGGCTGCGGTTGAGCAGCACCAGATACGCCTCGCTGACCTCCGCATAATCGCTGCGCGGCGCACCAGTGCGAACCGGGTACAAAGAAAACGGCAGCTTGAGATTCTGCGCAAAATTCCGCGCCGCTTCGCTTTGCATCTGGTCGCGCGCGTCCAGATGCCCGATCAGCGCCTTCAGCTGGTTTGGAAGATTCTTCATCGTGTAAATCGCACTGTAATCGCGTACGTCAAGCAGCGTCAGAAGCTGTTCTTTGGCTCTTTGCCTCTGCATGTGCATGAGCTCCGGCTCCGAGCAGCGGTTCGGAGCATCCGGCGCTTCATCCTCGTTGCACTCCAACTCGTCGGCGACACTGTAATCAGGGGCATTTGTCCGCTCGGTGGTGCCGGAAGCGCGTTCAAAATTCTTGACCTGAATACCGCGCATGCTGCGCTGCAGATCGGCGGCGAGAAATGCAAGCGCAATTTTCATCTGCGGCGTACCGGAGCTGAGATTCAGCAGCACCTCCCCATCGGGAAACTCCGCTGTCAGCACCGCCACAGCCTCCGTAATCGGCGCACCGACGGCGTCCATGTCTGACGGATCATCGATCTGTGTGCGCACGACACGCAGCTCCGGCGAATAGCCGCCCCAATTATTCTGAACGTGCGATAAAACGGTGTCCAGCCGCGCGCCACAGCCGTCGAGCGCCGCAGCCTCGCCGGAAAGGAACACACAGATCACCTCCGGGCGGTAATGGCGGATGATATGCAGCATCGGGCCATCGTGGTATCCGCGCACAGGGTCTGACGTACCCATACAGGTAAACAATAGTCTCATCATTGATCGTTCCTCGCTTTCGAGTTTATGAACCTTCTTACGTGTGCGAACCTCTATTTTCACAGTACAAATTAGGTCGCTGTTTTATGCGCTTCGCACGGCACTTTGCAGTTTCTCAGTTTGCTATTGATAAACCATCTGCCAATATGATACAATAAAACAGCAGAGTTGACAATTCTTTTTCCTATTGCACCAAAAAGAATGTGCAGCTTTGCCGAAACAACCCACACCCCGCAAGGGGACGGAAACGCAAGCGACGTGTAGTCCTGCCCGTGGTCCACCTTGAAACAACCCACACCCCGCAAGGGGACGGAAACACGAGCTTTTTGTCGATTTCGGCTAGGTGCGCCGAAACAACCCACACCCCGCTAGGGGACGGAAACGTTTTATTTGATGGGGCGGGGCCGCTTTGGTGCGAAACAACCCACACCCCGCAAGGGGGCGGAAACATTACAGCGAACTGAGGTCAATCTGCTCCGGCTGAAACAACCCACACCCCGCAAGGGGACGGAAACTCTCCTTCCTCCGGCGCTCCCGGCAGCGGCATCCAGGAAACAACCCACACCCCGCAAGGGGACGGAAACAAAGCGCCAGCAGAAGCCGTCAGCGGTCACGGAAGAAACAACCCACACCCCGCAAGGGGACGGAAACTCAGCAGGATTGCGGCTGATAAATTCATTACGATAGAAACAACCCACGCCCCGCAAGGGGACGGAAAACCATTTGTGTTTACATTGCAGAAATTGTTGGAGAAACCATTCACATCCCCGACAGGGGACAACTGACAAAAAAGGAGCGTGAGACACGTTGAGAGAAGAAAGCGTGCGCGTCAGCTTCGGCTGTCTGCTGCACGACATCGGTAAGCCGGTGCTGCGTGCGGGCGGACAAACCGGCGATCACAGCAGCCTCGGCTATGCGTACCTGAAAAAGCTTTGGCAGGATGACCGGGACATTCTCGACTGCGTCCGCCTGCACCATGCCGCTGTACTGCGCGCCGCGCAGCCTGCGGACAGCAGCATCGCGTGGATCGCCTGCATCGCGGACAATATCTCCGCCGCTGCCGACCGGCGCAGCATAGACACGGAGGAAACAGGTTTCCGGCGCTATCTGCCTCTTGCGCCCGTGTTTTCCCATATGAATGGGGAGCATCCCGGAAAAGCCGTTCCGCCCGCTTTGCAGACAGGCGCGCTGCATCTGCCGCTTGAAAATCTGGATGCTCTGACGGCGGCGCAGTATCAGGCAGCCGTGGACGCGCTGGCACCGAGACTCGCGGAGCTTTCGCGCACGGAGCAGTGGCTCAATTCTCTGCTGTGTCTGCTGGAAAGCTACCTCAGCGCTTTCCCATCGAGCACCAACACGGCGGAAAGCCCGGATATTTCACTCTTTGACCATCTAAAGACCACTGCCGCCATCGGCGTTTGCATCAGCGAGTATCTGGCGGCAGAACAGGAAACGCAGTTCAAAAAGCGCCTTTTCGACAAGGAAAAGCAGTTCATGGACGAGCAGGCGTTTCTGCTCTACTCGGCGGATTTTTCCGGCATCCAGAAGTTTATTTACACGGTTGCATCGGACAAGGCGCTGCGTTCCCTGCGGAGCCGCTCGTTCTTTCTGGAGCTTGCGATGGAGCATTACGCGGACGAACTGCTGTCTCTCTGCGGCGTCGGGCGGACGAACCTTCTTTATACCGGCGGCGGACACTGCTATATGCTCCTGCCGAACACTGCGGAAGTCCGGGCAGCGATCGAGCGTTGGAACCGGCGCTTCAACGACTGGCTCTCCGAGCAGTTTGGCATTTCGCTGTTCCTCGCGCACGGATATACCCCGTGCAGCGGCAACGAGCTGATCGACTTCCCTGCAGAGCGCAGCCCCTACAAGAAGATGTTCCGGCGCGTATCCTCTGCGCTGGCTGGGCACAAGCTGCACCGCTATGACGCAGCGGCGCTTCAAAAACTCAACAGCAGCCACGCAGACGGCGGACGTGAATGCAAAATCTGCGGACGCACAGACAGCCTTCAGGGCGGACGGTGCAGCTGGTGCCGGCTGTTCGTTTCGCTGTCTGAGAAAATTCAGCGCTGCGACATCTATTTTGTAAGTCCGGGGGAGACAGACAGCGCGGACTTCGTGCTTCCTACACCGGATGGCACGGTCAGTGTCACCTTCATAGACGAAAAAACAGCCCGCAGCCGGTTAAACGGCGGCGAAGCTGTGACGAGAATTTATTCCAAAAACAAAGCCTATACTGGACTTCAATACAGTACGCGCATCTACGTTGGAGACTATGCCTTCAGCAACAGCATCGAAGCGCTTGCGCAGGAAGCTAACGGCGTCAAACGCATCGGCGTGTGCCGGATGGACGTGGACAATCTTGGGCAGGCATTTGTCGCGGGCTTCGAGCGCCCGGAAAAGGCGACCGCGCAGGAACGCGAGCATTTCGTTACCATCTCGCGCACAGCGGCGTTTTCCCGGCAGATGTCCCTGTTTTTTAAGTGTTACATCAACGATATTCTTTCCGGGCGCTTTGAAAGCAAGCCGGCGCTTGCCGTGACGGTCGTCTATTCCGGTGGCGATGATGTGTTTTTACTTGGCGCATGGAATGATGTTGTAGAGGCGGCGCTTCGCATCCGGCAGGCATTCACGGTCTTTTCCTGCGGCGCACTTACCATCAGCGCGGGACTCGCTCTGGTGGACGATCATTACCCGGTCCGCCTCTCGGCGGCCGCCTCCGGCGATTTGGAAGACCTTGCAAAACACGAACCGGACAAAGATGCAGTCTGCCTTTTTGAAAGCGCACACTGTTATGGCTGGAACACGTTTACCGGGCGCGTGCTGGGTGAGAAAAAGGCTGTGCTGGACGCATTTTTCGGTATCCGGGAACGGGCACGCGGCACCGCGTTTTTATATCGGACGCTCGATCTTCTGCGCGCGGCGCAGGACCCGAAGGACGGCAAATTGCAGCTTGCCAGATATGCCTATCTGCTTGCCCGGCTGGAGCCGCCGCGCACATCGCCTGCGTTTGGCGCGTACCGGACGTTTGCAGACAAGATGTACCGCTGGGCGCTGAACAAAACAGACCGCGCCGAGTTAATCACGGCAATTTATCTTCATGTCTATGAGAACCGGGAGGGGGATACAGATGGCATACAACAATAACAGCTACAGTGGCTACAACCGCGGCTATTCTGGCGGCGGACAGTCCCGTCCGCAGCAGCGTTCGGGATATGGCGCACAGCAGCGCACGGCTTACAACCAGCCGCTCGCAGAAATTCAGGCTGAAAAGGTCCCGGATGACTATATCGACCGAGCTGACGCGATCATGCGCGAAATGAGCGGGCAGCGCCCAGTGATTACAACCAGCAAAATCCGGAACCTCCTGAGTCTCGTCAGCGGCATCTATGACGCCGAGCGGCTCCGTACCGAACCGGAACTGACAAAGGAGAGCATTGCGGGTATCGGCATGATGCGCATCCGCACAGCATATGAAGCCGGGCGCGATCCTGCAACGAAGGTGTTTGTCGAAAAGGCACGTCTTCTGCAATATCTCAAGGGCATCGGCACAGGTCGCGAGGATCTCATCGCATTCGCACACTATATGGAAGCGCTGGTAGCGTATCATCGCTACTACGGCGGCAAGGAGGCGTAAGTATGTACGGGAAAATTCTGATTCAGTGTGATCTGATCGTCCGAACCGGTATGCATATCGGCGCGTCCGGCGCCTTTTCCGCGATCGGTGCGGTCGACAGTCCTGTTGTCCGCGATACGCTCACGGGAAATCCAATCGTTCCCGGCAGCAGCCTCAAGGGAAAGCTCCGCACGCTGCTGGCAAGAAGTTTTTCCGGTGACATCGAACATATGCCGGATTTCAAGAACGACGAAGCACCGATCCTGCGCCTGTTCGGAAGTGCTGACCCGGTCAGAGCGGCGCGGCTCCAGTTTGCCGATTGCTTTGTCAATAATAAAGAGCAGATGAAAGCGGTTGGCCTGACCGAGGTGAAATTTGAAAACGCCATCAACCGGATCAATTCTGTTGCAAATCCGCGCCAGATCGAGCGCGTCGTGCCGGGAACCAGTTTCGGCGTGAATATCGTCTATGAGTTTTCCGGTATGTCGGAGGCGGAGAAGGATCTGGCGCTGCTTGCAAAGGGCATGAAGCTGCTGCAATTGGACTATCTCGGCGGACATGGTTCACGCGGCAGCGGCAGAGTCAGCTTCACGAACTTCCGCCTGACCGGTGTTGCCTGTGACGCAAATACAGCTTCTCTGACTGGCCTCTTTGAGGAGGTTGCAAACTATGAGTTGTTTTCTGTTTAGTCTCCGGTTCACCGCACCTGTCCACTTCGGATTGTCCGACGCTGCAATGTCGCTCTACGCATCGGAAGAAACCTTCCGCGCCGATACGCTCTTCTCAGCGCTTTGCCATACTGCTCTGCACGCAGAAGGTGAAGCAGGCGTGACACGGCTCTGTGAAGCCGTCCGGCGCGGGAAATTGACGCTTTCCGACGCCATGCCTTACTGCGGCGATACATTCTATCTTCCAAAGCCCTTTATCCATGCGCCCTCATCCGAGGAGCTTCCGGCAAGGCAGCGAAAGACCATGAAAAAGCTGCGCTGGCTCCCGGTGCATGCCTTTGAGCGATTTTCTGTGTCCGTACACGGCGGGGCCGCATTTGTTCCAGAAACAGCGGAAGGCTTCGGCGTGCATGAGGATTACACGAAAGCGGCTGTTACAGACGGTGAGGACGCTAACCCGTATCAGGTCGGCGTGTTCCGGTTCTTTGAAGATTGCGGCCTGTGGTTCATGCTGTGCTGCCCGGAGGAGGACGGCCCCTATTATGAAACGCTGCTCCGTTTGCTCGGCATGAGCGGGATCGGCGGGAAGACCAGCGCCGGATATGGTTCTTTTGAAATCGAGGATGTGATTTTTCTGGACGAGCCATTCGACGATCAGACCGAGTGGCTGCATGACGCGCTTGCGCGGGAAAGCAACTCTTATCTGCTGCTGACGACGGCGCTGCCCGAAACGGAAGACCTCGAAGCTGTTTTAGAAGGTGCCTATTATCAGCTGACCCGCAGAGGCGGCTTTATTCAATCTGAAACCTATGCAGCCGAGCCGCAGAAAAAGGACACGCAGTATTTTCTTGCCGCGGGGTCTGTTTTGAAGCGGAAGTTTTCCGGCGGCCTGTTTAACGTCGGAGAAAGCGGAAAACATCCTGTCTACCGCTATTCAGCTCCTGTTCTGCTGGGGGTATCGTTATGATTCACGAAGGACAACTGGAGGTATTCGATCTGACGCTGACTGCCAAAGCTCCGGTTTTTATTGGCAGCGGCAAAAGCTATGTGAAAAAAGAATATGTCTTTTTAACGCCGCGTTTTGCCAGAGTATCCTGCGACGAAGTGATGCTGTTAGATGAAACAAAGTTTTTTCATCTGCTGCTGGAACGGAAGCTGGAAGATAAGTACACACAGTTCATGCTGGGGGCGCAGACGGATCTTTACCGGTTTCTCACGGCAGAATGCTGCCTGAGTCTGAACGATATCCGCGCTGTCAGCCGCTACAGCATCGCTGCCGCAGACGCGCTCGACGCAGAGCATTCTCTGAAGGAAATCAACGCCTTTGTGCGCGGAGCAGACGGCCGCGTCTATGTTCCCGGAAGCAGTGTAAAAGGTGCGCTCCGTACCGCGATTCTTACTGATTGGATTCTTTCGGACAATTCTCCACATTCTGCGTTTGGCGATACGCGCAAGGGCTTTCCGGAAGGGACATATCTCCATACGCTGAAACTCAAGAAGGATCGGAACGGCGCTGTGCTGGATGACGCAGTGAACAGTATCCTGCGCGGCCTCAGTATTTCGGACAGCCTGCCGGTCAGCGACACCTGCATGATCCTTGCCGGTAAAACAGATGCAGATCCGAATGGGCAGACGCACCAGATCAACCTCTGCCGCGAGTGTATCCGTCCCGGAACGAAGCTTCATTTCAAACTGACGCTCGATCAGTCGGTATTGCATCAGAAAATTACGGCAGAAAGCCTGATGAACAGCGTTCGGACGTTTGACAGCTTCTACGAGAAAACCTATTTGTGCCATTTTACAGCGCCGCGTCATGCGGCAGAAGTTTCCTATGACAACACGCTCTTTTTGGGCGGCGGCGTGGGCTTCTTTTCCAAAACGCTTACATATCCATACCTCGGCGAAAAGGACGGACTGCAAGCGGCAATCAATGAGCTGAGCCGCTCGTTCCGCAAGCACCGGCACGAAGAAGACCGCGCGGATGGTATCTCGCCGAGAACTATAAAATATGCGCTTTACGAAGGTGAATTGTATCCATATGGTCTGTGCGAGGTGAAGCTCTCTTGATAACGACTTACCAGTTAGAACTGTCCGCCCGGCTTATGCCGTCGGATGGCTATAAGCTGTATGCGTGGTTGCTGACGCAGATTCCTTCTGCCGCAGCGGAAGCGCTTCACAGTCAGCAGGACCACCCGATTTCTCAGTTCGTAACGTTTGATAAAGAAAAGGATACGTCTATATGGAATATCCATCTTCTGAGTACGGGAGCGTCTGAGCTATTTGCTCCGGTTATAGAATCGATTGAAACGATTTCCCTGCACACAGGTGAAATTTCTGTTGTTTCCAAACAGCCAAAAACAGAGATTCAATTTGAAGACATCATCCGACAGGCGCGCCAGACCACTTCCTTGTGCACGGAAATTCAGTTTCTGAGTGCCGCTTCGTTCAAGCAAAACGGACGCTATGTGATTTTTCCACAGGAAAAGCTGATTCTGCAAAGTCTTGTGAATCGTTGGAACAGTTTTTGTGAGGAATATCCGCTTTGTGACCCGGACGCACTGTGTATGCTGGAAAGCGGCATTTATATCCGCGATTACGCATTGAAATCCGTTCGATATCATCTAAAAAATGTATATATTCCGGCATTTGTCGGAAAGGTTACGCTGGACTCCAGACTTCCTGTTCCGTTGGCGGAGTTGTGGCGCGCCATCCTGCTCTGGGCAGATTACAGCGGCATCGGCATCAAGACCGCGCTCGGTATGGGCGGGGCAAATGTCAGATTTCTTTAGAATCCGGCACACAATCATACCCTTGCAGCGCAAAAGATCCACAGTTTTTAGTGGATCTTTTGACTATTTTAAATTTGTTTCATGCTGCCCTCTTCAGAGCTTTTTGAGGGCTTTTTTAGACAGATGCCGCTGATAAATACTTCATATCTGCGCGAATAAATTATCGGGGCCAGAGGAAGTTCCTCTGGCCCTTTTCTTTTTGAATACCAAAGACTCTGTCGAGAAACAGTATATTTGTCAGATATCTGAAATATCCTTCAGTGCATGATACACATCCCGCCAGAGATGCAGGCCGCTGCAGGGGTATCGGCTGCGCAGGCGCTCCAGTGCAGCTTTTCTGGCTTTTGTCACGCCATCCGGTGAGAGCATTTCACGCAGGCCCAGCTCGTCCGCGGACAGCTTTTCGTAGCCGAATACGCCGTAGGTATGGCCGAGGATCGCGCGGTCTTTCGCGCTGAGTGTGTGAAAAAGCCGCTCCAGTTCCTCCGTGCAGACCTGCCGGTAAACAGCCTGTTCCGGCGTGAGAGCGTGTTGGTCGAGCAGCAGCCACGCAAGCGGATCATCGTCCGGATCGTCTCCTGAAAGCGCAGAGACAGAAAGTGCATTCGTTTCGTAGCCGATCAAC
>OLOW01000313.1_pt1 | contig 31642 bp, 24 predicted proteins | sample 1672801 | NCBI WGS metagenome assembly OLOW01 (sample SAMEA3136725, study PRJEB25190) | human gut metagenome | biome: human gut; feature: human-associated habitat; material: faeces | place: Austria | collected 2013 | reverse complement strand
TCGCAAACGCGAGAACTCCCGCGACGATGCAGACGAAAACGAAAAACCGCGTGGCAAAGGACATTAAGTGGCTGACTGCAACGCCCTACGGCGAGCTTGAAATTACCATAAATCTTTCAAAGCCCGAAAAGGACCCAAAAGCGATAGCCGCCGCCAAAAATGCGCCGCAGGCAGGCTACCCCAAATGTATGCTCTGCCGCGAGTGCGAGGGGTATGCGGGCAGAATAAACTTTCCCGCAAGGCAGAACCACCGAGTTATACCCATTACGATAAACGGCAGCGACTGGTGCCTGCAATATTCACCCTATGTTTACTATAATGAGCACTGCATTGTGTTTAATGCAAAGCACACGCCTATGGCTATAAACCGTGCGTCATTTAAAAAGCTGCTCGATTTTGTAACCCAATTCCCACACTACTTTGTAGGCTCAAATGCCGACCTGCCTATTGTGGGCGGCTCAATTTTAAGTCACGACCATTTCCAAGGCGGCAACCACACCTTTGCAATGGCGAAAGCGCCGATTGAGACTGAACTGCATTTTGACGGCTTTTCGGATATTGAGGCGGGAATCGTTAAGTGGCCAATGTCGGTAATACGCCTGCGCTCGGAAAATACCGAAAGGTTAGTTGAGCTTGCCGATAAAATACTTACCTGCTGGCGCGGATATTCCGACCCCGACGCCTTTATATTTGCCGAGACAGACGGCACGCCGCACAACACAATAACCCCGATAGCAAGAAAAGCGAACGGCAAATTTGAGCTTGATTTGGTGCTGCGCAACAATATTACAACGGCTGAGCACCCGCTCGGCGTTTTCCACCCGCATGCGGAGCTGCACCACATTAAAAAGGAAAATATAGGTCTTATTGAGGTTATGGGTCTGGCGGTGCTGCCCGCGCGCCTTAAAAACGAAATGGCACTGCTTGAAAAGGCAATGCTCGAAAACCGCGATATACAAAAAGACGAGGCGCTTGCAAAGCACGCGGACTGGGCAAACGAGATACGCAAAAAACACGGCGAGCTGACCGAAGACAATATCAGCGGAGTAATAAGGGACGAAATAGGTCTTGTATTCTCACGCGTGCTTGAGCACGCAGGTGTTTTCAAGCGCACCGAGGAGGGAAGACGCGCATTCCTGAAATTTGCCGCGGGAGTAAATAAATGTTCATAACCGTTTTTACCCAGGTCTCCGTTTTAATGCTTATGATAGCGGTGGGCTTTATTGCGGCAAAAACCGGAATCATGACCGAGGCGGGAGCCGCCTGCTGCACCGATATTGCGCTGATAATCGCAACGCCCTGCGTTATTATAAAATCCCTTATGCGCAGGTTTGACGCGGCGGTTATGAAATCGCTGCTGCTTGCCGTTGCTTTAACCCTTTTGGTGCAGGTGCTTATGATTACCCTCGGCACGCTGCTCCTTCGCTCAAAGGATTTAAAGCGGCAGAGAACCCTGCGTTTCGGCTCGATTTTCGCAAACTGCGGGTTTATGTCTTTACCATTACAGGAGGTAATGCTGGGGGCTGACGGCACACTTTACGGCTCTGCATATGTTATAATGTTCAACCTTGTGGTGTGGAGCTACGGCGTTTACCTTATAAGCGGCGACAAACGCTACATACAGCCGAAAAAACTTTTTGTAAACCCCGGCATTGCGGGGCTGCTTATAGGGCTTATAATTTTCGTGTTTTCCGTTCCCGTGCCGCAGGTGCTTTCATCTACCGTAAATTATCTTGCGGCAATATACACCCCGCTGCCCATGCTTATAATCGGCTATCATTTAAGCAAAACCAACGTGCTTAAAGCCTTTAAGGATATTAAGTGCATTGCGGCGGTTGTATTGCGGTTGTTCGTTTATCCGCTTGTATCCCTCGGTGTTTTGTACCTTTTGGGGGTGCGCGGCACGCTGCTCGTCTCTGTAATAATATCGTTAAGCGCGCCTGTTGCGGCTGTTACCACAATGTTTTCTTCAAAATTCGGCGGGGGCGATACGGCGCTTTCGGTCGATATGGTATCGCTCAGCACGGTTTTATCAATTATTACAATGCCGGCGGTTATAACACTGGCGCAGATTTTGGCGTAGTAATTGCAATTATTCACAATTTGTTTAATAATTTTGTAAATTTGTTTGGTATTATGGTTTAGAACCAAATTTTATGCTTGGAGGAATATAAATGATCGAAGTAACCGGACTCAGCAAAAGGTACGGTACTTATCTCGCCGTTAAGGATGTAAGTTTCAGCATCGAAAAGGGCGAGGTTATCGGCTTTTTGGGTCCAAACGGAGCGGGTAAGTCCACAATAATGAATATACTTACCGGCTATCTTTCACTGACCCAGGGTAAGGTGGAAATTGACGGCTACGATATTGCGGAATACCCCGAGGACGCAAAGCGCAGAATAGGCTATCTGCCCGAAATACCGCCGCTTTATACCGATATGAAGGTGCGCGAGTATTTAAACTTTATTTATGACCTTAAAAAGGTTAAATTCCCGAAGAAACCGCATATTGACGAGATTTTAAGACTTGTTAAAATCGACAATGTGCAAAACCGTCTTATAAAGAACCTTTCAAAGGGCTACCGCCAGCGTGTAGGCTTTGCCCAGGCGCTTATAGGCAACCCCGACGTACTTATTCTCGATGAACCGACCGTCGGTCTTGACCCCAAGCAGATAATTGAGATAAGAAATCTTATAGCCCGTCTCGGCAAAAACCACACGATTATTTTGTCTTCGCACATACTTTCCGAAATTCAGGCGGTGTGCAAGCGTGTAATAATTATAAACAAGGGGCAGATAATTGCCGACGACACGCCCGAAAACCTTTCAAACAAGCTGTCGAGCGACCATTCCCTCGTTGCGCGCATAGTTGCGGGCGAGCAGGAAATGATTGACGCGTTAAGCACAGTAAAGGGCGTAAAATCGGTTACATCCCTCGGCAGAAAAGAGGACGGCTCTTTCGATTTCCTTATAGAGCCCGAGCACGGCGCAGATGTGCGCGCCGAGGTTTTCAAGCGCATAGTATCCCGCGGGAAGACCCTTTTATCGCTTACAAGCAACAAGGTGTCTCTCGAACAGATATTCCTGCGGCTTACGGAAGCTGCCGATAACAACGAGGCAAAGCGTATGCTCGGAATAACCGAAAAAACGGAAACGGCGGAAAAACCGAGCGTTGAAATAGCGGATGACGGCAGCGTTACCGTGAAGACAGAGCAGGCAGAGGAGGCAGAGCAATGAGCGCGGTATTTAAAAGAGAATTCAAGGCGTATTTCACAACGCCCATAGGCTTTATTGTTATAGCGGCGTTTTACTTCTTTTTGGGGCTGTATTTTTCAATGATATACAGCTACGGCAGCCCGGATATTGCAACGGTAATAGTGGCAATGTCCACCGTTATTGTGTTCACCATGCCGGTGCTTACAATGCGCCTTATGAGTGAGGACAGGCGGCAAAAGGTAGACCAGGCGCTGCTTACGGCGCCCGTTAGCCTTACATCAATTGTGCTTGGCAAATTTTTCGCGGCGCTTGCGGTTTTCGCAATCGGTTTTGCGCCCACGGTTATTTTTGAAATAATAGTGGCATCGTATGTAAGCGTAAACATTATGTCGTATATATATGCGCTTTTCGGTATGCTGCTGCTCGGCAGCGCGCTTATTTCAATAGGTATGTTTATATCGTCGCTTACCGAAAGTCCGGTAATTTCGGCTATACTCACGCTCGTAATAAATATACTTGTGCTTTATATGTCCAACTTCGCAAGTATGATAAAGGTTTCATGGATAGCTACGGTAGTTGAAAAAGCAGCGTTTATAAGCGCCTTTGAGAATTTCGGCGAAAACATACTGTCTGTTGCGGATATTCTCTACTTTGTAAGCATAAGCGCGGCGTTTTTATTCCTGTGCGTCCGCTCGCTTGATAAGAGAAGATGGGCTTAAAGGATGGTGAGCAAAATGGAAGAAAATAAGAATTTAACTCCCGAAACGGAAAACGCGGAAGAAACCGCTGCGGAGAATACACCCGCCGAGGAGACCGCCGCAGAACAGACAGGCGAGAAAAAGGAAAAGAAAGCCAAAAAAGAAAAAAAGGCGAAAAAACCTAAAAAGCTTAAAAACCAGGCGCTTTTGCGCAGGGGCGGCTATTCCGTTGCAATAACTGCCGCGGTGCTTGCGGGGCTTATTGTGCTGAACGTATTGGTAAACGCGCTTTCAAACCGTTTTGTTTTGGAATTTGATATGTCAACCGAAAAGGAAAACTCAATGAGTGCCGACAATATCAAATATTTAAAGGACCTTGACAAGGAAGTAAATATAACCGTTTGTGCCGAAAAGGACGGATATACCGGCGGCTATATGAGCTATTACGCGCAGAACCTTTACGGCGTATCGTCAGACGCTTCTAAGTATTTCGAGCAGACCTTAAAACTTTTGGATAAATACCCGGCGTATAACAGCAAAATAAAGCTGACATACGTTGATACTCAAGGCTCGGAATTTACCGAGATATCGCAGAAATATTCCAACGAAAAGTTAGCCTACGGCGATATAATCGTTTCGGCTAAAGGCTCGGATAATAACGAGCGCTACAAGGTTTTAGGCTTTAAGGATGTTTATCAGCTTTCCGAAGACAACACCTACGCCGCCTACGGCTACAGCCAGTCTACCGTGAGCGGAAACAGCGTTGAAACCGCGGTTACAAGCGCCATTGCGTATGTTACAAGTAGCAAGACCAAAAAAGTGGCATTGCTTACAGGTCACTCCAAGACCGATTACACAGCCGATTATCAGAAGCTTTTAAAGGCGAATAACTACGAAATAGAAACTATTTCCGATAATATCGTGGGTAAAATATCCTCCGATTTCGATGCGGTTATAATAGCGGGACCCACTACCGACTTTATAGGCAGCGAGCTTGATAATCTTTCCGACTTCCTCGATAACGACGGCAAGCTCGGCAAGGGTCTTCTGTTCTTTGCGGACGCTTCCGCCCCCTACCTTACCAATCTTTACGATTTCCTGAGCCAGTGGGGTATTGCAATAGAGGAAGGCATACTGTTTGAAACCAATACAAACAACCATATTCCGGATGACCCCATGACTATGGGAATTTATCCCACAAGCAGCGATGAGAGCCTTACAAGCGGTATGCAGCTTTGCATTACAGGCTACAATGTTCCCATGTCCGCCGCATTTGAAAGTGAAAACGGCATAACCGTAACCTCGCTTATGAGCTCGCTTGAATCGGTTGTGGCAGCGCCTGTCGGTACCGCCGCAAACTGGAAGGGTGCCGATAACTACACCAAAAAGAGCTTCCCCGCGGTGCTTCAGGCGGCGCAGTCTGAATATGACGACGACAATAAGCAGATAACAAGCTATGTTTTCGCGTTTGACAGCGTGCAGTTTATTCAGTCGGAATATAACGAGCAGTCCTCGGTTTCCAATAAAAACCTTACCCTTGCCTGCGCGGAGCGTGCGGTGGGTGCCGAGGATACCGGAATCTCATTTGTTTCTAAAACAATAACCAACGAAAGCTTCGCAGATTCGGTAAGCGAGACCTCTGCGGGAATTGTAAGAATTATATTTATGGGGCTGCTGCCCGTGGCGTGCATTGCCGCAGGAATTTATATCTTTATCAGGAGAAAGAATGCGTAATGAGTGACCTTCCCGAAAAGGATAATAATTTAAACGAAAATACAGAAAATATTGATGTGGGAGAAGACGGTGCTTCTACCGTCTTCTCCGACCCGGTCGACCACAAGAAGACCGCCGCCCGTAAAAAACGCCCGCTTTTGCCCATAATTATTTCGGCGGTGCTTGCCGTGGCGGTGCTGGCAGGCGGCACGGTTGCCGTAATAAAGCTTATTCCCGAGCGTGAGGACGATACCTCCACCCCCTCAGTTGAAACAATAAAGGTGCTTGATAAAAGCTCGGACGATTTTAAAACCGTTACCGTTACAAATAAAAACGGCACATTTAAACTTTATTCCGAAGAGGAAAAGGACGAAAGCTCCACTTCTTCTGACACTTCAAGCAGTACCGTTAAAACAGTTTGGTATCTTGACGGTTACGCAAAGGACGTTATAAATTCCTCGTCTGTTTCAAGCATCGCAGGCTCTGTTGCAAGCGTTACCGCTTCAAGAGAGGTTACTGCTAAATCCGCCGCCGAGTGCGGGCTTGAAAAACCGACCGTTAAGGCAGACGTTGTAACAAAGGACGGCGCGGAGTTCTCTTTGCTTATAGGCGGAGACTCACCCGACGGCACGGGAATATATATCAAGCTTTCTACCGATGATAAGATATATATTAACGACAGCTCGATTGATTCGTCGCTTGAATTTGACGCCTTGAGCCTTGCGGCAACCGATTCTATTGCGGGTGTGCCCACTTCCGATTTATCCTCAGATTATAAGGACGATAACGGCGACCTTTCATCCTTTGATTCAATAACCCTTACGGGCTCTAATTTCCCCGAAAAGCTGGTAATAGCACCGAATACCGATAAAAACCTTTCGACCTATGCGGCGTATATGACCACATCGCCCACAAAGCGCATTGCCGATAATGTGGACGGCATTTTCGGGCTTTTCAAAAGCGGCGTTTCCGTGAGCGGCGCGTATTCATTTGATACCTCTGTAGCTTCCCGTAAAAAGCTGGGGCTTGATAACCCCGAGCTTACCGCCGAAATTAAGGTTGGCTCCGTAAAGCAAAGCTACAGCTTTAAAAAGCAGGAGGATGGCGGCTACGCCGTTTGGTACGACGGCGCAAAGCTTATTAAAAAGGTTGACGCTTCAAGCATTACATTTATTGATTACAAGGTCAATAATTACTACGCCTCGTGGGTCTGCCTGCAATCTATCAATGAGCTTTCAAATTTCACTATCAAAACCCCCGAAAAAACGTACAGCTTTGATATAGTTTATGATGATGCTGAGGACGCGGAGGAAACCTACGTTATAACCTACGAGGGCAAAAAGCTCACCGCCGAAAACTTCCAGAATTTCTATCAGGAATGTATTTCCCTTTCCTGCTCCGATTTCACGGTGGATAAGGTAAGCGGCGAACCCGCCATGACAATTGCTTTCACCTATTCCGATACCTCGCGCGCCAAAACCGACGTTAAGTTTATAAAGTCGGGCGCGGCGAAATATCAGTACAGCATTGACGGCATTGAAATGGGTAAAATAAATTCCTCGGCGCTTAATAAAATCTTAAAGCACGTTGAAAAAGTCGCAAAGGACGAAAGCATAAAATAACTTGACAAACGCACGCTTATAGTATAAAATAGATAAGCAGTAGGGGCTGTGTTTTCCAAACGGAGAACGCAGCCTGATTTTCTGTGTGATGATTATTTACAGAAGGATGATCCTATTATGTCTAACGTTAAATATGATGTTGCGATTATCGGCGGCGGTATAGGCGGGCTTATGGCGGCTTACAGGCTTTGCCGCAATATACCGAATGTTAAAATAGTAATAACCGAGCGCGGCAATACCCTTGAAAACAGGCACTGCCCCGCAGGGAAAAATAGCACCTGCGTTCACTGCAAGCATTGCTCTATAACCAGCGGCTATGCGGGCGCGGGCGCATTTTCGGACGGTAAGTTCAACCTCGGCACCGCCTACGGCGGCACGCTCGGCGAAGAATTGGGCGATGATACCGCGAATAAATATATTGATGAGGTTGATAAGATCCTCAATGAATACTGCACCTCGGGCGAGCCTACGGTTTATAAATCAAACGAGAGCCTGAAGCTTAAATGTCTGCAAAATAATTTAAGACTGCTTGATATGAACGTCAAGCACCTGGGAACGGATAAAAACTACCTCACAATGCAAAACCTCATTCACGCGCTGGCGGATGACGGGGTTGAAATGCTCGCCTTTTACGATTGCGAAAGGGTAGAAAAGCACGACGGCGGCTACACGCTTCACTACACCAACGGCGAGAAAATTGAGGCTGAAAAAATAATAATAGCAACAGGCCGCGGCGGCGCTAACTTTGTTGCAGATTTCTGCCGCTCGTTCGGCGTTAAAATGCGCTCGAATTATGTTGATATAGGCGTTCGCGTTGAAATGAAAGACATTATATGGCGCGAATTTTCCGACCGCATTTACGAGCCGAAAATTCTTTACAGAACCAAGACATTTGAGGACCGCTGCAGAATGTTCTGCTTTAATAAGGGCGGGCTTGTTTCTGCTGAAAACAACCACGGAATTATAACCGCGAACGGTCACTCTTTTGCCGACCCCGCGAAGAAGACCGATAACTGCAACTTCGCAATTCTTTCAAGCATACGCTTTACAGAACCGTTTGACCAGCCTACCGAGTATGCCGAGAGCATTTCGCGCCTTGCAAATATGATAGGCAAGGGCAACGTGCTTGTTCAGCGCTTCGGTGACCTTGTACGCGGCAGGCGTACAAACGACCACAGGCTCGGTCAGAACACCGTTATACCCACACTGAGAGCCACCTCGGGTGATATTTCGCTTGTGCTGCCGCACCGTATTCTTACCAACATTATAGAAACTATCTACGCGCTTGATAAGGTAGCCCCCGGCACTGCTAACGACGATACGCTGCTTTACGGCTGCGAGAGCAAATACTACTCAATTCGCCCGGTATTTATGAATGAAAAGTTTGAGCTTACCGATAATGTATATATAATAGGCGACGGCAGCGGTATCTGCCGCGGCTTATCGCAGTCGGGCGCTATGGGTATTTACGTTGCCGACTGCATTTCGGGCAAAAACTGATTTTTTGTAACCTTTTTTTACCGCTTTTTCGTTATTTATATGGAGGGACGCGGTTATGAAGTTAAAATCAAGGAATATTTTATGCCTTTTGGCGGCAGCGACTTTGCTGCTTACCGTTTGCGGCTGCAAAAAAAAGGCTGCCGAAAGCTCGTCTGCCGCGCCTGCACCGACTGCCAAAGCCCTCACCGCAGACGATAAGCAGGACCCCGAAAACGCCGATATTACCGATGAAAACGGCGCGAAGGCTGATTCAGAGAACCTTACTGTTAAAGAGGGCAGGGCAAACGGCATAGACGTTTCAAAATGGCAGGGCAAAATTGACTGGAGCCGCGTTAAAAGCAGCGGCATAGATTTTGCGATTATAAGAATAGGCTTTCGCGGCGAAAACGGAACGATTTATAAGGACGCCACCGCCGATTATAATTTGCAGCAGGCGGAAAAGGCGGGCGTGCTTTGCGGGGTATATTTCTTCTCAACCGCGCTTTCCGAAAAGGAGGCGGAGGAGGAAGCGGAGTTCACCGCCGCCGCTGTTGCGGGTTATTCGATTTCCTACCCCGTGGTATACGATTGCGAGGGCTTCAGAGATTCGGACAGCCGAATGTACGGCGTTACCAATACGCAGCGCACGAATAATGCCCTGGCTTTTCTCAACCGCATTAAAGCAAAGGGCTATGAGGGTATGCTGTATTCCGCTGTAAAGGAGTTGTCAGGCTCCGCTTACTGGGATACTGCAAGGCTTGAAAACGCGTTTTCAATTTGGGTAGCGCGCTACCCGGCGGAGCCGTACCCCAAAACCGCACAGCCGGATTATTCGGGCAAGTACGATATGTGGCAATACACCGATAACGGCACCGTTGCGGGAATTGAAGGCAATGTGGATATGTCGGTTGCCTATTTCACAAGGCAAAAGGCAGAGCCTAAGAATAAATCGGCAAGACCGGGTACTGCAGCCGCACCGAGCAGGGAAGACAGCGTTTATACCGCCGCAAACGATAAGGTCACCCCCAAAATCGAGGTAAATTTGCGCACCGCCGCCACTACCAAAAGTGACGTTGCCGCAAATATTAAAAACGGAACGGTTTTAAACCGCACGGGCATAGGCTCAAACGGCTGGTCTAAAATAAATTACAACGGCAAAACGGTTTATGCCATAACAAGCTATTTAACCACCGATTTAAGCGCAAAAGCGCCTGAAAGCAAGCCCGACGACGGTTTTACCGCCGCATCGGGAAAGGTTACGGCTAAGGATGAGACAAATCTGCGCGCCGAGCCTTCAACCGACGGAAAGCTTATAGCCACCATTAAAAACGGTGAGTTTGTGAAAAAAACGGGCGAAAGCCCCAAGGGCTGGACAAGGCTTTTATATAATGGACAAACGGTTTACGCCAAAACAAGCCTGCTTACAACCGAGGTTAAAAAGCCTGCGGCGAGCAGTGAAACGCCGAGCACAGCAGATGAATTTACCGCCGCAACAGGCAAAGTGACCGCAAAGGATATTGTCAATCTGCGTTCCGCGCCGAATGGCAAGGAGGATAATGTGGTTTGTCAGCTAAAAAAAGGAGAATTTGCCGAGCGCCTTGCGACCAACGGCGGCAAGGGCTGGACTCGCCTTTCCTACAACGGGCAAACGCTTTATGCCGTTTCGAGTATGCTTATTACCGAAGAGGAATATAATAAACAAAACAGTTGAAAGTATTTATAAAAAAAGCCCCTTTTTGACTGCCGGCACAGTCGGAAAGGGGCTTTTATGAAAGAGGAAAATAAATGAAAAGGAAGTATACGGCGCTTATTTTGTGCGCAGCGCTTATTTGCATAGTGCTTTCCGCCTGTTTCGGCGAAAGCATCGCAACGGTAAAAAATGCAAGCTTCAGCTTTAAAGCCGAAGCAAAGACCGCGGCAGCGGAGCTGAATGGCGATTATGCAAAAATTGATTTAATAAGCTCGGGAAACAGGCCCTTTTAATCGCAAATAAAAACAATTAAAGATTTTTTGTGTAAAATTACAAGGTTTACTTGTAAAAATACAGCGCTCTTTTTTGTTTATTTTCACAATTTGCCAAAAAGGATAAAAAAAAATAAATTTTTCCTTGACTTTTGAAAAAATATAAGTTATTATATTAAGCAAGTAATACTATGTCGGAGCAACAATGAGGAGTATTTTTGTCGAAAATTACAAGAATGTGTCAGACGAAGAAATCGTCGAACAAATACGTGGCGGTAATTATGAATTGGTGCCGGTAATTTTCGGGCGGTATGAAAAGCAGGTACGTTATTATGTTGAAAAATACTGCCGCGAAAGCGACCGCGAGGACGCCTCACAAGAGGCAAGCCTTGCGCTTTACTCCGCAATAAAGGATTACGATAAAAACAAATCCGCTTTTTCCTCCTTTGCTTCGCTTTGCATAAAGCGCGCGGTTACGGATCTTGTAAAAAAAGCAAACAGGAAGAAGAATATTCCCGAGGAGCTTTTTGAACCGATAGAGGAGGTAAGCGTTCCCGATTGCAACAGCCCCGAAAAAATATTTTTTGATAAAGAGGCGTATAAGGCACTTACGCATAATATACGCCTTGAGCTATCGGGTTTGGAGCTTGCGGTTTTGCAGCTTTTCCTTGCGGGGAAAAAGTACATAGATATTGCGGACGAGCTCGGTATTTCCGAAAAGTCGGTCAATAATGCACTTATGCGGATTCGTAAAAAATTAAAGGATAAACAGGGGAAATAACCCTTTTTTATAACTATGCCCATGTAGCTTAAAGCAGAGCGTTGAAACCAAAGATGTCGGTGCGATTCCGTCCGGGGCTAAATTTTATCATCAGAGAGGTAGAAAACATGTTTGAAGACAAGACGTTAGTTTGCAAGGATTGCGGCGAGGAATTCGTATTCACTGCAAGAGAACAGGAGTTTTACGAATCCAAAGGCTTTGTAAACGAACCGCAGCGCTGTAAGCCCTGCCGAGATAAGCGCAAAAATGCCGGCAGAGCTCCGAGAGAAATGCACGAGGCGGTATGTGCTGCCTGCGGCGGCGTTGCAAAGGTGCCGTTCATCCCGCGTGACGATCGCCCCGTATATTGCAGCGAGTGCTTTGCAAAAATGAAGGAAGAAGAAAACGGCGGAGCCGCAGAAAACACAGAGGAATAATTCTTCATACGAATCGCCGAAAGGCGGTTCGTATTTTTTAATTTAAAATAAAGTTACAATTATTCATATTTTCGTAATATAAATATTATATTATTATTTTTAAATAGAATTATAGAATCGGTAGGTATAAATCGGTTTTAATGCCGAGTCCTGCCACACTATATTAAGCGAGGGGAAAACCTAATGCAATATAAAATACTTATTGTTGACGATGACGAGAACATTTGCGAGCTTTTACGCCTATACCTTGAAAAGGACGGATTTGACACCGTGGTAGCCGGTGACGGCGAGCAGGCGGTTGAATATGCTGCTAAATATTCACCAGACCTTATTTTGCTGGATATAATGCTGCCAAAGCTTGACGGCTGGCAGGTGTGCCGTGAAATTCGCAAAACGAGCGAAACGCCTATAATAATGCTTACGGCAAAGGGCGAAACCTTTGATAAAATACTGGGGCTGGAGCTTGGCGCCGATGATTATGTAAGCAAGCCGTTTGACACAAAAGAGGTAATTGCAAGAATCAAAGCGGTGCTGAGAAGAACCCACGACAGCGATAAAAGCTCGCAGATAAACGAGGTAAGGTATGATAAGCTGCGCATAAACCTTACAAATTATGAGCTTGAGGTAAACGGCGTTAAAATAGACACGCCGCCTAAGGAGCTTGAGCTTATTTATCACCTGGCAAGCAACCCGAACAGGGTTTACACGAGGGATCAGCTGCTGGATGAGGTTTGGGGCTTTGATTATTACGGTGATTCCCGAACGGTTGACGTGCACGTTAAACGGCTTCGTGAAAAGCTTGAAAATGTTTCCGATGAATGGTCGCTTAAAACTGTTTGGGGAGTAGGCTATAAATTCGAGGTAAAATAGTTTTATGAGGCTGAAGCTTTTTAAAAAGTATTTTTTTACAACCGCGCTGATAATTATTTTCAGCCTGACTGTAATGATGATGATACTTTCCTTTGTTCTTAATAATTATCTTTCAAGAACAAAATATGAAACGCTTGGTAAATGCTCTGCCGAGGCGGCTGACTATATAACCGAAATGGCGGGGGGAGAAATTAAAAAGGAAGACCTTTTTAAAACTCTCAACGTGCTGTCGGATGTGGCGGATGTAGATATTTTTCTTGCGGACAATAAGGGACAGGTGGTTTTGTGCAGCTGCACGGAATGGAACGAGAAAGGCGAGTGCTACCATTCGGAGCAGCTTATTCCCGAGGAAGAGCTGAATACCGAAAGCGAAAAATCCTTTAAGCTTAAAACGCTTAATATTTACAGAACCCCGCACTATGTTGTTTCAAAGCAGGTTAAAAACGAAAGCGGTACTGTTGTGGGAACAGTATTCAGCACAGCGCCGCTTTCTTCAATACGCCAGCTTATGACTACGGTAACAAAGCTTTACCTACTTTCGGCGGCTATTCCGCTTATTATAATGTTTTTCGCGCTGTATGCTATGACCTACAAGCTTACAAAGCCGCTCAAGCAAATGTCAGAGGCTTCAAAGGCTATGGCAAAGGGCGATTTTTCAAAGCGCATACCTGTAACGAGCGACGACGAAATAGGCGAGCTTGCGGTTTCGTTCAACCAGATGACAAATTCGCTGGTGCAGCTTGAGGGAATGAGAAAAAGCTTTGTTGCAAATGTATCGCACGAGCTTAAAACACCTATGACCACAATAGGCGGCTTTATTGACGGAATACTTGACGGCACTATTGAGCCGGAAAAGCAAAGCTATTATTTGCAGATAGTATCCGACGAGGTGCGCAGGCTTTCGCGCCTTGTGCAGTCAATGCTGAGTATGGCAAAGCTGGAATCGGGCGAATTTGTTTTAAAGCCTGAGCTTTTCGATTTCAGAGAGCTGCTTTGCACAATAGTTGTAAGTCAGGAGCAGCGAATTGAGGCTGCCAAGCTTAATATTACGGGGCTTGACGAAATTCAAAGCGTTTCGGTAAACGCCGATAAGGATTTGATTCATCAGGTCATATATAATCTGGTGGATAATGCCGTAAAATTCACAAATGAAACGGGCACTATTGATTTTAAGGTGAAAACCGACAGTAAAAAGCTTACCTTTACCATAACTAACACGGGAAAGGGTATTCCCGAAAGCGAATTGCCCTATGTTTTTGAAAGGTTTTACAAGGTGGATAAATCACGCTCGGCAAATAAAAACAGCACAGGTTTGGGACTTTATATTGTTAAAACAATTGTAAAAGCGCACGGCGGCAGCATTACGGCGGCAAGCCGAGAAAATCAGTTTACAGCCTTTAGCGTGGTATTACCTCTTAATAATTAAGGAGCAGAAATAATTATGGACAATATGTTTGAAAACAAAAATACGGAGGAGCTGAACAGCCAACCCGCAGCCGAGGATATAAAGCCGGAAACGCCGGCTGAACCCGAAAACACGGAAATACAGCCCGAAAACACCGCTCAGGCACAGCCTGATGACGCTGCACCCGCAGCCGAAATTGCACCTGAGCCGCAGGAAATTCCCGATGTGCCTTACGGAGTGAATAATATTGGGGATTTTACTCCGCCGAATACCATAAACTACACGCCTGTTAAGCCTATGGGCGATTATAAGCCCGTAAGCCGCGGTTTAAAATACTTTGCGGCGGTGCTGGCAGGAATTATCCTATTAACGGCGGCGTCCGCCGGGGGCTATTTTCTGGGCAGGAGCAGCGTTCGTTCCACAGGGGATAAAAACGCGAAGATAGAGCTTGCGGCAAAGCCTGCCAAAACGGATGAGAAAACCGCTGCCGAGGTTTATGAGGATGTTAAGCAGTCGGTTGTGGGCATAATGGTTTACAATACCGCCGGAAAGGGCTCGCAGGCGAGCGGCGTTTTTTACAGCAGCGACGGCTATATTGTTACCAACGACCATATTTACGCTGAGGTGCCCTCGGCTAAGTTTAAAATATACACTGCCGATAATAAGGAATACGACGCAAAGTATGTTGCGGGCGACCAGGTGAGCGACCTTGCGGTGCTTAAAATTGAGGGCAGCGGCTTTAAGGCGGCGCAATTCGGCGATTCGGCTGAGCTTAATTACGGCGAAAACGTAGTGGCAATAGGCAGACCGAGCGACGCTACTGACGCCTCCAGCATTACAAAGGGCATTATTTCATCAGTTGCAAGGCGTGTGCGCACCACCTCAAATTATTCGGCAAAGCTTATTCAGACCGACAGTGCCATTAACCCCGGCAGCTCGGGCGGCGCGCTTGTCAATATGTATTCGCAGGTGGTGGGAATAACTTCATCAAAGCTTGCGGGAACCGAATATGACGCCGTGGGCTACGCAATACCCACAAGAACGGTAAAGCGCATTGTAAGCGAGCTTATAAGCAAGGGCAGGGTTGTAAGCCGCGCAAAGCTGGGAATTACCTATACCGCCATAAATTCCGTAACCGCCGAAATAAACAACTACAGCACGGTAGGACTGTATGTGGCATCGGTAGCGGAGGACAGCGACCTGCACGGAAAGGTGAACGAGGGGGACGTTATAACCCAAATTAACAATATTGAGGTAACAAGCGACGACATAGTGCTTGATATAATTGAGGATTGCTCCGCCGGGGATACGATTTCCGTAACCGTGGTTACAAAGGCGGGAGCGGAGAAGACCTTTGACGCGGTGCTTAAAGCCAATACAAGCGAATCAAGCTACAGCACAAAAGCGCCCTCAAGCGATAAGCAGGAGGACAGCAGCTCCTCAAATTCGGGCGGTACATTTAATTTCCCGTTCGGTGAATAAGTTCAGTAACACTTAATAATAAACGCCATAAACTGTATTGAACAGCTTATGGCGTTTTTAGTTTGCCGATAAACCCTAATAAAACCCTATTTTTGCGGCGTTTACGCCGCATCTGCGTTTTTCCGCTGACACGCGCGGCGGAAAAACACCTTGTAAGCGAAAAATAGCTTAAAAAGCTATTTTTCAAGAGCACTGGGGTGGTATTGGCGGGGATAGAGTGCAGTCAAAAATCTCTGATTTTTGCGAACGGCATTCCCGTCCAAGAGCGTGGCGACTTTTTCGACACGCTCAAACCTCTTGCCTCGCGCAAGAGGTTTTTTGTTGCAAAATTTTATAATTGGTGGTAAAATAGAACCTGAAAAGGGGAATTAAAATGAACGCTACAGACAGATTTATAAATTACGTTAAATTTGAGACCACATCGGATGAGGAAAGTAAAACCTGCCCCTCAACGGATTGCCAGCTTGTGTTTGCCGATCATCTTGTAAATGAGCTTAAGGGTATAGGCGTTAACGACGCCGAAAGAGATAAAAACGGATATGTTTACGGTCATATTCCCGCAGCGCCCGGTTGTGAGAATTTACCTAAAATAGGGCTTATTGCACATATGGACACCTCGCCCGATGTAAGCGGGAAAAATGTCAACCCGCAAATTGTAGTGTTTGACGGCACAAACGCGCCTATGGTTGATGATAAATACATAGGAGAGGAGCTTATTGTTGCCGACGGCACAACGCTTTTAGGCTCTGACGATAAGGCGGGCGTTGCCGAAATTATAGCCGCGTGCGAAAAAATAATTTCGGATAAAACCGTGAATCACGGAAAAATAAGCATTTGCTTTACACCTGATGAGGAAATCGGCAGTGGAGCAGATAAATTTGATTTTGAGCGCTTCGACGCGGACTTTGCCTACACGGTGGACGGCGAGGAGCTGGGCGGTATTCAGGCTGAAAACTTTAACGCCGCAACGGCGGAGCTTACTGTGCGCGGCGTAAACACTCACCCCGGCTCAGCTAAAAATAAAATGCGTAACGCCATACTTTACCTTAACGAGTTTATAAACCTGCTGCCGCAGGCAGAAACACCGGCGCATACCGAGGGGTATGAGGGCTTTTATCATATAAATGGTATTGCAGGCTCTGAAACCGAGGCTCGGCTTTCAATGATTATAAGAGATTTTGATAAACAAAGCTTTGAAAAACGCAAGCAGTTTGTTCTGAACGCGGCGGAATACCTCAATAAAAAATACGGCGACGGCACGTTTGAAATAGCTGTAACCGACAGCTACTATAATATGTCGGAGGTTATTTCAAAATACCCCGAAACGGTAGAACGCGCCGAAAAAGCTATGCGCGCGGCGGGTATTGAGCCCGTAATAGAGCCGATACGCGGCGGAACAGACGGCGCGCGGCTTTCGTTTGAGGGTCTGCCGTGCCCGAATCTTTCAACCGGCGGTATGAATTTACACAGCATTTACGAGGCCATTCCGGTAAGAGGTCTTGAAAAAATGACCGAAGTGATTATAAATATTATAAAAGCTGATTAAAACCGCATTTGCCGAAAAGTTTTGAGTGTTAAATACTTGACAAATATGCTTTTTTGCTATATTATTATTTGAGGCAAATACTTGTTTGGAGGTAACTGTTATGTCAATTTTGATAACCGGCGGCGCCGGGTTTATCGGCAGCCATACCTGCGTTGAAATGCTTAACGCCGGGTACGATGTTGTTGTTGTGGATAACCTTGATAACAGCAGCAGCGAGTCTCTTTCCCGTGTGGAAAAGATAACGGGTAAAAAGGTTAAGTTCTATAAGGAAGATGTTCGTGACAGGGCAGCCCTCCGCAAAATTTTCACAGAAAACGATATTGAGGCGGTAATCCATTTTGCCGGACTTAAAGCAGTAGGCGAATCGGTGCGCGAGCCGATTATGTATTACGATAATAACCTTATAAATACCTTGGTTTTAATTGAAACCATGAACGAGTTTGGCGTAAAGAAAATTGTATTTTCTTCATCTGCCACCGTTTACGGCGTTGCTACAGAAATGCCGCTGGTTGAGGGTATGCCGCTCGGCGCTATAAACCCCTATGGCAGAACGAAGCTGTTTATTGAGCATATTCTTTCAGATTTATATGCCGCCGATAAGGAATGGTGCGTGGCGCTGCTGCGTTACTTTAACCCCATAGGCGCACACAAGAGCGGACTTATAGGCGAGGACCCCAAGGGTATACCGAATAACCTTATGCCTTATATTTCGCAGGTTGCGGTAGGCAAGCTTGAAAAGCTGCACGTTTTCGGTAACGACTATAAAACGGTGGACGGCACGGGCGTGCGCGATTATATACACGTTGTGGATCTTGCTCTCGGTCACGTTAAGGCGATAGACTGGGCGCTTAAAAATAAGGGCTGCGAGGCGTTTAACCTCGGCACCGGAAACGGCACGAGCGTTTTGCAGCTGCGTGACGCATTTGTAAAGGCAACCGGCGTTGACGTGCCTTATGTTATAGACCCGCGTCGTCCCGGCGACCCCGATGAGGTTTATGCAAACGCTGATAAGGCTAAAAACGTTCTCGGCTGGACCGCGAAATACGGCATTGAAGAAATGTGCGAGGACACCTGGCGTTGGCAGAAAAATAACCCCAATGGCTTTGAAAAATAAAAATAAAGGACGGCACCGCCGTCCTTTTATATCCGCCTGTGGCGCAGCTGGATAACGCAGCAGATTCCGATTCTGAAGAACGGGGGTTCGAATCCCTTCGGGCGGGCCATAACGCGCAGATACGAACCCTGTATACGGTTAAAAACGTATTTGCATTTATAATAACAATCCCACTTGAGTCTTAGCAGATTCAAGCGGGATTGTTATTTTTTTAATTTTTTTTATAAACAGACGTTTACAAACAATGCTTGTTTTTCTTTCTTTATAATGGTATCAAAACAATAAGCAACATGAAAGGAGGAAATATTACGCTGTTTTGATATACATTAAATTAAGGAGAAAAAAAGTAATGATATATGCAGAAATAAAAGAAAACGGAAGAATCAGCGTATTTCAAAGCACCGTTTCTGACAGTGTAGAGTTTGAAATGATAAAATTTGAATTTCCGGAAAGCTGGAACGGTTTTACAAAAACGGCTGTATTCAGAGGAAATAATAAAACGCTCAGCGTGATTCTTAACAGTGACAGCAATTTATGCACCGGCGAGGATGAATGTTATATACCTTATGAGGTCATAAAGGCACCGTCATTTACAGTATCGGTATTTGGGAGTTTAGAAAATAAAAGAGCAACAACAACCAAAGCAGAAATACAAGTGACCGAAAGCGGTTACGGTACAGGTGATGCACCGGCTGAGCCTACGCCAACCCAGTATGAACAGCTTGTAAGCATTGCAAACGCAACAAAACAGGTGGCGCAATCAGTCAGAACAGACGCGGACAACGGCGTGTTTAAGGGTGACAAAGGGGATAAAGGAGACAAGGGCGATAAAGGCGACCCGTTTGTTTACTCTGACTTTACCGACGAACAATTGGCATTACTCAAAGGCGCTAAAGGAGACACCGGAGATACAGGTCCTCGCGGCTTACAGGGTGATAAAGGCGATACAGGCGAACAGGGCATACAAGGTGTCAAGGGAGATAAAGGCGATAAGGGTGATAAAGGTGATAAAGGAGACTCATTTACCTATGCGGATTTTACCGATGAACAGTTGGCGGCTTTAAAAGGTGAAAAAGGCGACCCTGGAAATATTGAAAATATCGATCAAGTATATTCTCCGACATCTGAAAATGCACAAAGCGGTAAGGCGTTATCTGACATATTGGACAAAACCTCCGATTCAATAGATATTACCGTCTCAAACCAAAAAACTATTTTCCTTGATGATGCGTCGAATAAAAAGCTGAATTCGTTATCAATTAAAGGGTGCAGCTCACAAAAAAGCATACCGAGCATAGAAAATAAATCGGAAATAGAAAACGCAGTTAATCCGACTATAAGAATCGCAGGAAAAAATTTGTTGCCGAATGTTTATGTTGATCATGTAAAAGAACTGAACGGCATATCTTTTAATCTGAACAGTGACGGAAGCATAACGGCAAACGGCGTTGCTACGGCACAGGCACATTTCAAACTTGCTCAAAACTTCAAATTAAAAAAAGGAGAGTACTTTTTAAGCGGATGTCCCGCAGGCGGTTCAGGCGGAACATACTCGTTATATCTCAGCACTTCCGATTATAAGTTTTATAAGGCTGATATAGGTGACGGTATCTACATAAATGCCGAAGATGACAAAACAGTGAGTATAATAATAAATATAGGTGTCGGTACGGAAGTATCAAATATGATTTTTATGCCTCAATTAGAGCTTGGAAACGAAAGAACAGCTTTTGAAATCCCGAAAGTGCCACAATACACAACTGTACCTTATACACTTAAAGGCTTGTCAGAGGATTACCGTGACGAGATATATTTATCGGAGAAAAGAGTGATGTTAAAAAGTATTATAAACAGCCTTACACTAAACGGCAGCGAATCCTGGGAAACAGGTGAGTTTCTGAACGGAAAGGCATGGAAAAGGTTGTATATTGACAATCTGCTGAAAAACACGCCTTGTCTATGCGATAGAGAGCCGGTTCGTAATTTTTATTCACTTCCTACCGAAAACGGCTGCACAATAAATCCGACAGCAGCTTATTTTTATATTTCGGATAGCGAGTTGCCCGATGATCTCACCGAGTTTAAATCATGGCTCAGCAACAATAATATTATTTTGAATTATGTAAATAAAAACGTTACTGTGACGGAGATAACCGACACAGACTCCGGGAAAGCACTCCTCTCATTGCGCACTGTTTATCCATACACAAGTATAATATCGGATTCTGATTTTTCAGTGAAGTATACTTCCGACACTAAGAATTACATTGATCAAAAAATTGCTGAACTAAGAGCTGAATTATCTGCACAATAAAAAAGTCCTGCGAATTTTCGCAGAACTGCTAATTCCGAGAAAAAAGCACGAAAAACTGCCAATCGGCGGCTTTCCGTGCTTTTTTGACGGCTCATTTTGACGGTTAAAAATGCGTTAATCGGTTGATGCTTTCCCGCTTATATTCCACCGACGGATGGGTGTAAATTCCGAGCGTTGTATTCACCGAGCTGTGCCCTAAAATTTCCGAAAGAGCCTTCGGCTCAAAATCATTTTCAATGCACCGCGTGATAAATGTGTGTCTGAGCGCGTGAAAATTTATATCCGACACGCCGCTTTACTTCAGGCTTTTTTTAAATGTATATGTAAACGCTCTCGGTTCTGTAAACCGTTCGTTCCCCGTGAGCAGAAACGCATTTTCTGTTTTGGGTTTAATGTACTTTAATTTCTTTATTAAAAAGCCCGGCAGCGGTATAGTCCGTTTCGTCGAGGGAGTTTTCGGCTCGGTAATTATAATTTTTGTCTTTTTGCCGGACTCACCATTAATAGCGGGAATACGCTGTAATGTCGCCGTTATTTTGATAATATCGTTTATAAGGTCAATATTTTCCCTTCGTTTTGACATATTTACACTTCCTTAAATTTAATAAGTATATTATAAAAAATCCGACGGATTTTTTGACGGCTGAAAATTATTTATATATAAAAAAGACCCGACCGATTGCCGAGTTTTGCAAATATATTACATAATTGGGGTATATAATTGACAATTTCGCTTTAATGTGCTAAAATAATATGCGTAATTTATTTCTTGGAATTAGCAGTTCCGAGAAAAAGAAAGGGCGGCGTTTTAAATGGCTGATAACAGCGGTATTAAGCTTTTTGAGCACAATGAAACAGCATACATTTCAGCCGTCCAAATGCTTAAAGAAACAGGCAAAGCCGCCGTTATTCACCCGACAGGCACGGGTAAATCCTTTATAGCTTTTAAGCTGTGCTATGATAATGCCGATAAAAAAATATGCTGGCTCTCCCCCGGCGAATATATCTTTAAAACGCAGTGTGAAAACCTTACGGCGACAGGTTCTGCCGTACCGAATAACATTGCTTTTTTTACTTATGCGAAACTTATGCTTATGAACGATTCAGAGCTGGAAGAAATAAAACCCAATTACATAATTTTAGATGAATTTCACCGCTGCGGCGCAGAAATGTGGGGTAAAGGCGTTAAAAATCTTCTTGATAAATACCCGAATGCTCCTGTTTTGGGGCTTTCGGCGACTGCAATTCGCTACCTTGATAACAGACGGGATATGTCAGACGAACTGTTTGACGGAAATATAGCCTCGGAAATGACTTTGGGCGAAGCGATAGTCAGAGGAATATTAAATTCCCCCGAATATGTAGTTGCGCTTTATTCGTATCAAAAGGATTTTGAAAAGTATGAGTACAGGGTAAGACACGCACAAAGCAAAATAGTAAGAGACGCCGGCGAAAAATATCTTGATGCCTTAAAAAGAGCTATAGAAAAGGCTGACGGCCTTGACGAGGTATTTAAAAAGCACATTAAAAACAAATCGGGCAAATATATTGTTTTCTGCGCCAACTTTAATCATATGAACGAAATGGCGGATAAGGCAAAAGAGTGGTTTGCTAAGGTGGACACCGAGCCGCATATATATAAGGCATATTCAAATGACCCTGCTGCAAGCAAGGCTTTTTCTGCTTTTAAGGCGGATGTAAGCAAACACTTAAAGCTTTTGTATTCAATAGATATGCTCAACGAGGGCATAAATGTTGACGATATTGACGGGGTTATACTTCTTCGCCCCACCGTTTCCCCCATTATTTACAAGCAGCAAATCGGGCGCGCGCTGTCGGCGGGCAAAAAGAGCAATCCCGTTATTTTCGATATTGTGCTTAATATAGAAAATCTTTACAGCATAGGCGCTGTTGAAGAAGAAATGCAGATCGCCACAGCATATTACCGTTCACTTGGCGAAGAAAGCTCAATAGTTAACGACAGCTTTAGTATTTATGATGGGGTTAAGGATTGCAGGGAGTTATTCAGCAGACTCAATGATGTTTTTACGGTTTCATGGCAGACTATGTTTGAGCAGGCAAAAAAGTATTATTCGGAAAGCGGTGACTTAGAGGTTCCCGCACGCTTCATAACAAATGACGGTTACTCTCTCGGACACTGGATATATAATCAGCGTGCTGTGAGAAAAGGACAACAAACGGGAAATCTTTCCGAGGAACAGATAGAAAAGCTCAATTCTATCGGTATGCGCTGGGATTTATATACCGATTACAGTTGGGAAAAGAACTTTAACGCCGCAAAAAATTATTACGAAAAAAACGGACATCTTGACGTTCCCTCGCGCTTTGTCACACGAGACGGTCTGCCGCTCGGCGCATGGCTCAGCAGCCTCAGAACATGGGAAAGCTCGGGCATACACCCGAAATATCTTTCAGCCGAGAGAAAAAAACAGCTTGAAAGCATCGGTATGATTTGGAGCGAGCTCGATTATTATTGGGAGCAGAATTTCTCCGAGGCATTACGTTACTACCGTAAAAACGGCGATTTACTTGTTCCGAGCAATTTTGTTACCGATAACGGCGTGCGTCTCGGTTCTTGGATTTTCAGGCAGAGAAAGCTGCATAGCGGGTCTTGCAAAGGAACTCCGCTTACCGCCGAACAAACAGCGCGCCTTAATTCAATAGGAATGGTTTGGGAGCCCGAAGATCCGTGGCTTATGAGCTTTAACCTTGTTAAAGGCTATTATAAAGAGCACGGAAATATAAATATTTCTCAATCCACGGTGGTAAACGGAGTTTGGCTCGGCAAATGGATCGCAGAACAGAAGAAAAGACTTAAAAGCGGAAAACACTCCGATAAACAGCGCGAATATCTTAATAATCTTCCGCTTGAAGATGTTTCAAATATAGTGCAAGGCAGCTTTTCATGTATTATTGACAATCAAAAATATGAGTTTTTCTCAAATAAAGATTTTGAAAATAAAATGTCGAATATCAACTACATAGTAATCTCTGTCAGTTCAGAAAACGACCGGCTTTGTTTTGAATTGCAACCTCGGAAAGCGCCGATTACCGGTATGAGCTCTGAATGGGTTAAAAATTACAAAGAAAAAATCAGGTTCAGACCCGGGATTTTTTTAAAACAAAAATGTACTTAGAATGTACAAATTTTGAAGTATAAAAACAAAGCTTTTTCTGAGTTGCATACCATAACAAAGCGGAAATTACAGAAAGGTAAAATATTATTATGACTGAAAATAAAAGAACGATACCGTTTAGTCCTCCTGACATCAGTAATCTTGAAATCACCGAAGTGGTTGATGCTCTTAAGTCCGGCTGGATAACAACAGGGCCAAGGACAAAACAGTTTGAAAAAGAAATTGCGGAATGGATCGGCACAGAAAAATGCGTGTGCCTGAGTTCACAAACGGCGTGCGCAGAAATGGCACTTCGTATTCTCGGAATCAAAGAAGGCGACGAGGTAATTACCACAGCGTACACATACACGGCGTCAGCCTCCGTAGTCTGCCATGTCGGAGCATTATTGAAACTGATAGATACGCAGAAGAACAGCATTGAAATGGACTATGACGCACTGGAGGCGGCAATTACCGATAAGACAAAAGCTATTATTCCTGTTGATCTCGGCGGAGTGCCGTGCGACTATAATCGCATATTTGAAATTGCAGAGCGCAAAAAGCATCTGTTTAAACCGGACAATGAGATTCAGAAAGCAATCGGCAGAATTGCAATCTGTGCCGATACTGCTCACGCATTCGGCGCAAAGCAACACGGGAATATGGTCGGTAACATTGCTGATTTTTCAAGTTTCAGCTTTCACGCAGTCAAGAACCTGACTACTGCCGAGGGCGGTGCACTGACATGGAGAACCATTAACGGAATCAGTAACGAGGATATTTACCATAGGCTACAGCTGCTCAGTCTGCACGGTCAGTCAAAAGACGCTCTCGCAAAAACAAAGCTCGGCGCTTGGGAATATGACATTGTGGGCACATGGTACAAGTGCAACATGACCGATGTTGCTGCAGCAATCGGCTTAAAACAATTCGAGCGCTATCCGGCAATGCTGAAAAGAAGAAAAGAAATCATTATGCGCTATGACAACGCTTTCCGACCTTTGGGAGTGGAAACACTTGACCACTACACCGAAAGCCATAGTTCATCGGGTCATCTGTATATCACGCGTATACCTGGAATTACGGAAGATAGCCGCAATGAAATAATTATTAAAATGGCGGAACGGGGAATTGCCTGCAATGTTCATTATAAACCGTTGCCAATGCACACGGCATATAAAAATTTAGGATTTGATATTGCAGACTATCCGAATGCCTATGCACATTTTGCAAATGAAATCACATTACCGCTGCATACCTGCCTTACCGATGAAGATGTAGACTATGTTATTCGGCAATACACCGAAATTCTGAAGGAGTACATATAAGTGAAAATAGTCAAATGGGAACAGCTTCCGTCTGAAATGCAGAACGAGAAAGTCAGAAAATATTATGATATTCTCAAAAAGAAAACGGTTAGTTTGTTTTTAAAAAGATCATTTGATTTTGTTGCTTCCCTGATTGCGCTGATTGTTTTGTCACCCGTGTATCTGATCTTGGCGATTGCCATAAAGCTTGATTCTCCGGGACCGGTTTTTTACCGTCAGGAACGGGTTACTCAATACGGAAAGCGTTTCCGCATACATAAATTCCGAACGATGATACAAAACGCTGACAAGGGTTCGCAAGTAACCGTAAATAATGACGGTCGTATTACCCGCGTAGGCAAAGTGATTCGTAATTGCAGACTCGACGAAATTGCACAATTGATAGATGTTATCCAAGGCACGGTTACGCTTGTAGGTGTACGCCCGGAGAGTCCGAAATTTGTTGCCGCATATACCGATGAAATGATGGCAACCCTGCTTCTCCCCGCAGGCGTTACAAGTTTGGCAAGCATTTATTACAAGGATGAGGCAAAGCTGCTTGACGGCGCAGATGATACCGACAGAGTTTATATTGAAAAGATACTTCCCGCCAAAATGTATTACAATTTGAAAGGAATTGCACAGTTCAGCCTTTTGGGAGACGTAAAAGCTATGTTTATGACAGTGCTTACAGTATTGGGGAAAGAGTATATTCCGGACAAAACAGGTGAAGAAATACTGATGAATAAACAGAAAGAAGAAGCGGAAGTTTGATGGGGAGAACTGTATGATACAAGTCAGGCATATATCAAAAACAGATAAAGAAACAATTGATGATATAGTACGTATTCATTTAGATACATTTCAAGGCTTTTTTCTTACATTTATGGGAAGGTCCTTTTTAAAGTTAATGTATCGTTCTTACATTGAGTATGGGTCTTCCGATATTCTTGTGGCATTTGAAGACGGAAAACCTATTGGATTTCTTGCGTATTCCGGTGATTTAAGCGGATTATATAAATATATGATTAAGAAAAGATTGGTACCGTTTGCATGGTACAGTCTCGGAGCTTTTTACAGAAAGCCCAATGTTTTTATACGTTTGGTCAGGGCTTTTTTAAAGCCCGGCGAATCAAAACGGACAGAAAAATATGTTGAACTTGCGTCTATCGGTGTTGACCCGAACCTAAAGTCTAAAGGAATAGGTTCGCAACTGATTGACAGCTTGAAAGCGCAGGTTGATTTTAATGAATATGCGTATATAACATTAGAAACCGACTCTGAAAACAATGAAGGCGCTAATCATTTCTATCAGAAAAACGGATTTGTATTTGAGCGTGAATTTGAAACTCACGAGGGAAGAAAGATGATTGAATATAGATTTGCGGGAGAGAAAAGATGAATATTTTATATTTTGCTTCGGTTGATTTTTATCAAAAACCCAATCCATCTTTTCATTTGATGCAATCAATGCTGACCGATCTTTTGGAAAACGGCGATACGGTTAATTACATAGGGCTTGCAGTCAAAGGCGTTGAAAACCATATTCCGACCGAATTTGAAAATAACCCAAACTTCAAATACAGACTCATTGAAATGCCGAATACCTCAAAATCTAACTTTGTAAAAAGATATTTGGATGGTATCAAATACGCTGCTTCTGCCAAAAAATATATCAAAGAAATGTCGCAGTCAACTGACGTTGTATTTGTTCAATCATCCCCGACTGCACTTTTTAACATCTGCGTTGTAAAGAAAACAGTAAAAAATAATAAGAAGATTATATATAACGTTCAGGACATGTTCCCCGGAAGCAGCATAGCAAGCGGAGTAATGCCGCAGAAATGGTTGCAAAAGGTATTCTATGCAATGCAGAAAATTGCATATAGAAAGTCGGATATGATAGTTGCAATTTCAGATGATATGAAAGATAAACTGTCCGAACAAGGCGTACCGCCTGAAAAGGTAGAGGTTATTGTTAACTGGTTCGATGATAAGACCGTATCAGAAGTAGATTGGGAAGAAAACAGATTTGTAAAGCTCGCCAAAATGGACAAAGTGCATTTTTATGTTCAATATGCGGGAACGATAGGATATGTTTTTGACTACAATATGATAATTAAAGTAGCAAAGATTCTTAAGAATAATCATGAAATAGTATTTCAGATAATCGGAGAGGGAAGCCAAAAGCAGGAATTTATTGACGCGGCAAATGAAAACAAACTGGATAATATAGTTTTTTTCCCGCTTCAAAGCCAGGATATGGTCTCGGATGTGTATAGTGCCTGTTCAACATGTATTATTCCGTTAAAGCATGGAGTAATCGGCAATTCGGTGCCCAGTAAAGCAGGGCTTTTGATGGCTTGTAAACGACCGATCGTCACCTCTTCGGATAATGGGTCAAAATATAATACAATGATTAACGATAATGAGTTTGGTTTTGCCTTTGGTGATGACGAGCCGGATAAGGTTGCAGAAGCAATCCTGAAGCTGTGCAGTGATAAAACACTCTGCAAGGAAATGGGCATTCGCGGATATAAATTCGGACATGAGCTTTATTCGCGCACAAAAAATATGAAAAAGTATATTGATTTATTCAGAAGCATGTCAGATTACGGAACGGAATGTAATAATGATTAAAAAAAAGAAAATTATTTTTTTGGGTTTTACAAAAATTAAATATATGCCTTATATAAATTTTTATTTTGACAACATAGAAAAAGCGGCGTATGAAATACATATCCTGTATTGGAACCGTGATTTGCAAAGTGAAAATTTAAGCAATTACCGAAATTGTATATTTCATGAATTCAAATGCTATCAGGAAGACGATGTTTCCAAACTTTCAAAAATCGGCAGTTTTTTGAAATACAGAAAATTTGCGTTGAAAGTATTAAATAATGAAAACTTTGATTTCATCTTTGTTCTTCACTCACTGACGGGCGTTTTAATTGCGGATAAATTGAAAAGAAAATATTCCGGAAAATATATTTTTGATTACAGAGACTCTACATATGAGGGATTTGCACCGTTTAAAAAAATTGTAGGGACTCTTGTGGAGCACTCTTACGCCACATTTGTAAGCAGCGATGCTTTCAGGCGTTTTCTTCCCGAAAACCGGTCGGCAAAAATATATACATCCCATAATTTGCTGTCGGACTCCCTGCTGCACCGTGATGAAAAAGAAAAACACGGTATTCCGTCCGATAAAATCAGAATAGCTTTTTGGGGATTTATCCGTCACGAAGAAATCAACCGTGAAATAATCAAAAAACTGGCAAATGATAATCGCTTTGAGCTGCATTATTACGGCAGAGAGCAGCAAACTGCGCTTAATCTAAAGGAATATGCAACGCAATTGGATGCTGAAAATATCTTCTTCCACGGCGAGTACAAACCGAACGACAGATATATTTTTGTGAGAAATACAGATTTAATTCATAATATCTATAAGGATAATAATACGATGCTGGCAATGGGAAATAAGTATTATGACGGTATTATTTTTTATATACCTCAGCTTTGTATGAAAGGCTCCTATATGGGTGAAAAATGCACTGAAAACGGCATAGGACTTGAATGTGATCCGTATGACAGTGATTTTGCCGATAAGATTTATTCTTACTATAAAGCGCTTGACAATAAGACTTTTTTAAACAAATGCGATAATGAACTGACAAAAATAAGAATTGAGTACGAGAAAAGCAATAAGGTGGTGCGGGAATTTGCCGAAATTGAAAGATGAATTTCAAAAGACTTGGTCCTTTAAAAAATTGTATATGTACATATATGTTTTTGCACTTATATACATTGAATTCGGCTATGCGATGGTAGTTGCAGATAAAATAAGCGGAAGCGCAAGAACACTTGCCTTAATATTATTTACCGTTCCGCTTCTGTTTTTCAGTGAACATATAACCGTCCAAAAGGCGAAAATTTTCGTATCCTTATATCTGTACATTGTTGTAGTGCTTAATATTATGCGGGACAATACCTATGAAAACTACATTCTGTTGCTCGTTCCGATATTTATAGGCTTTACAGTTACAACATCTATTGATATGAAAACCATTATTGCAGTGTTTTCAAATATAATGTTTTTTCTTGCTGCATATTCGCTTTTAATATATGTGATTGCATTATTGTTTCCCGGAGCAATACCGAGGTTACCGATTCTTGGAAACAGAGGTACTGCTGCCGTAGTACATGACGCCCTATTTGCCGTAGTGCTCAGTAATGCCGAAAACAACCGAAATTACGGTATTGCATGGGAGCCCGGAGCATTTGCGTTGCTTTTATGTATTGCAGCCTTTTATGAAATGAATATGTCAAAAAGAATATCAATGAAAAGAGTTATTGTAATTATATTCGCAATTGTGACGACATTTTCAACTATGGGGTATATTGTGTTGGCGGCAATAATTATATCTTCGGTCAGAAAACATAAATCATTACAGAATCGTTCCACAGGTGCCATCCTCGGCATTTTAGCGTTATCTGTCTTAATTATTACCTTATTACCGGCAGAAGCGAAAGAACTGGTTTTTTCTAAGCTGAACGGGTTATTTTCCGACGGGTCGGGTAAGGTTGCCAATACAACACAAGCCCGTTTAAATGCCATTGAATATCCCTTTGAAGCATTCCTTTCCTCGCCTTTATTCGGCGTAGGGTATGATAAATTTTCCTATATAAACCGAACGCTTTGTAACGGTGTTGCAACAAATACCGTGATTAACTGGTTTGCGGTAATGGGTCTTTTTTTCGGTTTGCCGTGTATAGTAGGCTATCTCAGAACCGTGTTACAGGTTTCGAATTACGCCAAGCTTAATTTATTTGCAAAAATATTGATTATTGTCGCCTCGTTGCTTTTAATTTCTACCGAGAGTCTTCTAAGAATTTCACTTGTATATACAATTATTTTTTACGGATTCGGAAACAACAATTTCACAGAGGAGAATACTGAAGATGCGATTTCTCTACATTCTGGGAGCATACAAACCAAAAGCGTCCGCTAACGGCATTTGCTCTGAAAATATAATTGAGCAGCTGATTAAAGGGGGTCACAGCGTAACGGTTATTTCAAATGCGGCGCGCGGGGTGCCCGAATACAGCGTTCAGCCAGACGGAGTTGAAGTATATCGCGTTAAGCAAAGGCTTTATTTAAGGCTTAAAGAATACGGAGAAATTAAATCGGGCAGTGTAATCGGTAAGGTTGTTTTATCAGTCGCTTTCTGTATAAATAAATTACAGTTGTTTTTCACGGCTGCCTCGTGGCCGGTTATTTCATATTCTACCGTAAACCGTTTTAAAAAAGCGGCGCTCAAATTGTGTGAAAAAGAAAAATTCGACGCCGTAATATCGGTATATACCCCCATCGAATCGCTCCTTGCCGGCTTTGAGGTTAAAAAAAAGCATCCTGAAATTAAATTTTACCCATACTTTTTGGATTCGCTCGCATTCGGTTACGGTCCTAAATATTTCGGCAAGGAAAAGACTTTTTCACGCGGGATTGCAATTGAAAAAAAGATTTTTCCGTCAGCCGATAAAATTATACTTATGAAGTCAAGCGAGGATCAGCAGAAAAAATATAATTCCGAATTTTCGGATAAGCTTTGCTTTCTTGATATTCCCATGCTGAAGCAATGCAATACTTTGCAGGCAAAAACGGTAAAATCCCCGGATAAAATCAAGCTGCTGTTTGTAGGCTCCATATCGTCCGCTGTAAGAAATCCGTCTCCGCTTGTTTCTGCATTAGCAAAAACAAAAAACGAAAGGCTGTACTGCGAGTTTGTAGGCAATATAGATTGTCCGCAGAAGTTTGAGACCTTGAAAAAGGCTTTTGGAGAAAGGCTGACTTTTTCCGCATTTATGCCGCACGAACAGTTGTGCCGGAAACTGAACGAGGCAAATGTACTGCTTAATATAGGCAATCTTGTTTCAACTATGGTTCCGAGCAAAATATTTGAGTATATGTCCTACGGCAAACCGATAATCAGCACATATGAAATAGATAACGAACCGTCCGCCGAATATTTGCGCAGCTACCCATGTGCGCTTTTGCTTGACGGCAGAAACGCCCCCGAGGAAAATGCTTTGAAAATTGAAGAATTTATTGAAAATTCCGTGGGAAAACACACCGATTTCGACGAGCTTAAAAAGAAATTCATTTTAAACACACCCGAAGAATTTGTCCGCGCAATAGGAGAGAACGAAAATGACTGAGTATTTAATAAGCGGCGATAAAGAAAAATGCTGCGGTTGTTCTGCCTGCGTTCAGGCATGTCCCGTAAGCGCAATAACCTTTGCGCCCGATGACGAAGGATTTTTATATCCAGAGATTAACAAATCACTTTGCGTCAAATGCGGAAGATGTAAACAGGTATGTCCGTATGACAGCGCTGTTTGCGGAAATACTCCGCTTAAAACCTATGCTATGATAAACCGAAATTCCGAAGAGTTAATGAACAGCTCTTCGGGCGGCGCATTTATTGCATTTGCAAACGCAGTATTAAATGACGGCGGTTTCGTTTGCGGATGTATTTTTGATGAAAATCTGCAGGCGGTACATGTATTATCATCGG